>Ga0209121_10003326_pt1 | contig 15651 bp, 17 predicted proteins | sample Cruoilmetagenom3_FD_187292 | JGI IMG/M metagenome (GOLD analysis project Ga0209121, IMG submission 187292) | Oil polluted marine microbial communities from Coal Oil Point, Santa Barbara, California, USA - Sample 3 (SPAdes) (version 2) | ecosystem: Environmental > Aquatic > Marine > Oil seeps ...
AAAGGTGTTGTGCGTTGACACCTTGGCAGATGTCAGCCCGCGCCGATATCTGTCCGGGCGATCGACACCGATTTGATCACCGCATGCACCGCGTCGCCCGGGGTTAGCGCCAGCGCATCCGCCGACCTACGGGTAACCCGTGCCAGCAGCCGGTCACTGCCGCATTGCATCTGCACGATGACCCCCGGCCCGGTGCCCCCGCGCAGGGCGATGATTTCTGCGGGCAGGATATTCAGCGCCGATAACCCAACCGGCGGCGCGCCCCGCGCCACGATCACGTCATGGGCCAGCACCCGCACCCGCGTTACCTGGCCTTCGGCCTTGTCCATGCGCGGCAGGAACAACTGCCCCCCCGACACCGCCAGTTCGGTCAACCCATCCGCATGATGCCGCGTGATCGTGGCGGGCAACACCGCACCCGCCTCGCGCACCCCCAGCTGACGCACCATGTCCGGGTCAGACAGAACCTGTTCAGCGGGCCCTGCCCGGGCGACATGGCCATCCTCTAACACCACGACCGAGGTCGCCAGGCGCGCAACTTCTGCCACCGAGTGGCTGACGTAAAGCACCGGAATATCCGTGTGGTCGCGCAACCGTTCCAGATAGGGCAGGATTTCTTCCTTTCGCGCCGCGTCCAGCGCTGCCAGAGGTTCATCCATCAACAGCATCCGGGGACGTGACAGCAGCGCGCGCCCGATGGCCACGCGTTGCTTTTCCCCCCCCGACAACGCGCCGGGGCGGCGGTTCAGCAAGGCGGCAACGCCAAGCAGCTCGTAAACCTCATCCTGTTGCGGCCCTGTCGCACCGGATGGCGCAAAGCGCAAGCCATAGGTCAGGTTCTGATGCACCGAAAGATGTGGGAACAACCGCCCGTCCTGAAACACATAGCCCAACCGTCGTTTATGCATCGCCACGCGAATGCCCGCATCAGCATCAAACAGCACCTCGCCAGACAACACGATACGCCCCGCTTTGGGCTGCAACAAACCGGCCACCGCATTGACCACCGTGGTTTTCCCGGTGCCCGAGCGGCCAAACAATGCGGTAATACCGCCCGGTGCCTCGAACGCGACACGCAGATTGAAAGCCCCAAACGGGTGCGAGATATCGACAGACAGGCTCATCCGCCCGCCACCCGCCTGGCGGCGCGCCGGGCCAGTAACTCTGACGCGAGCAGGGCGGTCATGGCAACGCCAACTGAAACCGCCACCAGCCGCAGGGCCGATGCCTCGCCCCCCGGTATTTGCAGAAAGGTATAGATGGCCGAAGGCAAGGTCTGGGTCTGACCGGGGATGTTGGACACGAACGTGATCGTCGCCCCGAACTCGCCCATCGCCTTGGCAAAGGCCAGCACCGCCCCGGTGATCAGCCCAGGCAGGATTAGCGGCAGGGTGATGGTGACAAAAACCCATAGGCGTGCGGCGCCCAGGGTGGCGGCGGCCTCTTCCAGTTTTGGGTCCACCGCCTCGATCGCCAGCCGGATGGCGCGCACCATCAGTGGAAACGCCATGATGGCAGCCGCCAGAACCGCGCCGGTCCAGCGAAACGCCAATACCAGCCCGAATGTCTCTTCCAGCCAGCCCCCTATCAGCCCGCGCCGCCCGAAGGTTAGCAACAGCAAGTATCCGGTGACGACCGGTGGCAGGATCAACGGCAGATGCACCAGCCCATTCAGCAGTTGTTTGCCGCGAAACTGCCCGCGCGCCAACGCATAGGCGGTCAGAATGCCCGGTGGCAGGCTAAGCAGTGTCGCCCAAAATGACACTTGCAGCGACAAGACAACCGCTTGCCATTCCTGGGGGCCAAGCCAGCCGGTCATGGGCTGTCTGCAGGTCGACCAAACCCATGCCGGTCAAAAATAGCGCGCGCCTGCGAGCTGATCAGGAAATCATAAAATGCCGCCGCCTCGGCGCTATCCCGCTCTTTCAGGCGCGCCAACGGGTACAGGATTGGTGGGTGGCTGTTTTCGGGAAAAACCCCCAGAATCCGAACCGACGGGTCTGCAGCAGCGTCGGTGGCATAAACAATCCCTAATGGGGCCTCGCCCACCGACACCAGCCGTAGCGCGGCGCGCACGTTGTCGGTTTGGGCAATCCGGCCCTGAACGGCATCCCATTGCCCTAGGAACTGCAATGCGGCCCGGCCATAAATTCCGGCGGGCACCGCATCGACCAGCGCCATTGCCAACCGGTCATCCCCCAGCGCACCAACCAGATCCATGCCCGGACCAAAAACCAGCGAAACCGTGGTTTCCGGCGCCGCAATCAGCACCAGCTGATTGCTAAGCAGATCAATGCGCGTTCCGGGTTCCAGCACCCCCTGCTCTGCAAGCGCATCCATCCAGCCCGCATTTGCCGACACGAACAGATCGGCCGGTGCGCCATATTGAATTTGACGCGCCAGTGCCGAGCTGCCCCCATAAGACAAGCTAACCCCGGCCCCGTTGGTTTGTGAAAAGAGGCTCGCCACTTCATCCAGTGCAGATTGCAAACTGGCCGCAGCAAAGACGGTCACCCGCTGGCCAGCCCCCGCCGGGTCAGACGCAAAGCCCATTGCGGCCCATAACATCAGGACCAGTAATGGACGGCGGGGCAGGCAAGCGGGCATCTTGGCTTTCCGGGTTAATGTGCTTTGCCTGCCGGTATGCCAAGCGTTCAGGAGGGGATGCAAGGGGTTTCGCTGGCGCATCAGGGGCCAGCGGTAACCGTCACCTGATCAGGGCGTAATCACTTGCACGCCGGGGATGCGCTGAATGTTCAGAACGTCCTCGTCATAGATTTCAGTCATCTCTTCGACCAGCTCGTCCGTCCAGCCTGCCATGTCCAGCTCTTCCTCGACGGCGTCTTCGATGGCAAACTTGTCCAGAAACGCCCCAATCACCCGGCGTTTTTGCATTTCGGACAGGCCTTTGTGCTGGTGCAGATAGGCGCGAAATCGCTGCATGCCTTCCTTGGACATGATTTCGCTGAGCAGATCAAAACCACCTACAATTTTCTCACCATGTTCCAAACCAGCGAGTTCGCGAACCACCTGCCCCCAGATCAAAGGTGTATCCTCGTTGCACCAGATGGTTATAGGAATATCCGGCGCGGCCTCGCGGACCCGCATCAGCATGTCGAACCAACGGATTTCACGCGGGTCTTTGTCGCCCAGTGCCTCTCTGACTTTATGATCCGGCCCCTTGCCCAGCACCGCAGGCAGGAACGTCGCCGGATTTCGGATCGACATGAACATTTCAATCTGGTCGAACTGAAACAGTTTTTTCAAGTTTGAAATACGCTCGGGCGCGTCCGGATAAAGGGCACCGTTAACGATTGAATATCGCTGAGAGCCAAAGAAATGGGTGTTGGACAGAATCAGCCGGTCTGCCATTTCCTCGTCCAGAATCGCATCAGTCAACACATCGCGGGCCTCTGGCGAAGGCTCGCTGGTTTGCAGGGCCTGAAAGGCTTCTTTCAACAGGGTGCGATACTTGCTGGGGCCGGGCACAGACACGCCGCGCTTGGCAAGATCATCTTTGTTGCGCAGCAAGCACTTTAGCAGGCGCTCGTCGTCCGTATGGTGGGCGCCTGTATGAAAGATGACCTGCATATTGCCTGGGAACTACTTTTGATTTCGAGAACGGAGTTACCGTCTTGGCCTAGTCCAGTCAAATAGCTTTCTGTCCGAAACAGACACCGTATACGGAACAAGTGAGCCGCCCCCAGAATTGCAGATGCTTTGCCTGGTCACTTTGGCATCAAGGAAAGACGGGTATATATATGCAAATACGCTTTACGGACGTGTCCAAACAAGACACCGAAGGACAGGTCATTGAGGGTAGAAATCCGGCCAGGCAGGGTGCGAAATCGCAGGAAAACCTGTTTGCCCGGCTCACGAAACGCGCTGCCCAGCGGCCCATACGGATTTCACGATTGGCGAGTTTTCAAAGATCGAAAACCGCACGATATCCGCCCGCTTGCCCAGGGCCAACTGCCCGCGGTCCGACAAATTGACATGCCGCGCCGGGTTGGTGGTTACCGTGGCAATTCCCTTGGTCATATCGCCCCAGATCTCTCCCAGTGCGACCGCCCCCAGCAGTAATGAGGCCGGCACATAGTCTGACGACAGGATATCAAGCCGGTCAATCTGGGCAAGGTGTTTGGCCGCGACATTGCCAGAATGCGACCCGCCCCGCACCAGATTGGGTGACCCCATGATCGTGGCGATCCCTGCCTGATGGCAGGCTTGTGCGGCCTCTACCGTTGTCGGGAACTCTGCCAGTGATACCCCAAGGGTCTTGCTTGCCGAAACCTGCTCGGGCGTTGTGTCGTCATGGCTGGCAAGAGTGGCGCCAAAGCGCGCGGCCGCTGCGACTGTGGCGGTCTCGTGTGCGGCGCCGTATTTACCCTGAAGACCATAAAGGAAGTCGACATAGTCGTCGAACCCTGCACTGTCCAGATTGTGTTTGCCGCGGACGTAATCCTGAAATTTCTGGATGTCGCGGAACTGTCGCTGACCCGGTGTGTGATCCATCATCGAGACAATTCCGACGCGGTCGGATTCCCCAAATTCGTTCAACTCGTCGGCCAGCGTTTCGGAACAGATTTCAGCGCGCAAGTGAATATGGTGGCTGATTTTCAGAGCACCAGTGTCGCGCATTCCCAGAATTTCATCCGCCATCTGACGCGCGTATTTCCCGTATCTCCTCGTGTCGTTTGAAATAATGGAGCCGACGCGAATGGCATCAAACACCGTGGTAATCCCGGTGCCCGCCAATTCCCGGTCATGGGCAATAATCGCCGCGCGGTGGGGCCAGTCGACCTTGGGACGCGGCATCATATGCCGTTCCAGATTGTCGGTGTGCAATTCCACAAGCCCCGGACAAAGGAAATCGCCCTCGCATTCAATCGCGTCGGCAGTGCGCACCGTGCCGGACTCAATATCGGTGATCACCCCGTCCTGCAGTCTTAGGCTGCCTAAGACAACCTCGTCTTCAAGGATCATCCGGGCGTTGGTAAGTATGGTTTCTTGTATCATGGGGCTTTCGCGATGTTCTGGCAACCAATGGGGGTCGCTGAAAGAGGCAATAGAATATGTAGCATGCAAGTCCGGGCGCGCGGCGCCATTTCTAGGGTCAAGGCCTGGTCGCAGGTGGCACCCCTGCCCCGCATATGGCCCGTATTCTGGCCCGTGTTTTGGCCAACTTTTTGGCCAGATCGAAAAGGGTTTACCCGTCTCCGCATCAGACAGTGACCGGGTAGAGCAGGCCCAAGGCCTGTTCCACCGTCTGTTCAAGGGGGCCACTATTGTCGATCACATGCGCTGGTATCGATTTGGGCAACGTATAGTCAGATCGGCGAAGACGACCTGCAATCGCCTCTGAATCCTCGCGGCCCCGCACCCGCAGCCGGTTTTCCAGCACGTCGCGCGTTGCGGTCAGTGCAATCACCTCAGAATGTTGAAACCGCGTTCTGGCGGTCTCCAACATGGTGCGGGACAAATTGGCAAGCACGTCGCGGCCCGCCTGCAGCATGGTGTCAACGCTGACCGGAACACCGTAATGCAGACCATGCGCCGACCAGCAAAGCGCAAACTGCCCTGCCTCGTGCCGGGCCTCGAACTCTTTGGCCGAGACGCCCTCGAAATCTTCGCCCCCCGCCCCGGAGGGGCGCGTGATAACCCGGCGCGCCAGAACAAGGCGCGGGTCGCGTGCGGCCATCGCCTCCATCACGCTGTCTTTGCCAACTCCGGACGGGCCGACAATTGCAATGAACCGCCCGGTCATGCGGCGGCCTGTGGCGTAAAGGCTCTGACATCGATTTCGCGGTCGCAAACCCGGGCACGGGCCGCATCGTCGTGAAAAATCCCAACAATTGCGGCGCCCCGGGCTTTGGCACCCTCGACCATGTGCAAAACGACTTCGCGATTGGTGGCGTCCAGACTGGCCGTCGGTTCATCCAGCAGCAAAGCCGGATAGCCATAGGCAAAACCGCGCGCAATGTTCACCCGCTGCTGTTCGCCCCCGGAAAAGGTTGTGGGGCTAAGCGACCACAAGCGTTGCGGAATGTTAAGTTGCCAAAGCAGCGCTTCGGCCCGGCGCAAGGCCGGTTCCCGGGCCATTCCGGTGGCCAGCAGTGGTTCTGCCACCACGTCGCGTGTCGGCACGCGCGGCACGACCCGCAGAAATTGGCTGACATAACCCAGCGTGTGCCGACGCAGTTGCAGGATCTCGCGTGGCTGGGCCTGGGCCACATCCACGTCGCCCACCAGAATACGCCCCGACTCGGCCAGGTAATTGCCATAGATCATCCGCATCAGCGTGGATTTCCCGGCACCCGAAGCCCCGACAAGCGCCACGCATTCACCTGGGGCGACGTCTAGATCAGCGCCCACCATTACCGGAATAACGGCGGTCCCCTGATTATGCAGGGTGAAGGATTTTGAAACGTTCTGGACAGAAATCATAGCGCTCACACCTGAAGAACAGAAGATACAAGAAGCTGGGTATAGGCGTGCTGTGGGTCGTCCAGCACCTGATCGGTCAGGCCGGTTTCCACCACATAGCCGTCTTTCATCACCATCAGCCGGTCGGCCAGCAGCCGGACCACCGCCAGATCATGGGTGACGATGATGGCCGACAGGTTCATCTCGCGCACCAACCCGCGCAGCAGGTCCAGCAACCGCGCCTGCACCGAAACATCCAGCCCCCCCGTCGGTTCGTCCATGAACACCAGCCTCGGCCCCGTCACCAGATTGCGCGCGATCTGAAGCCGCTGCTGCATGCCACCGGAAAAGGTTGTCGGGCGGTCATCCACCCGGTCTGCACTGATCTCGACCCGGTCCAGCCAATCGGTTGCCTCGGCGCGGATATCGCCATAGTGACGCGCGCCGATGGCCATCAGCCGCTCGCCCACATTGCCACCCGCACTGACATTCATCCGCAACCCGTCACGCGCGTGTTGATGCACAAAGGCCCAGTCGGTGCGCCCCAGCATCCGGCGTTCCGGCTCGTTCATCGTTACGGTGTCTCGCAGGCCTTCCGCGCGGGTATCGAACCGCACCGCGCCAGCGTCCGGCGTTAGCTGGCCTGCCAGACAGTTCAGCAATGTCGATTTGCCAGACCCGCTTTCGCCGACAATCCCCATGACTTCGCCCGGGAACAGATCAAACGAGACCCCGGTGCAGCCAATGCGATGCCCATAGAATTTGGCGATGTCCTCGACCTGTAAAAGCGGTGTCATGCTGCATCCTCGGAATAGGGCACGCCCTGCGCGCCGACATGGCCCGCCTTGCGCCGCGTGCTGCAATAATCGGTGTCAGAACACATGAACATCCGCCCGCCTGCGTCGTCGACAATCAATTCGTCCAGATAGCTGTCGGTCGCGCCGCACAGATCGCAGGCGTGATCGGCCTTGGTAGGTTCAAACGGGAAGTCATCAAAATCAAGGCTGACCACCTGCGTATAGGGCGGGATCGCATAAATGCGCTGTTCGCGCCCGGCGCCAAACAATTGAATCGCCGCCATTTCCAGCTTGGGGTTGTCAAATTTCGGGATCGGTGACGGGTCCATCACATAGCGCCCTTCCACCTTGACCGGATAGGCATAGGCAGTGGCAATCGCCCCGTGCTGGCTGATATCTTCGTATAGTTTCACATGCATCAGCCCGTATTCTTCCAGGCTGTGCATCTTGCGGGTTTCCACCTCGGATGGTTCCAGAAACCGCAAAGGTTCGGGGATTGGCACCTGATAGACCAATATCTGATCCTCGCCCAAATCACCCTCGGGGATGCGGTGACGGGTCTGAATGACCGATGCGTCGCGCGTCGTCTCGGTGGTTTTCACCTGCGCGGTTTTCTCAAAGAACCGCCGGATGGACACCGCGTTGGTGGTGTCATCCGCGCCCTGGTCGATCACTTTGAATGTGTCATCCGGCGTCAGCACCGCCGCCGAAACCTGCACCCCGCCTGTGCCCCAACCATAAGGCATCGGCATTTCGCGGCTGGCAAAGGGCACCTGATAGCCGGGGATCGCCAGACCTTTCAGGATCGCGCGGCGGATCATCCGTTTGGTCTGTTCGTCCAGATAAGCAAAGTTGTAATCGCTCATTCCGCAGCCTCCTGCAGGGGTGCCTGCGCCTCGCGGCGCAATTTGCGAACCAGCTCCAGCTCGGACTGGAAATCAACGTAATGCGGCAGTTTGATGTGTTCCAAAAAGCCCGTCGCCTGAATGTTATCGCAGTGATACAGCACAAATTCCTCATCCTGCGCGGGCGCGCCCATGTTGTCTTCGCCCAACTCTTCCCAGCGCAGTGCCCGGTCTACCAGCGCCATGGAAATCGCCTTGCGCTCGGTCATGCCAAACACCAGCCCATAGCCACGGGTGAATTGCGGCGGTTCGGTTTTGGAGCCTTTGAACTGATTGACTGTCTCGCATTCGGTCAGGGTGATTTCGCCAATCTCGATGGCAAATCCCAGCTCTGGTATGTCCATCTCCACCGCAACCGTGCCGATGCGCAATTCGGCGACAAACGCATGGTTGCGCGCATAGCCGCGCTGGGTGGAATAGGCCATGCCCAGGATAAACCCCTCGTCGCCGCGCGTCAGCGCCTGCAACCGCAACGCGCGCGAGGCGGGCAGGTTCAGGGGGGTTCGGGTCAGATCCGGGGGAATATCATCGGCCCGGGTTTCGGGCTGAATCAGGTTCTCGCGGTCCAGGTAAGACATGATATGTGGTGTGTCTGACTGGGATGCCTCGGACACCGGGGCCTGGGGCACCTCGCCATCTGCTGCCAGTTTGAAATCAAGCAGACGGTGCGTATAGTCAAAGGTTGGCCCCAGCACCTGCCCGCCCGGCGCGTCCTTGAACGTGGCTGACACGCGGCGATCACAGGCCATGGTTTCAGTGTCAACCGGGTGTGACCCGCCAAAGCGCGGCAGCGTTGTGCGATAGGCGCGGATCAGAAAGATCGCCTCTAGCAGATCGCCCCGCGCCTGCTTGATCGCCAGCGCCGCAAGGTCGGGATCATACAGCGACCCTTCGGCCATAACCCGGTTGACGGCCAGCGCCATTTGTTCGCGGATCTGCGCGACAGACAATTCAGGAACCGAACGATCGCCCCGGCGTTCCTCGGCCAGCCAGGCGTGGGCATTGTCGATGGCGCGTTCACCGCCTTTTACAGCCACATACATCAGGTCACCCTTGTTGTGCGGGGCAAACCGGCAAGCCGGTCACCACAGGTGAAGAAAAAATCGATCCCCAAAGGAAAGTGGCGCGCATTGTCCACAAATGCCTTGGCTTCGGGCAGGGACAATTGGATAGTGGTCTTGATACCCGGCCCGGCCAGGGTTTGGCCCGCAGCCTTCAACACATCAGTTTCAACAATCAGGGTTGCAGACCGGTCGGGATATTCAGCGGTTCCAAGCGCGAAATTCCCTGCTGACAGCCCTGCCGACAATTCCGCCCATGACCCAATCGCAAAGGCCGCTTTTGGCTGGGCGACAAACGGCGCACCGGTGTGAAAGGTAATCCAGTCGCGCACAGCGCCGACATCACAGCCGGGCCCCAGAAAAACCGGCGTTTCCGGGTCGCATAACGTCAAAACCACCACACCCGCCGCCAGCGACAACGGCGCTGGCGGCTTTGCCCCCGCCAACTGGCAAATCACGCCGGGACGCGCCATCGCTGTCATGACACCGCGAAACGCCTGGGCTGCGTCAATCGGGGCGTCGCGAAAACCACCTTCGAGCGCTTGTGCCAACATCAATCTTCCCCCCGCACCATTGTAAAGAATTCAACCTTGGTGGCCGCAGCCTTGGCAGCGCGGGCCGTCGCAACCGCCAACATCCCGTCTTTCAGGGGCTGCAAAACCTCGGTCTCGACCTGCGCCGCATGGGCGGTTTGCATCAACGCATCAATCAAGGCGGCCTGCAGCGCTTTGTCCTTGTCGCGCCCCTGAACATAGGCATGGCCAACTTCGCCACTGGTCAGTTTAACCGAACAGCGCGTGACCGTCATTTCGCCAAGATTAAAAGCCGCACCAATCGCCCCCGAACGCCCCCGCACCATCACGCCACCAATCTCGGGCGCGCGCAGCAGCGTATGGTCCACAGCGATGTTCAACCCGGACCACAGCCGCGCAAGATCATCCGCCCCGGCCTTGGCCAGCAGACTCATCCAGGCCTGGCGCAGAGCCTTTTGTTCATCCATCGGGTTCATCTGGACACCTTTTGTGGTTGTCTATACAACTAGATAAATATTAGACTAATCCCAGCAGCCCCAGCAACCCTAATTATATGAAGTTTACGTAACACCATGACCCGCACGCCAATCTGGAGCTCGATCGCCAATACCCTGATCCACGACATTGCCAGCGGCCGATATGGTCCGGGCGACAAGCTGCCAACCGAAGCCGCCCTTTCAGCGCGGTTCGGGGTCAACCGGCATACGGTTCGACACGCACTGAAATCGATGGCCGAGGATGGCCTTGTTCACGCCCGGCGCGGTGCCGGTGTGTTTGTGACCATGACACCCACCGATTATCCAATTGGCCGACGGGTGCGTTTCCACCAGAACCTGACGGCCGCAGGGCGCGTTCCCGCCAAGGAAATCCTTGCGCTGGAAACCCGCGCCGCCGACCTGCGGGAAACAGCGGCGCTGGGTTTGGAAGACGCGGCGCAGGTTCATGCCTATGAGGGTCTTTCCCTGGCGGACGGACAGCCCATTGCCCTGTTTCGCAGCATCTTTCCGGCAGACCGATTTCCCGGCATGCTTAGCGATCTTGAAGATACCAGGTCGGTCACTGCCACGCTGGCACGCCACGGCATTGCCGATTACACCCGCGCCTCAACCCGCCTGACGGCGAAACTGGCCAGCGCGACGCAGGCCCTTCATCTGCGCATCGCTGAACGTGCGCCAATCCTGCGGACGGTTGGCATAAACATTGATCAGGCTGGCACCCCCATCGAATATGGACATACCTGGTTTGCGGGCGACAGGGTTACGCTGACCGTTAGCGAGCCATAGGCTGCCTCTTTTAGGGTTCGTATTTTTCCAGAAACGGTTCGGCGTCCAAAGCACGGAAATCCCCTAGCCGCAGGCGCAGGATGTCATGCGGCCAATCCCACCAGGCCAGCGCGATCATCCGCTGGGCAATATCCGCAGGCAGCCGCCACCGCAGGTGCGCCGCCGAAACACCGGCAACAATTTCATACGGCGCGACATCCTTGGTGACGATGGCCCCGGATGCAACGACCGCGCCATGCCCGATGGATACGCCGGGTTTGATCTGGGCGTTATGCCCGATCCAGGTGTCATGGCCAATCACCGCGCGCCGCGATTTGCGTTGGGCAAACCAGGCCGCATCTGGGTCGGCGTCGTCCCAATAATCAGCGGAGCGGTACATGAAATGGTGCAAAGAGGCCCGGTTCAATGGATGATCCGAGGCCCCGATCCGCACAAAACTCGCGATATTTGCGAATTTCCCCACATCAGCATTTGCGATATCGCCAGACCGGTCACAATAGGAATAATCGCCGATCACAGAATGAGCCAGCCGAGAGCCACGGCCAATCTCGGTGAACCGCCCCAACGTGCAATCGGTGATTTGACACTCGGGGTGGATGAAGGCCGCAGCCTCGGTCAATCGTGCCATTTTGTGCCTTTCAGATTGGCAGCGCGATTAATGGGCGTCATCCGCGCCTTTTATCAATTTGCGCCGCAACCAGCCAGAGAACCAATCCATCATCATGACCATCAGGATGATCAGAACGATGTAATAGGTCACTTCTTCCCAATCCTTTTGGGTAATGATTGCCTGCGTCAGCAAAAGCCCGATACCCCCGCCGGTGATCGCGCCGATTATCGTGGCCGAGCGCGTGTTGCTTTCCAGATAATACAGAACCTGGCTAAGCAAGACAGGCGTGACCTGCGGGACCACCCCAAAACGATAGCGCTGAAGGGTCTTTGCCCCGGTCGAGGTAATTCCCTCGATCTGTTTGTCGTCAACGTTTTCAAGAGCCTCCGAGAACATCTTGCCAAACGATCCGGTGTCAGTCAGCAAAATGGCAAGCGCCCCGGTTAACGGCCCCGGCCCAAAGGCACGTGACAGCACAATCGTCCAGATCAGCCCATCAACGCCGCGCAGAAAATCAAACACCCGCCGTGCGGCAAAGCGTATCCCCCCCAGGGAGGTGAAATTCTTGGCTGCCAGAAAGGCCATCGGCAGGGCAACAATGGCCGCGCCAAACGTGCCCAGAAACGCCATCAGAATCGTTTCGAACAACGCCCAGGCCACGTCAGCGTGGCGCCACATCTTGTTGGTCCAGAATTCGTGCCAGATCGCGCCTGCTTCGCCGGAAACTGCCCGGCCTGCGACCTCGGCCACAGACAATCCATAATAGGGGCTGTCGAGGGTAAAGAAGAACAATTCCCAGCCGGTAAAAAAGCGGAACACTTCGGTTCTGTTGCGGGTGATTGTCAACCGCCCGGCGTCATTGGTAATGGCCACGCGGTTCTTTGACCGGTTGATCCAGTCCGGCGTGTCGGCGCTGGGTAAGACCAGATCGACCCCGCTGTGCCCGGGCGTGGCGGTGATCCGGCCATAGTTTGGCACGTCATAAATGACGGTTTTGCCAAGGGTGATGACGTGACCGCCGCCCAGATCCACAATTGGGTCACCATCGCCCAAAGTGACCCAATCCGGCCCGGTTCCGTCCGGGTAACGGCCCTTACGTTCGCCTTCTATCGCGATTTCCAACGTACCGTTTCGGTTGTCGCGAGCGACATGCGTTTTGTAGCTGTAAACATCGGAAACCAGCTTTTGTGCATTCTGAACATTCATCCGGTCACCAAGACCGGCGATGTCGAAAGAGACAAAGATAAAGGCCAGATACGCCACAATCATCGCCGGAAATGACAACGCAAACAACCGCTTACGCCGAAAAAGAGCATCCGTCTGGATTTTCAGGATTGCCACGCTCATGCCTGTGCCCCCCCGGTTGCCTTACTGCCTGCCTTGCCATGGGTCAGGCGGTTGCGGGCAGAGCTGGACAATTGATCGACAACAACAATGGTTGCGAATAGCAGCAAGAAAATCGCTGCGGCCTCGTCATATTTTCCCTGCCCCCAGCTCATGGTGTTGCGCAGGTCGTATCCGATACCGCCGGCACCAACAAAGCCCAATATGGCAGAGGCACGTATGTTGATTTCGAACCGCAACAAAGCGTAACTCAGATAGTTTGGTGCCACCTGGGGAATGACGCCCAGCCACATGCTTTGCATCCAACTCGCCCCGACAGATCTTAGCCCCTCGACCGGTTTCAAAGAGGCGTTTTCATTCACTTCGGAAAACAGTTTCCCCAAAGCCCCAACCGTGTGCAGCGCGATGGCGATCATTGCAGGCACCGGCCCGCCGCCAAGCAGAAAGATCAAAATCAGTGCGATAACAATATCCGGGACTGCGCGCAGAATATCCAAGATCCGGCGGACCGGACCAACCAACCAAGGCACCGGCGCCAGACCACGTGTGGCCAGCAAGGACAGGAACAGACCAATGATCACCCCGATCAGGGTGGCGGCGCCAGCTATGTTCACGGTTTCCAGGAGCGATGGAAGATACTTTACGAAATACCCCGGAATAAGGTTCGCGCGCTCGATTGCTTCGCTGATCACGTCCCACGGAAAATCAAATATATTGGGAAGACCATCCCAGAAACCACCGGCATTGCGTTGATTTGCAATCCGAAACCCTGTCAGCATCATCGCCAGAAAGACCATCAGCAGGATAAGGTTCAGAACCCGTTTGTGGCGAACCTGCGCCATATATTCCGACTGAATATCGCCTACCGGACGTGCGCTGCTTGTAAGTTCTGCCACTTGGGGTCTACCTCGCAATTCAAAATTGCGGGCCCCGACCATTATGGCCGGAACCCGCGATACGTCATAAAATTCCCTGGATTAATTCGACTTCAGCTTGCGCGCTTCAATGATCACTTCGTAGGCGTCGTGACCAATCGGCTGAACGCCCTTGGCTTCGCCCGACAACACGCCATAGGCGCAATCGGGGTCCATCGACGGCAGCGATGCCATCAACGCCGTGAACTTGACCTTAACGTCGGTCGGCAGCGACTTGCGCAGAACAATCGGACCTTCGGGGATCGGCCGGGACTGCCAGATTTGCACCAGGTCGTTCATGTCAACCAACCCGGCATCAACCGCGCGGCGCAAGGCGCCGGAATTGTATCCGTCTTCCCAGTTGCCCAGACCATCGGCCCATGTCACGCCGCCATCAAAGTCGCCATTGTTCACGCCAACGATGGTCTGTTCGTGACCACCCGAAAACTTGACCTCACCGAAATAGTCACCCGATGTCATGGTGGCACCGGTCACTTCGGGGATTTCGATGGACGGGATCAGAAAGCCAGAGGTCGAGTTCGGATCGCCAAAACCAAAGGTCTTGCCCTTCATCTCTTCCAGCGATGTGATGCCGCTGTCCTTGCGGGTGAACCCGATTGAATAATAGCCATAGCCGCCATCGTTGTTCACTTTGACCAGGATAGGCTCGACCGCTTCGGGGTCCGACAACCAGGTCTTTGCATATCCCGACGCACCCAGCCACGCCATGTCCAGCGTGCCGCCCAGCAGCCCCTGAATAACGCCGTTATAGTCAGCCGGCGCAAACAGCTTGGTGGGCACACCCAGCAGGGCTTCGGTCTTGGCGCGCAGGCATTCATTGTTGTTCATACGATCCTGGGCATTCTCGCCACCAAGAAGGCCGATGCGGAATTCGGTGATCTTGGTCTCTTCGGCCATCGCGACAGAGGTCAGCGCGGTTGTCGCCAGTACAGCGGCTATCAGGTTTTTCATGGTCTTGCTTTCTCCAGGTAAATGGCCCCTTCCCAGAGGCCGGTAAAACAGTTTCAGATGGCCGCTTCGGCCAGCTGAACGATGTCGTTCGGGGCTTTGTAGGGTTCGATTTCGGTCGAGGTTGCGGCCTCGGTGAATGACGCATCCGCGCCGTAAATCTCTCGGGCCATATCGGTGGTCAGTTGCTCGGGCGTTCCGTCAAAGACGATTTTGCCGTCGCGCATCCCAACGAGGCGATCACAATACCGCCGCGCGGTATCCAGCGTATGAAGGTTGGTGATGACCATCCGGCCATCTTCTTCGTGTATCCGGCGCAGTGATTGCATCACGATCTGCGCATTCATCGGATCAAGCGACGCAATCGGCTCGTCCGCCAGAATGATCTTGGGATCCTGCATCAGGGCCCGGGCAATCGCCACACGCTGTTGCTGCCCGCCAGAAAGGGCCTCGGCGCGCTTTGGGGCGTGTTCTGCAATCCCCAACCGGTCAAGGATTTCGATGGCCCGGTGAATATCCCCGGTTGGATAGAGGTTAATCAATGTGGCCAGCGTGCTGCGGCGATTCAACGTGCCATGCAAAACGTTAGAGACAACATCCATACGCGGCACCAGATTGAACTGCTGAAAGATCATCGCGCATTGCGATTGCCAATTCCGCTTGTCCGCACCTTTCAGCTGCGTCACGTCCTGACCTTCGAACAGGATGCCCCCCGAGGTGGCATCTGTCAGGCGATTCAACATGCGCAAGATTGTCGACTTACCCGCGCCCGAGCGTCCAATGATCCCGATCATTGTGGGTTTTTCGAC
>Ga0209121_10003327_pt1 | contig 15649 bp, 15 predicted proteins | sample Cruoilmetagenom3_FD_187292 | JGI IMG/M metagenome (GOLD analysis project Ga0209121, IMG submission 187292) | Oil polluted marine microbial communities from Coal Oil Point, Santa Barbara, California, USA - Sample 3 (SPAdes) (version 2) | ecosystem: Environmental > Aquatic > Marine > Oil seeps ...
TCTCCAATTTATAAATATTTTCTTAGCTAACATTACTTCATCTAGTTGGTAATAATCTGGTTCTAAGTAAACTGTAATTGATTTAGATTCTAGATGTGTATTTGTAATTTTAATAATTCTATTCTCGTATACAATTGAAGAAAATAGTATTGAATCGCCATTTTTAACATATATACTAAAACGTCCATTTTTATTACTTGAAGAGCCTAAATTTGTAGATTTATTGAGAACGTTAACATCTTGTAAGTAAATTGAATCGTATTTTATAGCACCTTCAATTTTTACAAGTTTGTTTTCTTGAGCGTTAGTTCTTAGTACTATAAATACGAATACTACAAAAAGAAATATAGTTTTATTCATGTGTAATATCATTATATGTTATACTCTCTTCTTGCAATATTTTAATAACTTCTAGTAAGTTATTATTATAATATTCTTCAATAATATTTTTGAATTCACAATAAGCTAAAAACCTATCGATTTCTTCGATGGGAATGTGTAATTTTTTTGTAAAATAATCAACTCCTAGCTCTTTTTTTATTTTATTTGGAAATGCCTTTTTATTTTTTAACTCACGTTTTAATTTTAATTTAGCTTCAAGACGTTTATCAGGTCCAGTACTAACTCCTATTCCTCCCATTCCTTCAATATAATTTGGGTCTGTTAATTTAGCTGCATTTGGAGCTTTTTTAAGTCCATGAGTATCAGGTGGTAATATTTTATCTAAATCACTTAATTTAAATACAAAATTGTGTTTTGGTAATGTGTCATTAGGAGTGCTATTCATATCTGAATTTAAACTGCCAGTTAATCCATGTAAAAAAACTTCATCTAAATTTGTTACAAAAGGTTTTAAATAGATTTCAATCTTTTTAGAGGTAATATGATTCTTTGTTACAATAAGTTTCATTTTTTCATATTGAATTGATGAAATTAACAAAGTATCATTCTTCATTACATTTATTTCAAACTCACCATTATCATTACTAATTGTACCATGTTTAGTAGTTAAATTTATAATATGCACATTACTAACTGTATTCTGGGAGTTTAATACTTTTCCAGAAATAGCAATAGTCTTTTCTTGTGCAAAACAGTTCATAGCAAGAACAAAGAAGAATAATAAGTTGGTTAATCTTAAATTCATTAAAACAAATTACGCTATTGAAATCTTAAAACTGTATTAATGTAATTGTAAACTTATGTTAAAGATTGAAATTTTGTATATTTGATAAAACTTATTTTAAATGAAAAAATTATTTGTTGCCAGTACTTCAACTGTGCATGGGAAAGGCTATTTAGAGTATATTTTGCCAGAACTATCTACCTTTTTTAAAGGTATTAATGAAATTCTATTTATTCCATATGCTAGACCTAGTGGGCTTACACATGATGAATATACAAGTAGAGCTCAACAAGGATTTGAAAAAATAAATATTAAAATAAAGGGAATACATGAGTTTAATAATCCAATTGATGCTGTTAACAACGCAAAAGCAATTTTTGTTGGTGGAGGAAATACTTTTTTATTAACAAAGCAATTATATGCGCATAAATTAATTTCAGCAATTAAAAATGTTGTTGAAAATGGAACGCCATATTTTGGAACGAGTGCAGGGAGTGTTATTACAGGAGTAACAATGCAAAACACAAATGACATGCCAATTATTTATCCGCCTAGTTTTGATACGTTTGGTTTTTTGAATTTCAATTTAAATTGTCATTACTTAGATCCAGATACCAATTCTACTCATATGGGGGAAACAAGAGAAACCCGTATTAATGAATACCATACCATAAATAAAACTCCAGTTTTAGGTTTAAGAGAAGGAAGTTGGCTGCAAGTTGAAGGAAACAAAATTCTTTTAAATGGAAATTTAAACGCTCGTTTATTTCAACAAAACAAGCTAGCTGAAGAGTTTCCTACAAAAACAGATTTTAGTTTTTTAATGTAAATTTAGAAAAGTGGAAATAATTTCTGCATCAGGTGCTTTTTTTATTTCGCCTGATAAAACTTTATAGGTGTTTTTCACCCTAATAGTATCAATATTTTTTGATTTTAACTGATCTCTTAAAATCATAGCAGCTAAATAGGATTCTTTATTCTGTATAATATAATTATAACTAAAATTGATAAATTCAGTTTCAATTTTTTTCATTTCAACTTCAATATCACTTAATTTTTTAACGTCGTTTTCAAGTCTTGCTTTTTGAAATTGAGGGAATAGATATTCTATTTTTTTAAAAATATTTTTAGAATTTACTTTGTATTGGTTAAGTTTAGTATTTAATTCAGATCCACTTATTATTGGATCGTTTATATTTTCTGCATTTATAAATACTTCAAACTTTGAATTCTCTAAAATTATAACTGATATTGCAGAATAATTTTCAAAAGTTAAGCCAAAACGTTCTGGAAATTCAACTATTCCTTTAAATTTAAATGTATTATCTATTACATTAGAAGAATCTATTGGATAAATAGAATTTTCAATAATTTTATTTAAATATACTTTTTGGGGATAAAAATTTTCTAATTTTCCGTTAAGTTCAAATCCACTTGAAGTTATAGCACTTGAATTATTTGGTTGTTTTATTTGTGAAGTGTTTTTTTTGCATGAAAATAATAGTAAACACAAAATCCCAAGTAAAAATAACCGTTTCATTTTTGGAAGTTACAAATTAAAAATTCAGATACTCAGCTATTTCCAACCCGTAGCCTGTCATACCAATTCGTTTTGTTTTTGATGATGCATTTGATAAAATACGTAGTTTGTTAATTTCTATATCGTGTAATATTTGAGCGCCAATACCAAAATCTTTATCATCGGGTTTTATTCTAGGAACTTTATTTTCAGTTTCTTTTTGAGCATTTTTTAATAGCGATAAACGATTAACAAGGTTAAACGATTGATTTTCTTGACTGATAAAAACAATTGCGCCTTTTCCTTCATCTTCAATCTTTTTAAATACTCTTGAAAAAGTATCATCAGGTTTTTTTGTTAGAAGCCTAATAATATCATTATTAATTAAGGATGAATTTACACGAACCATTACAGCATCATCTTCGTTCCAAGACCCTTTGGTTAAAGCTAAATGAATTTGGTTGTTTGTTGTTTGTTTATAGGCTCTTAATCTAAATTCTCCAAAACGAGTTTGTGTTGTAAAATCTTCAATTTTATAAATTAATGAGTCGTATTTCATACGATATGCAACTAAATCTTCAATTGAAATAATTTTTAAATTGAATTTTTCAGCAACTTTTAATAATTGAGGTAAACGTGCCATTGTACCATCCTCGTTTAATATTTCAACTAAAATTCCTGCAGGTTTAAAACCTGCTAAACGCGCTAAATCAATAGATGCTTCTGTATGCCCAGTTCTACGTAAAACGCCTCCTTCTTTTGCTCTTAGAGGGAAAATATGGCCAGGTCTCCCAAAATCATCGGGTTTAGTATTTTTAGAAGTTAATGCTTTAATAGTTTTTGATCTGTCTTGAGCTGAAATACCTGTTGTACAACCATCTCCAATTAAATCTATTGAAACTGTGAATTGTGTATTGTGTAATACAGTGTTTTTATTTACCATAAGAGGTAAATCTAACTCTTCACATCTGGCTTCAGTTAAAGGAGCACATATTAAGCCTCTTCCGTGTTGTGCCATAAAATTAATCATTTCAGGAGTTACACATTCGGCTGCTGCAATAAAATCACCTTCATTTTCTCTATCCTCATCATCAACTACAATAATTATTTTCCCATTTTTAATATCTTCAATGGCTTCTTGAATTGTATTTAACTGAATATTATTTGTAGTACTTTTCATTTTATATGTTGTTTGTAGTTTTTAGAAACTTCTTAAAAAGTTTTTGAATATTTTCAAGAATAGAATCAATATTAAAAATACCCATTCCTTTAGTTGCTCTTCTAGTAAGTAAAATACCAAATGGTAATAAAATTAATGTTGAAAGCCAGCTGCCAAATAATGCTGAAACAGCACTTTCTTCAGATAAATTACCACCTAATTTTGAAATAAAGAAATAAATAACAAAAATCAAAATAGCCATAATCATAGGCAATCCAAACCCGCCTTTTCTAATAATAGAGCCTAAAGGAGCACCAATAAAGAAAAGCACTAAGCAGGCTAAAGAAAAGGATATTCTGTAACTAAATTCATGGTCATAAAGATTTAGTAATTTTCTTTTGTCTTTAAATACTTTTTTTTGATTTTTATTTCGATCCATTGTTCTTTTTAATAATTGAATTGATTCGTTTAAAACAATGGTTTTATTTTTAGTGTTGAAATTGTTGAGCACTTCTACATCTAATTTTTTATCAATTAGTGTATCATGATATTTATATAATTTTTTAGCCTCTATAATATTGTAAAAATACTTAGCTCTGCTTTTGATATATTCGTCATATGTGATTTTTCGACTCTTTGAAATAGAATCTAACTGAACAATGCTTAACATACCATGATGTTCTTTAATTTTCTCATCATCTAAACTATCATCATCATTAAAAGAAGAAATATCTATATTTATGGTATAGGTATTAAATGTTGCCTTTGAGGCTGGCATTTTTACTCTTTCCTTAGGAGATCTAGATTTATCTAAATGCTCCTCGTAATAATTTCCATTTTCTAGGGTTAATGTCATGTATTTACTACCTTCTTCTGAAGATATAATTCCTTTTTCAGCAGTAATAACTTTTATTTTTCCTTTTGAACTACTTAAATCTGCAATTTGAACATTTTTAAGTAAGTTTTTTTCTTCACCATATTTTTCCTCAAATTTTATGCTATAGCCAGGAATATCGGTGTTAAAAGCCCCAGGAACCAATGCCAAAGCAGGTTTTTTCTTTTTCATATTTAAATATAAATTCTTTTGCTTCAATGTAGCCCAAGGATAAATATTATTTAAAAATATGAAATTTAGTGCGCTTATAAATATTGTTAAGATAATTAAAGGTCTGATAATTCTTTGTAATGAAATTCCTGCAGATTTAATTGCAGCCATTTCATAGTTTTCCGATAAGTTACCCATGGCCATTATTGAAGACAATAAGACACCTATTGGTAATGCGGTGGGAGTAAGCATAAGAGCTAAATATCCCAAAAATTTTAATATAAAAAATAGGTCAATTCCTTTTCCTGCTATTTCATCAAATGCTAACCATAAAGATTGCATTACTAAAACAAACAGCACCACAAAAAATGTTGCTAAAAAAGGTTCTAAAAAACTTTTTATAATGTATTTGTCAAATATTTTCAACGCTTTTATTTTGGTTCAGAGATGGTATAATTTTTCTGATCTCTGTATTTTGCTAGGTCAAAGATAAAAAGCTTTTCTGATATAGGTTGATTTGTTTTGAAAGTTCTTACTTCAAGAGTTGTTATTGTTTGATTTTCACCTGTTTCAATAACATTAAAAATGTGTTTTGTTTTTACATCTATTCCAACTAATACACTTGTAATTTCAGAATTACTATCGATAGGTGTTAGTTTAACATACTGAATTTTAACTCCTTTAATGTTTTTTAACTCACCCATTTGATAAGTATACCCATTTTTATAAAATGAAAACATTTTTGAAGGTGTTAATGTTCCTTCTTCATTTAGTGATGAATTTTGAATAATCACTTCTTCATCTTCATGGATTATTAAATAGATTTTTTTTCCATCAAAAATTTGTTCAGTACCCATATAATTTAAGTGGTATAAATCACTTTTTAAGGTTACACTTCCTTTAGTTTCTTGATGGATATCTGCATCTGTATTATCAAATTTATGATTAAATTCAATATAGATGTTTTCGTAGGCTTCTACTTTTTTTGCTACTTCATCCAATAAAGTTTTTGCTTCATTTGAGTTTTGACTAAAAGCTGAAAAGCTAAGTAGAGTTATTAAAATAAATGCTAATTTTTTCATTCTATCACGTTGTTCTTTAATTATTAACTTACTTCGTTATCTAATAATTGATTTAAAGCCATTTCATCGGGCACTAAAACTTGACGCGCTTTACTACCTTCAAATTGACCTACGATACCAGCAGCTTCTAATTGATCAATTAATCTACCAGCTCTGTTGTATCCTAATTTTAATTTTCGTTGCAATAAAGAGGCCGATCCTTGTTGCGCATGAACTATAACAAGTGCAGCATCTCTAAACAATGCATCTCTTTCGCTAATGTTTATATCAAGACTTGTGCCAACTTCCTCACCACTGTATTCAGGTAATAAATAAGCTTCAGGATATGCTCTTTGAGATCCAATAAAGTCAGTTATTTTTTCAATTTCAGGTGTATCTACAAAAGCACATTGTAAACGAATAATTTCATTCCCTCCTGAAAAAAGCATATCACCTCTACCAATTAATTGATCGGCTCCTTGACTATCAAGTATAGTTCTTGAATCAATTTTTGATGTTACTCTAAATGCAGCTCTTGCAGGGAAATTTGCTTTAATAATACCTGTAATAACATTAACTGAAGGTCGTTGAGTTGCAACAATTAAATGAATACCAATAGCTCTTGCCAATTGTGCTAAACGGGCAATAGGCGTTTCAATTTCTTTACCAGCTGTCATAATTAAATCGGCAAATTCATCAATAACTAATACTATGTATGGTAAAAACTGGTGACCATCATTAGGATTTAACTTTCGTGCTTTAAATTTAGCATTGTATTCTTTGATGTTACGAACCATTGCTAATTTTAACAAATCATAACGAGCATCCATTTCAAGACATAAAGAATTTAAAGTGTTTACTACTTTGGTAGTATCGGTAATTATGGCTTCTTCGGTATCAGGTAATTTCGCTAAATAATGACGTTCAATTTTATTAAATAATGTTAATTCAACCTTTTTAGGATCTACTAATACAAATTTAACTTCAGCAGGATGTTTTTTATACAATAAAGAAGTTAATACAGCATTTAAACCAACCGATTTACCTTGACCTGTTGCACCAGCCATTAGTAAATGAGGCATTTTTGCAAGGTCAATTACAAAAGTTTCGTTTGAAATAGTTTTACCTAGTGCAACTGGTAATTCCATTTCTGAATTTTGAAATTTGGTTGAAGAGATAACCGATTTCATAGAAACCATTGTTGGTTTTTTATTTGGAACCTCAATGCCAATAGTGCCTTTACCAGGAATTGGAGCAATAATTCTAATTCCCATAGCCGATAGAGAGAGGGCAATATCGTCTTCTAAATTTTTAATTTTTGAAATTCTAATACCAGCCTCAGGAACAATTTCGTATAAAGTAACTGTTGGTCCAACGGTGGCTTTTATACGGTCAATACCAATATTGTAATTATTTAATGTTTCAACAATTCTATTTTTATGTAGTTCTAATTCTTCTTGATCTACTGAAATACTTTCGTTATAATCTTGTAATAAATTTAATGTTGGAAATTTATAATTGCTTAGCTCTAAGGTTGGGTCAAACTCACCAAAATCAGCTACTAATTTATCTGATAAGTTTTCGTTTACGTGATTTTCGTCTACAATTTTATCAACATCAATTTCAACATCATCAGTTTCAGGTTTTTCTTTAAATGTAATTTCTAAATCTTTATCAATAGTATTTTCTTTGTTAGAAATAACATTTGTTGTAGATTCATTTTTTTCTATAGGTAATTCAAATGTTGCTTTAGTATCAGTTGTTGAATCTTTTGCAGTGTTATTATTAATAATTGGTTTTTCACCTTTATTTGAAGCAGTAAAAGTGTTTTTAATAACTTCTGGAGTTAATTTAAAACGAATAACTAAATAAGAGAATCCTAAAAATAGCAACACTAAAATAAGTCCTGTTTTTCCTAAAAATTGCTGTAGATAACTGTTTAATTCAAACCCTATAATACCTGGTAAAAGTGAATTTTTATCTGCTAAGAAACCAAATAAAATTGAAAACCAAAGTATTCCTAAAATACCCCAACCCCAAGATTTTCTAACTTTTAGTAGACTTCCTTTTAAAAAAATAAATAAACCAGAAAAGAATAAGAGTATTGGTAAATATAGTGCTGCAACTCCAAAACTTTTATAAATAAAAAAGTGGCTAATACTAGCTCCTATTTTTCCTAAAAGATTTTTAACAGTTATATTTTTATCTGTAAAATTTGAAAGTTGACTTTGATCTTGTTGCCAATTAAAAAGGTAGGATATAAATGACACTAATAAAAAAAATGAAAATAGCACTATAAACAATCCTATAATTGTTTGTGTTTGCCTATTCCCAAAAAATGATTTAGTTTTTTGAAAACGAGGTTTTGAGCTATTTTTTTTAGTTGTTATTTTCTTTTTAGCCATTTACTGTATTATCACACAAAAATATAAAATTAATATGATTGAGGTTGAATTCCTAAATAAATTTAGGTAAGTAAATGATTAAACCGATAATTACTGCAAATATTGCAGCAAAAAAAGCTGCACCTGCAGAAATATCTTTAACTCTTCCAATTTGTTTGTGATATTCAGGATGAATAAAGTCGGAAAGTTTTTCAATACCTGTATTTAATGATTCTGCTACCAAAACGAGTCCAATTGCTAATATTTGGAACATCCATTCGGTAGCAGAAATATGCATTATAAAGCCAAAAAGGGTCATAATAACACCTATAATGACTTGTGCAATGATACTATTTTCAGAAGTAATTAATATCCAAAACCCTTTTGCGGCATATTTCACCGATTGTATTCGGTTTAGAAAAAAATTACGTTCAGTATTCATAATTACAATGCTTTTAAAGCTGCTTCGTAATTAGGTTCGTCAACAATTTCAGGAACTTGTTCAGTATAAGTTACTTCTCCTTCTTCATTTAAAATTACTATTGCTCTAGAATGTAAGTTAGCTAGTGGGCCATCTACAATAGTTAAACCATAAGATTTTCCGAATTTTCCTTTAGAAAAATCTGATAATGTAATTACATTTTCTAAACCTTCAGCTCCACAAAAACGTGCTTGTGCAAATGGTAAATCTCTTGAAATACATAATACTTTAGTGTTTTCTAGTTCACTAGCTTCTTTATTAAATCTTCTAACTGATGCAGCACAAGTACCTGTATCTAAACTTGGAAATATATTTAAAATTAACTTAGATCCTTTAAAGTCTTTTAATTTTGCTTTAGACAAATCAGCCTTTACAAGATTAAATTTTGGTGCTTTTTTACCTATTTTAGGTAATTTACCTACAGTTTTAAATGGATTTCCTTTTAATGTTATTTTAGCCATAATAAATTTTTATAATTATAAGTTTCAAAGTTAGTTTAAAAACTAAAAACTCCCGAATTAATTCGAGAGTTTTTAAAAATATATTTGATTTTTGTTAGTGTTTCGATAAATAATCAGCAACACCTTCGTGCGTTGCTTTTAATCCTTCTTTTTCTGAATTCCAGTTTGCAGGGCACGCTTCACCGTGTTCTTCAGTAAATTGTAGTGCATCAACCATTCTTAAAGCTTCATCTACATTTCTACCAAGTGGTAAATCATTTACTATTTGGTGACGTACAATTCCTTCTTTATCAATTAAAAATAAACCACGGTATGCAATTAATTCTCCGCTTGCTTGTAATTGATCATTATCATCATAAAAATAATCTCCAGCTAAAACATCGTAATTTTTAGAAATTGTTTTGTTAGTATCAGCAACTAAAGGATAAGTAACTCCTTGAATTCCTCCTTGTGCTTTTGGCATTTGTAACCATCCCCAGTGAGATTGTTCAGTATCTGTAGATACAGCAACTAATTGCACGTTTCTTTTTTCAAATTCTGCTATTTTTTCTTGAAATGCAAATAATTCAGTAGGGCAAACAAATGTAAAATCTTTTGGATAAAAGAATAATACAACATATTTATTTCCTTCAAATTGTTCTAATGAATAATTTTCAGTAAACTCTATTCCGTTTACTACTGCTTGAGCGTTAAATTTAGGTGCTTTTTTTCCAACTAATACAGCCATTCTTATTATTTTTTATTTATGATTATTAATTTTAATAATACAAATTTACATTATTATATATTATTTTAAAATGATGTTAATTTTAAAATTTTATTCCGAAATAGATTTTATTTATTGTTGTAATTGTGCGGTTCATAATTTAGCATAATTCTTGTATATTCGCAACTTAAAATACCTAATAATATTGAAGCTTAAAAATTACACTTCTGAATTTAAAAATAATTTAAAATTAGCGACTCCGGTAATGATGGGATCTTTAGGCCATTTACTTGTTGGCTTAATTGATGATATTATGGTGGGTAGGTTAGGACCGGTTGAATTAGCGGCTACTTCATTAGGTAATAGTTTAATTTTTATAGCACTTTCAATTGGTATAGGTTTTTCGTTTGCGATTACACCTTTAATTGCTGAATCTGATGGTGAAGGAGATAAAGAAAAAGGAAGAAGTGTTTTTCAGCATGGAATTATATTAATGACTATTTTGGGAATAGCAATTTTCGGATTGCTATTGGTTATAAAACCCATTTTGTACCATTTAGATCAACCTGAAGAAGTTGTTGCATTAGCAATTCCATATTACGAAATTGTTGCTATATCAATGATTCCACTTATGATTTTTCAAGGACTTAAACAGTTTACAGATGGTTTATCTGAAACTAAATATGCAATGTATGCTACAATTTTAACAAATGTTGTTAACGTGCTATTGAATTTTGCATTAATTTATGGTCTTTGGATTTTTCCTCGTTTAGAAATAGTTGGTGCTGCTTTAGGAACCTTGTTTTCTAGAATTATAATGGTAATTTTTCTTTTTGTTGTGTTAAGTAAAAGAGAAAAGTTTGCAACTTATATGAGAAGATTAGCACTTTATGAAGTGAAGAAAAAAGTATTTAATAAATTAATAGGTTTAGGTTTTCCAACTGCCTTGCAAATGCTTTTTGAAGTGGGTTTATTTACTACTTCAGTTTTATTAGCAGGTACTTTAGGTGCATTTCCTCAGGCAGCAAATCAAATTGCATTAAAATTGGCCTCTACAACATTTATGATTGCGGTTGGTATTGGTGTAGCCTCTACAGTAAGAGTAGGAAACCAAAAAGGATTGAGAAATTATGTTGAATTAAGACGAATTGCTTTTTCAAATTTTCTATTAATATTAATTATAATGTTTTCATTCTCTATTGGGTTTGTGTTATTAAAAGATACTTTGCCTTGGGTGTTTACTGATAATTTAGAAGTAATTGCAATAGCTTCAAGTTTATTAATAATAGCAGGGTTATTTCAATTATCCGATGGGTTACAAGCGGTTATTTTAGGAGGTTTGCGAGGTTTGCAAGATGTAAAATGGCCTTCAATATTATCATTTATTGCCTATTGGATTATAGGATTTCCTATTTCCTACTTTTTGGGAAAAGAAGAAGTACTTGGAACTCTAGGAATTTGGATTGGCTTATTAGTAGCTTTAACAAGTTCAGCTATAATGCTGTTTTTTAGATTCAATTATTTATCAAATAAATTAATAAAAGAAAAAAATGAACTTACCTAAATTTTTACTGGGAGATAACACAGATTGTAAAGAGGATATTTTTGTTATTCATACTGAATTTCCACGATTTATAATCAATTTAATTGATGATGAAATAGAATGGCTTGAAGATTTTGATGGAGGAGACCAAGAGGAGTTAGAAACGCAAGTAGCTGTACTTATTGAACAAGCAAGTGAATTTTACGACCGAGAAATGGAGCGTTATAAGGAAGAATAGTTGATTATAGTTGTTAAACTTAGCTATTTTTTGCAGATTCAACTAATTCAAGTTTGTTTAGGGTAGTTTTTGTTGTGAAAATACCGTAATTAATAAAAGCATTATTTTTTTCAATTTTATTAATTGTTCCGCAAGAATTACTACCAATAATTCTAACTTTATCATTAATTTTAAAAGTGTAATCAGCTTTTTGTTTGGCTACTTTTTTTTCTTTTACTTTTTTAATTTCTCTAGCTTTTACTACTTCAACTAGAACTTCAGTTTCAATAGATTTCAATTTTTTTTCAACTTGCTGTTTTTCAGCTTTTACCTTTTTTTTCTGAACTTTAGTCTTAGGCTTTGGAGGATTCTTTTTTAAATGTTTTGTCTTTTCAATAGTTACCCAACTATTAAAATCTGCAATGAGTTGTTTTTTATTGTTAGTTTGAAAATACTTATGAAGTAATTCATTTGCTTTCCTTCCTAAAACAAGCATTTTTTGATTGCTATCATACAATTCTTGAAAGCTTTCTAGCTTTTCCTGAATTTTTTTTTGTTTCTCAGTTAAACTACCTGTTTGTTCAATAGCTTTAGATTTTTCCTTTTCAAGTGTTTCAGAAGTTTTTTGTAATTTATTTCTTTCTTTTTGAAGGTTAGAAATAGTTTTATCTAACCTAACTTTTTCACCTTCAACACGTTTTTTAGCTTTATTAATTAAACTAAAAGGAATCCCATTTTTTTGAGCAACTTCAAAAGTAAATGAGCTTCCTGCTTGACCAATAAATAACTTGTACAAAGGTTCTAATGTTTTTTCATCAAACTGCATATTTGCGTTAGAGACATTTTCTAGCTCACTTGCCAACACTTTTAAGTTGGCATAATGTGTTGTAATAATTCCAAAAGATCCTTTTGTATAAAATTCTTCTAAAAATATTTCTGCCAAAGCTCCTCCAAGCTCTGGGTCACTTCCTGTGCCAAATTCATCAATTAAAAATAACGTGTTATTATTGCATTTCCGTAAAAAATTACGCATATTTTTTAAACGATAGCTATACGTACTTAGTTGGTTCTCAATAGATTGATTGTCGCCAATATCAGTAAGTATTTTGCTGAAAAAACAAGTTTCAGAGCGTTCATGTACCGGTATTAATATACCACTTTGTAGCATTACCTGTAATAAACCAATTGTTTTTAATGCAATACTTTTTCCACCAGCATTAGGACCTGAAATAACAATTATTTGTTGATTTTTATTTAATTCTAGGGTTTGTGGAACAGTTTTTAAACGTTGCTCATTGTTTTTTAATAATAAAATTGGATGAAAAGCATCTTTTAAATTAATTCTTTTTTCAGAGGTGATTTTAGGTAAAATACCGTTTATTTTTTGTGCATATTTAGCTTTTGAAGCTATAACATCTAATTTAGTTAGGTAATTTTGATAGGCAACTAAGTTTGGTGTAAAAATTCTTAACGAATTTGTTAACTCTTTTAAAATGCGTATAATTTCTTGATGTTCCTCATACATTAAATTTTGAAGTTCACGGCTATATTGTAGTGTTGCTTGTGGTGCAATAAATACAATACTTCCTGTTTTAGAACTTCCAACTAAACTACCTTTAACTTTGCGTCTATGCATTGCAATTACAGCTAAAACACGTTGATTGTCAATTACAGATTCTCGTATTTCATCTAAATAACCAGCACTGCTATACTGACTTAAAGCTTTTGTGAAGCTTCCTCCAATTTTTGACCGAATAGCGTTTATTTCATTTCTAATTTGTTTTAATAAAGCTGAAGCTTTTTCATTAACCTCACCAAATGAAGTAATTATTTTTTCTATATTTTGGACTATGGATTTTTCATATTCAATAGCTTCCGAAGATTGAAATAGAGTAGGGTAATACTCTTTAAATTTTTTTAAAAATTGAAGGATTTCAAAAACTGTAGTTGAATTGTTTAAAATTTTTAAAAATGAAGCTGGCTCTAAATAACTATTCTCAATATTTAGCAAGTGAATTTCTTTTTGAATATCATCAAAATAATGATTTGGTATTCTGTTATCATTTACAAATGAAGATAAATATTCATTAACTTGCTGAAGTTCTGGTTGTAATTTGTTTAAACTTGAAAAGGGCTTTATTTTTAAGGTTTCTTGTTTTCCTAAATCAGAAATGCAAAATTCACTTACCGATTGTAAAATGGTAGCTAATTCTAAATCAATTAATGTTTTTTCTGAAATAATACTCATGAAAATTGCTATTTTTGAAAGTTAAACAAAAGTATAAATTTAAGATGAATAGCTACTATGAAATTTAAAATAGCTGAAAGTTGGAAAAAGGTACTTCAACCTGAGTTTGAAAAGCCATATTTTAAAGAACTTGCTAATTTTGTAAGGGAAGAATATAATACGACTACCTGTTTCCCAAAAGAGGATCAAATTTTTGAAGCTTTTAATTTGTGCTCTTTTAATGATTTGAAAGTGGTTATAATTGGTCAGGATCCATATCACGGTGTTGGTCAGGCTCATGGTTTATGTTTTTCTGTTAATGAGGGTATTTCACATCCACCATCTTTAATTAATATTTTTAAAGAAATAGAAACCGATTTAAATATTCCTTATCCAAAGAGTGGAAACTTGGAGCGTTGGGCAAAACAGGGTGTTCTTTTGCTAAATGCAACTTTAACTGTTAGAGCTCACAATGCAGGTTCACATCAAAAGAAAGGTTGGGAACAATTTACGGATGCTGTAATTTCTAAAATTTCAGAGAAAAAAGAAAATGTAGTTTTTTTATTATGGGGTGGTTTTGCTAAAAAGAAAGGTTTAAAAATTGATATGAATAAACATTGTGTATTAACTTCAGGACATCCGTCTCCTTTAAGTGCAAATAGGGGTTATTGGTTTGGCAATAAGCATTTTAGCAAAACAAATAATTATTTAAAAAACAATGGTTTAGATATAATTAAATGGTGATTAATATCATACTTTCTATTTGTAATAATTGTTACATTTACAGAAATATAAATTTAATAAAATGAGAAATCAAATTAAACTTTTCACAATATTATTTAGCGCTTTAATGCTATTTAGTTGTAAAGATCAAGCTAGCTATTCAAAAATTAATAATGCACAAGTTAAAAATGCTTCTAATGTTCATAAAATAGTTGTTAATGAATTTTTAGATGGTGGTAGTTACGCATATATTAATGTTAGTGAAGGCAGTGACAATTATTGGATGGCAATTGGCAAAATGCCTGTGAATGTTGGAGAAACCTATTATTATGAAGGTGGAATTATTATGAAAGATTTTGAGAGCAAACAGCTTAAAAAAACGTTCGATTTTATAACTTTTGTTGATGGAATAAGAAAAACAGAGGTAGCTGTAAGTAAAAAAGGAAGTACAAGTGTAAAAGAAGATGTTGTTAAAGATAAATTAATAAAAATTGAAACACCAGCTAATGGAATTTCTTTAGGTAAACTTTTTTCTACAAAAGAATCACTTGTTAAAAAGCCTGTAATTGTACGAGGTAAAGTTATAAAAGTAAACAATGGTATTATGGATAAAAATTGGGTGCATATTAGTGATGGTACACAATTTGAAAGTAAAAAAAGTTTAACTGTAACAACACTTGAAAATGTTAAAGTTGGTGATATTGTAACATTTAAAGGTATTCTTATTTTGGATAAAGATTTTGGGCAAGGCTATGTTTATGACATTTTACTAGAAGAAGGTGAATTGATTCAATAGAATTAAGAAATAATTCATATTAAAAAAAGCACTTTTAAAAGTGCTTTTTTTATTTACTAACTCAAAAATTTATATAATGAAAACAAAGTAATGCAAGTTCTTTGTTTCAAAAGGAGTATTGCAATTCCTGTGCCAAAATTATTGAGATCTTGTTAATTAAAGGTTAAAGAACGTTGAGAAATTGCTAGTTATACTAAATGT
>Ga0209121_10003328_pt1 | contig 15646 bp, 10 predicted proteins | sample Cruoilmetagenom3_FD_187292 | JGI IMG/M metagenome (GOLD analysis project Ga0209121, IMG submission 187292) | Oil polluted marine microbial communities from Coal Oil Point, Santa Barbara, California, USA - Sample 3 (SPAdes) (version 2) | ecosystem: Environmental > Aquatic > Marine > Oil seeps ...
GAGCATCCAAGGCATCTGCGAACTGTATCTGCCGATGTAGATCCCGCCATGAATCAGGGAAGGGTATAAAATGTAATTTCGATTCCCAGGAATCCAATTCGGTCGTCAGATGATCGGAGGATTCGCCCGCACACCGTAGCCTCACGAGTGAGTTAAGAGTGAACGATTTTACCCCACACTCCTGAGCAAGTTTGCGGATCACCGCATTCTTTCGAAGGCCAGAATGCAGGCATTCCTGTTCCTCGAGGAAGACATTGAGTTGCGGCGCATCGGGAATGTGAAGATCATGCGCAGCCGCCAAGCCCGGTCGATTGGTAACGCGACCAGTTGTATGGTTGGTTGGCCAACAATTCGCGGATTTAAGTCGTTCGCGGACGGCTTCAACGTACCGGGGTAACGTGGATTCGCTCAACTGACCCGCGACGGCATACGCACGTGCACCAAAGCACGAAAACCATTCAACACCGAGGAGTTCCACAGTGAGTTCGGCAGCACGGTCGAGCAGCCAGCCATTGAACTGGCTATTTTCTGGGGTTATGACCTGGCTCCGATCGTAGTCCATTTCGAACGGCCCGTTTATGCTGATGGCGTTGCCCGTGAAGGATCCTCTGACACCTATAGGATAAAAGAGAATGCCCCCCGCGTTTTGTTTGGGGAGCCTGCGGCGCTCTGTTTGAATTGACAGTCCGAGCCGGACGCGGTCTCCCCGTTCTGGGAAGTAGCCGGGTATCCGTTGGTTACTGAAGTGCCCGGGGATCGGAAGCGCACGCTGCCACTCGAGTTCTTCGATAGCGAACCGGTCCGAGTGGTTGTCCATGACCGAAACCCTGCGGTGCAGCAGGGTAACTCCCCGGCGGTTAGCAGGCAGCTTTTGTACGGACTGCTTCCACGAGATCCGTCGAGAATGGCGATCGGACGTGACAATTACCTCTCTCAGGCTCTTGCGTTTACCATGGTCTGCGAGCTTTATTAGCGTTGAAGCGATGTTCTTGGCGAGGCCATCGAGCATCACAGGCTCCGCATCGAGGTCAAATGCCCGAAATGAACCTGATTCACTCGCACGATACGGCACGTGGATCTGGATCCCGCGGGTTCCTTGTGACGATACATCAGGTATGGGGTCGCGCGGTGTGCCACGGGCCAAGTCCAGCACCATCTGTCGCCCATTCGAACGGACATAGATTTGGTCACCGAACAGGAACAACGAGCGCAGCCCAAAGTTCTTTGACCCAATACCGTTCGTTTTGGCTGCGACTTCATCCTCTGAGCCATGGACGTGTCCGGTGCCGAGCATGACGCTCAAGCGACGCCATCCGTTCTTGTCGATTGGGAACCCGTTGCCGGTAACCTCAAGGACGTCCTTGCCGAACGAGACTTGTAGCCAACTTCCCCCCGCGTCGTACTCATTCTGCGCCAGCTCACGAAGGACTGCAGCGGGATCATACCCAATCACCCACTCCGCCAGCATACTTTCGCCTACACGAAAGCTCAGGTCAATCGTTTCGATATTGGGCAGAAGCCACTCATCTCGTGAGGCCACTGACGATAAACTTTTAACCCGGTTTCTGATGTTCATGATCCATCTGAAGATTTGGCTTACGCCGGCTTCATCCGTGCATAAAAGACTCGCCCGGGGCTGCCCAATGCTTGACTTGGAGAGCACGGAGCTGTGCCAAGAACTCGACCCTTTACGCCCACCACCTTAGCAAAAACTGTGCTAGATGCCCTGAGCTCCAGCCGTCTGTCGGGCGTTGCCTTGACGCAGAATAGGGTCTCGTGTATGAGCCCTGACTCAGGGGTGAATGCCCCTCGATTACAGATGTTCACAAGCACACATGATACGTTCAAGATCAATATAATACGCTAAACCACTAACTCCATTATGATATCTTGTCAAGAAATATTACTGTGAGACTTTCAAGCGGTAATAGTCGATTTTCTCCTGAAATGATTCTGAGACTTTGTAGGTGTTAACAACAATTTTCTTCGTTGAACCACGGTCAGATAGCCGACAGATACCTTGATAAATGCTGTCGAATCGAAAATTCAAGACAGCCTTATTATATCGAGATCAATGCCATTGCTTGGAATTTTCTGTGTATTTGCCACCTGTTACTACTTTTGCTAAACCCATTGAAAGTTTGGAATCAAACCTCCACTCTTCACTACATCTGCCTGAATAGATGGGTATAGGTTCTGCTGACGGTAAGGGTTTCCGGTAGGTCTTTGATCTTGATAACGAATCGGCCGGTTAAGGAGCGGTTTACTTTGGCGATCTGGCTTGCATTGACGATTGTTCCTCGATGGATCTGCCAGAATTGATCGGGGTCAAGCTCTTCGGACAGCTTCTTGATACTCTTTTTGATGAGCGATTCCCCCTCCCTCGTCATTACCACCGTGTATTTGTCGCTGGCCTGAAAATAGCACACCTCATCCACAGGGATGAGTCTTATTTCATCTCCATGCAGGACCTTTATCCACCGTAAATAACCGGAAGTCTCTTTGGCCTCCAGGGCGGACAGCACACGCTCCATGGTACTGTCCAGCTCTGATGGAGGTTCATGGGTGTCGGCGATCTGTTTCTGAAGCCGTCTGACCGTTGTTTTGAGTCTCTTGTCCGTTACAGGTTTCAGGAGGTAGTCGATGGCCTCATTTTCGAATGCCTCTACTGCGTACTGATCATAGGCGGTGATAAAGACTATCCAGCAGGTTCCGGCAATTTTCCTGGCCACTTCCATCCCGGAAAGCCCCGGCATCTTGATATCAAGAAAGACGATATGGGGTCGGTGCTTTTCTATCAATTTCAGGGCTTCTTTGCCGTTTCCGGCCTCGCCGCATATAATGAGCTCTGGCCAGACGGCGGAAAGTCCCGATTTCAGGTAGCCTCTTAGTTGTTCTTCGTCATCGGCTATGATTGCCCTGATTTCTGTCATAAGGTACCTCAATGATGGCCTTCAGGCCGGAAGGTTGGTTTTCTTCAAGAATTAATCGTCCTTTGTCGTCATACAAAGATTGCAGCCGTTCCCTGATATTGGAAAGGCCGACTCCCATGTCACCATCTCCCTGGAAGCCAAGACCGGTATCGGCGATCTCCAGCCGGAGGATGTCTCCCCTTTCCTCTCCCCGTATGAACACTTCTCCTCCCTCAATTCTTGGTTCCAGGCCGTGCTTGACGGCATTTTCCACCAATGGCTGAACCAGCATCGGCGGGAAAGGGAGGTCTTTCATGGTATCAGGGATGTCTATCCTGTAGCACAATCTTTCTCCCATCCGAACTTTGAAGATGTTGAGGTAAGCCTCTATCATTTCCATCTCCTGGCCGATGGTACTTGCGTTCTCTCTCGTTTTGGAAAGAGAGGTTCTTAAGTAATGAATGAGATCCTCCAGCATGGATTTCCCCTTTTCCGTATTGGTGTCGATCAGGCTCAGGATATTGGACAGGGTGTTGAACAAAAAGTGGGGCTCGATCTGGGCCTGAAGAAGCCTCAGATTACTTTCCATAACTTTTTTCTCGCTGGTAAGTCTCTTTATCTTTTCTTCCTGAATCATGACCTCCGAGGCGGATATTTTTCTGCGGGAGATAAAGAAATAACTGATTATCGATCCAAACAGAATGCCGATCAGTATTATCTGGAAGAAACCATATTCTTGAAAAAATATTAAAGGATTCATTCCCGCGGCTACTGAGCCCAACAGGGCTCCGATCACTGATCCTATGATCAGTCCTGCTATGATGACAAACAATTGAACAGGGAGGCAAGTCGGTTTTACAGAATAATGCGCGGTCAGCATACATGAACATATAGAGATGCCGATACACTGGGAAACGACGAAATTGTCAACAGGTCCGCTTCCGAATTTTATAGCCGTCAGGAATATGGCAATAACGGTGTTAAACACTGCGGTATATGAAAGGGTTTTGATTACCCTTCTTCGATTGACTATGGGTATCTGTATTTCCATGATTTCCCCTTTTGTTTTCATACAATATTTAGAAGGTATATTCCAATCCTATCATGCATTGACAGCCCAGGGGGGTCTTGAATTCCGTATCCCTGCCCCCGGAATTAACACTTCCCACCAGGAAAAGCTGTGTATGATCACCCACGAAGCATTCCACAATAGATATGAATTGCCCCGAATCGTCGTCTATATTCTGTGTCCAGCGGAAAGTAAGGTTGAGTACGTCCCTGATATCATTATGGTTGTACTGGAGCATAACGTAGTTGCGTCTCAGAAATCTCAGTTTGGGGTCTGCCGTTCGGCTGAGGGTCAATCTGGACAGACTCCGGATCGAACCTGTAAGCGCATAGGCATCCGAGGCTTTCTGCCTTAGCCGGTAGTATGCGTCGGCCTGAGTATCACTGTAGCCCTGGCCGTTATACACGTATTCCACGGTAAGGGTGGCCCCCATTTCCAGTGTGTAGGAGCCTCCGGCCAGGATGATACCTTTTAAAGACGAATCGTCATCATCTGTTGCCTCCATTGAGGCGCTAAAAGGATTGCCGGCAGCCTCTTTGGGGTAAAGGGCATTGCTGCCCTTGGAAACAACCCCCTCCCCATACAACAATAGGGCGTCAGTGGCGGTCCAGCCGCCAAAGACACCCAATCTGCTCCTGTCACTCTCCTGGTGCGATAGAATAAGGCCGGCATATTCTTCTTGTCCTGCATAATCCAGTTTCAGGGCATAGGTCTTGTCAAATTCATAATATTGATATTCCTGGCGTCCTTTATCCAGATTGGCGATAAGAGAAACAGTCCATGATGTGCCGGGTAACCAGACAAGACGGGCGAAATCCATTCCGGGCACTTCCCGTTTGGGGTTGCTCCGGCCATTATCCCGGAAGAAGGGGTTGGAAGGGGAGAAGAGGTAGGAAGGCCCCCATTGCAGGTTTTCCCGGCCGTAAGAGACAAACAGGTCTTCGGCCACCCTTATCCTGGCCAGCCATTCATTGATGAACAGGTCATTATCGAACTCGTCGTCCCCCTTTCGAGTCCCATCCTCCCATGCTTTCCAATCAAGGTTCATTCTGGGTTTTATGCTCAGTTCCAATCTTCTGAAGTTCAGACGGGCATCCGGCCGGAGTTCCAGTTTGGTCAGATAGCGCGGTATCCGGAAAAATGCGTTGTTTGGGTTCTGGGAAGTGTCAGCCACATCCTGATAAGTGCCGGAGGTCTGGAATCTTACACTGTATTCAAAACCTTCTTTTAATTCCTCCAACAATTCGGAAGATTCTGTTTCCTCCATCTTACTCAGCTCTGTGGCTTTGGAAGATGTTGTTTTCCATAAAAAACATGCGAGAAGAATGAAAATAATTAGTGGTAGCAGGTTTTTTTTCATAAATAACTTTAGCTCACTTTAGGCACTTTAAACTTTAGGCACTTAAGATTCCCTATCTCATCAACAGGTTCAGGTTGAAGGTTGAATCAGGGATCTTCTTGAGCCTGATCTTGCTGTAAGTCATAGTAGTAACATTCTCTTTTATTACGACGTCCGTAATGATCATTTTGGAAACAAAGGGTTTGGGTTTTCCCTCTATCGGGATACTGTTTCCGTACTCAAAGGTCGCTGATTTAAACATCTTTCCCGATACGGTGAAAAACTCCGCCTTGACGCCAATAAGCCGCTTTTTGGAAACCCAGTATTTAATCCGATCATAAGTAACCTTTTTGTTGATAGCGGTCAGGTCAAGGAGATAGCATAGTTCTCCGTTAACTGTATCTTTGGATACCAGAGTTGCGTGATAGTCTCCGGCATAGTTGGTTGAAGCGATGTCACCGTTGGAAGCGCCGCCCATTAGCTTTTGCCTGGGAGAAATGGGGACAGGTTTTCGTAATCCCGGTTTTATGAACCACATGTTCCGGTCGATCATTAACAATTTTCGCCCCTTTATCTTGGGCGGTGAGAGAAATTCTGCGAGGCTATTGAAGTCGCGAGCCTTTATCTTGAGGGTCCGGGATTGTTTACGACCATTTTCGATTGATTTCAGCTTTATCTCCCATTCAATACCCTTCACACTTCCCCTGGCCTCATCCGATTTTTCCAGGATTTCTTTGGGTGTCATCTCCGCGAGCACCGGTTTCGTATAAAACACGATGCCGGACAACAATATTACAAACATAACTGTTAAAAACTTTTTCATAAATTATCCTCCAGATTACGGGGGTATTGTCTTTATTTATCTATAAAGAAAACTCGAAATACGAAGCACGAAGTCCGAAACAAATTCGAAATACGAATTCTCAAATGTTCAAAACATAAGGAAAATAGAACGCCTTAGGTCAGATTGCATAGACATCTGTTTCAGTCATTTGAATTTTGGAAATTAAAAATTGTTTCGAGTTTCGTATTTCGATATTCGGATTTCAAGTTTTTACTACACATGCCCCAAAGCATCCACCACATTCTGTCTCGCCGCGCGTCTGGCCGGCAATATGGCGGCCATCAATGAAAGTAAAATCAGAAAGAGCATCAGGAAAAGCATGGACTGAGGCACCAGATTAACGATCAAAGGGACAGGGCTCGAGGATCCCGGCGGTATATAACTCGGTTCTACAGACCGGATAACCGCCCATACGACTACATTTAAGACAATACCAAAAACAGTCCCAAGGAAACCGAGCATCGCGCCCTCCACGGCAAAAAGAAGGCTCACACCCCGCCTTTTCAGGCCAAGCGCCCTGAGGGTGCCGATTTCTTTCGTTCTCTCAAGGACAGCCATACCCATCGTATTAACCACGCTCATAATCACGATGATAAAAACAATGGAGAATATAAACATGAATATCATATCAAACATGCCCCGAACCTTTAAGTAGAAGAGTGAAAGTTCGTTCCATGTCTTTATTTCGCACGCAATCCCTGCGCCTGACAGGGTATTCTCCAGTCGCTCGCGGGTCGCCTCCGTCTTTTTCCAGTCATTTAGCAGTACCACCACCCGGTCTGCCTTTTCCGTGTCATAGAGGGATTGAGCAAAGGTAAAGGGAACACGTATGTATTTGTCGTTGGTAGCACTACTACCGGTGTCATAAGTGCCGGCAACCTCTATATCCAGGGCGTTCATCTGGCCGTCGAGGGTTGTGGCCATAACCACTCCGTAACCTCCGGGTTTCAAATCAAGGTGGCTCGCCAGGTCCTCTCCCATTTCCACCCCATAAGGCTTTTTCTCGCTGAGACCTTCCCCTTTTACTGGCCGGAAGGCAGCCCATGTCCCTTTTATTGTCTTATCATCACGGGGTATCACGCCATTTGCCAGAAATATGGTGGAGGTGCGTCCATTAGAGACAAGCCCTGAAATATTTATCTGGGGAGTAGCTAAAATAACATCCTCGTCCTCCTCCACCAAATTGCTTATCCTTTTAAGCTCTTCTTGGGAAAACATATACTTATCGGGGTCGATCTTTCCCTTTTCCAGCCATCCCTGCTTGTAGATGGTAAGATGTCCCAGACCTTCTCCCCGGACAGCCGAATTTCTCAGCCCTTTATATGTGTTGTGTATATATCCCTGAAAGATGCTCACGGCCGCAAAACCCATGGCGATGGCGATTAGAGTCACAAAAGACCGGCGTTTGTTTTTTAGTATATTGCGAAAAGCAATCTTTATCCATTTGGTCATCTTTCATTACCTCCGTTTAAAATTCTCCCATCCTCAAGCCGAACCAGGCGATTTACTTTGTCCAGAAGCCTTTGATCATGGGTGGAAAAGATAAAGGTGGTTCCCTCCTTTTCATTGAGATCCCGCATAAGCCCGATGATCTTCCGAGATGTGTCGGAATCCAGATTGGCCGTTGGCTCGTCGGCAATAATCAGAGACGGATTCGTCACCAGAGCCCTCGCGATGGCCACCCGCTGCCGTTGACCGCCAGAGAGCTTATCGGGCTGGTGTCTAACAAAATCGGAGAGTTCCACTTCATCGAGACGCCGGAGTGCTGCTTCTCTGGCATCGGAGAAGGATGTGCCCATAATCTCAAGGGGCAGCATGACATTTTCTAGGGCAGAAAGAACGGGAATCAGATTAAACCCCTGAAAGATGAAGCCGATGGCCCTGTTCCTGAGTTCAGTTCGCCTGTCATCCGATAGTTTCTTAATCTCCTGACCTTCGATGAACAGTTGGCCGGATGAGGCTTCATCAATAGCTCCAACGATGTTCAGCAAGGTGGTCTTGCCGGAGCCGGATGGCCCCCAGATTGCCACAAATTCTCTCCTGTCAATGGTCAGGTCAACACCCCTTAATGCGTGAACCACAGTTTCCCCTAAAAAATAATCCTTTTTGATTTCTTCCATTTCAATGAGTTTCATAATTATTCCTCCCCGTCCTACAGCCTCTCAGCCATTTTCCTGTATTTTTTGTGGGACAGTATGAAGTGAATAATTCTTTCATGCAAGCGGGAAGCGATAAAACGGAAGAAAAAGGGGATAAACGGTATATTTCAGGAATGAATGAAGAGGATGGATGGTTTAGCCACGCCGGTTGGGGGCGAACCTGATCGGGAACCTGCGGTCAGACCTTAACGACCTGTTGCCCAAATTCCTTACCTACACCAATCACACTTGATGACAGCAATACCAAAGTGGCAGGGTTGGACCGAAACCTGAATTATGACAATGGCATGATATGCTGATTTGCGCAGACGTATGTTCTGCGGGGTCACTTCGATCAGTTTGTCTTCGGCAATAAATTCGATGGAAATCGAGGGACACCGTAACTATTTCCAATCTAACTAACCTCCCACCTGTGCTTATTTTTTACGTGTAATTATTCACACGTTATCCCCTTTTCTCCTTACGGCCAATCTACAATTCTTTTACATTATGGAGAAAATGTAGTGTCACGAATAAACAAGAGTAAAACTTCGACTTTATTTGTCAATTTCTCATTGACATAAATAAGCAGTTCCCCTATAGTTTTTCAAAACTGAATAATATAATGTGTCAAGGAAAGAAGGAACTTAGTGGGTACTTTAGCATTTTTCGTGTTTCTCACAGTCGTCGCCCGGAAGAGTTATATTTTACAGGATGACCTTTTCAAACTGCAGGCAGCTCAAAAATTATAAGACAACAGTGGGATAATCAATTACAGAAAGTAACGACCATGGCTCAAAAATCAACGTTTCCCGACTTTCAGCTTTCAAAATACGGCATTTCTGAAGAGACTATTGCAGATGCCCGCAGGATTCAAGTTGCAAAAGGTGGTAGCATTGTGGATATATTGATCCAGAAAAAGGCCATCACCGAAACGGATATTCTTGAAGCAATGAGTACTCAATTCGATATCCCCCTTTGGCCTAACCTCCCCACGGAGGATCTCAAAACAGATTTCACCAAGCTCATCCCGATACAATATTTTAAGAAACACAAAATGGTCCCGCTGGAAACCCCGTTCGGTATGCTCATAGCAGTGAATGACCCTTTCAATTTTCAACCCCTCGACGACCTGCGCCATATCCTGAACATGGAAGATACTCAAATCGTTCTTTCCACCCACGCGGCCATCCTTTCCGCAATAAATCTTGTGTATGATCTTGGCAGCGATTCCGCCGAGGAGTTCATCCAGGACATGAACGGGGAATCTCCGGACAGTATCATTTCCGAAATCGAGGAAACGGCTGATTTGCTGGATGATACCAGCGACGCACCAATCATAAAACTGGTCAATCTAATGCTGTCAAGAGCTGTCAAAGACCGATCGAGCGACATCCATATAGAACCCTACCAGAACTCACTCGTCATCAGATACCGGATTGATGGTGTCCTGTACAATATTCTAAACCTGCCGAAAAGGATTCAGTCTTCTCTGATCTCACGCGTAAAAATCATGGCAAAGCTTAATATTGCCGAAAAGAGACTTCCCCAGGATGGGAGAATTGACGTTAAAATCGGAGACAAAAATGTTGATATTCGTGTATCCGCAATTCCCACCGCTTTTGGCGAACGTGTTGTCCTGAGGCTCCTTGACAAGACAAGTACGATCTTTAAGCTGACTGACCTGGGAATTGACAGCGAACGATTCAACCTCCTCAATAATCTTATCAAATCCCCATACGGAATTATCCTGGTAACTGGACCAACGGGAAGCGGAAAAACGACAACCCTCTATGCGGCCCTCTCCACCATAAACAATCCGGAAATCAACATCATTACAATAGAGGATCCGATTGAGTATCAGATAGAAGGTATCGGGCAGATACAGGTCAACCCCAAGATCGACCTCACATTTGCCAATGGACTGCGATCAATAGTGAGGCAGGATCCAGATGTAATCCTGGTGGGGGAAATTAGAGACCGCGAAACCGTCGAAATCGCTATCCAATCCTCACTGACAGGACATCTGGTCTTTTCTACCCTCCACACCAACGATGCGGCCAGCGCCATCACGCGTATCACAGACATGGGGATAGAACCATTTTTATTAACATCTTCTGTTATAGCCATCATAGCCCAGAGACTGGTTAGAATTCTCTGCCCTGCATGTAAAGAAGAATATATTCCTGACGATAAATCACTGGCAAAAATCAGCATTGACAAGGAAACACTGGACAATCACAAGATTTACAGGAGGAAAGGATGTCCTGCCTGTATGAATACCGGCTACAGGGGAAGAACAGCCATCTTTGAAATGATGGCCCTCAATGATCATCTGAAAAAACTGATACTAAAAACATCTGATGCCAACCAAATAAGAAAAGATGCAGCCGAGTCCGGGATGTCAACTCTGTCTCAGGATGGTGCACGCAAGGTCCTGGAAGGAACCACCACCATTGAAGAGGTATTAAGGGTGACAAGGATTTGACACCAATTTGCCAAACAATCTTTGTAGCCCGTTGCGCATCTTCACACTCCATCACCTTTCCTGCGTAAAAGGGGTCAGGTGTAAAAACAAATTCGAAGAGTGTCTTTTTTTCTAAAAGATCGCATTCAAGCATATAAGGTGTTTTTATTAACAACAGGCTATTGTTGGGATTATAGATAGAAAAACTCTTTTCCATCTTTACTTGAAAGAAACGGGATTCCGGTTTAATAACAAAGATGGAGATCTTTTTCTCCTAATCTCACAATTATTGACAAATAATTTACTACCAAGTATGACCTAATTACCTTGATCTATAAGGTGAGATTATATAAATCAAGATACGTAAGAAGCTTATATAATTAATTATAGCACGCAAATACTATGAGTAAAGTTTGGGAGATTTCATCCGACGGATTCAGAAATAAAGCAGATGATAAGAAGTATATAAAGGTTTTTAATATCTTTGGTCCTCGATTTTTTACCTATCAGTTATGAAGATCTACAGGTATAGTAGATTATCAGCTTCTTTCTGTAAGAGTGATTTTTCTCGATCGGCAGCCCATAACACATTACAGATGGTAATCTTCGATAGATTCTATATAGCAGCTCTATGAACTCAGAAAATTGACAACTGAGTTTTGATACAATAAAGCTGCATGAACTTTTGGTTTTGATGATTGTGCTCATGCTATGATTTGGCTGTCTTGAAATCATGGACCGATGATTATTATATGTAGAAATATTATTGAATCTTGACAAGTCCTCATATTCATGGCACATAATACCCCTTGGTTCAGGGATGTCTAACACAAAACCGTCTCACTTTTTGTTTTACAAAGAGGAACCTGTCATGAAACATCTCCAAACCGTATTCCGTCTTTTGATTATCCTCTCTTTAATCTTTTTCATTTCAAGTACTGTTTCCGCTGCAACCAGGGGGATTCACGTTGTATCTAAAAAAGGCAAGGAGCTTTACCTTTATAAGGATTATCATGCTCTTGTGGTTGGAGTAGGAGACTATAAATACTGGCCCGACCTTCGCGGATCGGTCAGAGATGCCAGGGAAGTGGCCGGGTCATTGAAAAAGATGGGGATGAACGTAAAGCTGATTCTGAATCCCGATTCAAGTGAACTCAAAGCGGCGTTGAACGAGCTGACATACGGGGCCGGCAGTGAGAAAAATCGCGCCATCCTGTTCTTTTTTTCAGGTCATGGTGAGACGGAGACCCTGGCGACCGGTGAAAAGCTCGGTTACATAATTCCCAGAGACGCACCGCTTCCCTCACGGGACGGGATCGGGTTTATCAACAAGGCGATCAGCATGAACCAGATAGAAACTTATGCTCTCAGGATAAAATCAAAACATGTTCTCATGCTTTTCGATTCCTGTTTTTCCGGGTCTGTCTTCTCGTCTCTGAAGGGCATTCCCACGGACATAACGGAAAAGAGCAACCGGCCCGCAAGGCAGTTTATCACTGCGGGTAATGAAAACGAACAGGTTCCCGATGAGAGTGTCTTCAAGATCTGCCTGGTCCAGGGAATCAATGGAGAAGCCGACGCCAACAATGACGGCTATGTGACCGGCTCCGAGCTCGGAATGTACCTTGACTCCTCCGTTGTCAATTATAGCAATGGGTGCCAGCATCCCCAGTACGGCAAGATACGTCATCCGAAGCTGGACAAAGGCGATTTCATTATAAAGCTTGCCAGCTCCGGCGTTGCCATTGAAGAACCTGCCCCGATAACGAACAAAGCAACCCTTTCGGTTAAATGCAATATCTCCGGTGCAAAGGTTTTCGTTGACAACCGTAACCTTGGAAATACACCTGTTACAGATATAAAACTATCACCCGGTGAACACAGGATAAAAGTGGAAAAAGACGGTTACGACACGTACCAGAGACATATCCGTCTGAGAGAAGGCAGGTCTTTGAGTATTACCGCATACCTTGACAGAACAAAACCACAAACGGGAAACCTCTATGTGGACACGGACCCCGACGACGCGCGGGTGCGAATCCTGAACATAACCCCTAAGTATCAACGCGGCATTGAACTCCCTCCGGACCGATATCATATCGAGGTTTCAGCATCCGGTTATGAAACGAAGACGCAGTGGATCGACCTCGTCGCCGGCGAGGACAAATATATTGACGTTCGATTATCAGAAAGGTTGACCGCTGTGACTCCGGCTTCCTTCACCAACACCATAGGCATGAAGTTCGTCTATATTCCTCCGGGGACATTTTTGATGGGAAGTCCCTATTCTGAAAATGGGAGAGGTGATGATGAAAAACAGCACCGTGTAACCCTGACAAAGGGGTTTTACATGGGGGTAACCGAGGTGACCCAGTCCCAGTGGCTGAAGATTATGGATAACAATCCGTCGAATTTTGCCGGGGATGATTGTCCTGTGGAGCGGGTTTCCTAGAATGACTGCCAGAAATTTATCAGGAAACTCAATCGTAAAGAAGGTACCGACAAATACCGTCTCCCCACCGAGGCCGAGTGGGAGTATGTCTGCAGGGCAGGGAGTAAGACAAGGGTTTGCTTTGGCGACAGCGACTCGAGACTGGGCGACTATGCCTGGTATAATAGAAACTCGTCATCGAAAACCCATCCGGTCGCAGGTAAAAAGCCCAACGCATGGGTCTTTACGACATGCACGGCAACGTCTGGGAGTGGTGTGAGGACTGGTACAGTGATTATCCGTCAGGCCATGTTACCGACCCGAGAGGGCCGTCATCAGGATCGTACCGTGTCCTTCGCGGCGGTTCCTGGGGCATTAGCGCGGGGCGCATTCGGTCTGCGTATCGCCTTAGGTACTATCCTGACTGCAGGGACGACGACATCGGGTTTCGAGTTGTCCGGGCTTATTAGTTTTACACCTTATACCTTTACCCCTTTACTCCTTATAGCGGCCTGTGTGCAGGCCGCTCGACGACAATTTTTCAAATATGACTGAGAAGAAAGGCCCAGACTCCATAACGCTGACCTACGATCTCCTGAAGTGGTCAATACCGACACCTACACCTATGAGACAGGAACAAACCGGCTCAGCCAGATTGCTGGTGCCAATCCACAGAGCTTCACCCATGACGCCAGCGGTAATACCACTTCCATCGATTCCCGTTTGCTTGCCTATAACCAGAACAATCGCCTTATACGGCTAACTGAAAACACCAATGATCTTGGAATCTATACTTACAACGGCAACGGTCAGCGTATCAAGAAAGTAGCGGGAGATACCGCCACCGTCTACCATTACGACCGCTTCGGCAACCTCATCGGAGAGTCCACCCCTGCCGGAGATTTTCTCGCGGAATACTTTTATCTTGGCAGCGCCCGCCTTGCGGTCATTGCCGGTGAAACCGCACAGGAAATCACCGTGCACCTTGCCACGAGCAAGGGTCGCAACCTTTCAGGAGTTCGTGTCTACGCGTTTACCGAAAGCGGATCATATACCGGAAAATACGCCACCTGTGATGAAAACGGCATCGCCCATTTTGAGCTTTCCGATTTTTCAGAGGGCAGCTATAAGTTCCGCGCGGACTATTTTAGTTACCGGTTCTGGTCTGATATAATAATATTACCAGGAACTTACAGCACGAACATCCAGATAGCGGAAGAAACAACGACCATCTTGGTAACCCAGGGCGGAAGTCCTGAAGAGGGTGTGAAGGTCTATCTCTTCAATGCCAACGGTTCCTACCTGGGACTTTATGAGACAACTAATAACGATGGAACGGTCACCTTTGACCTTCCTGCCGGAAAAGACTTTAAGTTCCGCGCGGATGTACTGGGTGTCCAGTTCTTCTCCGAGACCATCACCATTGTTTCGGGAGAACCCAACAGCTATGGAATCGCAAGCGGCGGCGGAACCCTTTCGGTCAGCATAGATAAAGGAGAGGGCACGCCTATTAACGGCATCAAGGTATATCTTTTTAGTAACCAGGGAAGCTATCTCGGTCTGTGGAATCAGACCGATGACCAGGGACATGCGAGTTTTGATGTGCCTTCAGGCGACTACAAGGTGCGGGCGGATTACTCAGGCTACCAGTTCTGGAGTGATGTGATTGAGGTGAATTCTAATGCAAATTATCTTCTTTCCATTCCTCACCAGGATGTGACTGTTACGGTTATTGTTGACTATAATGGTGTCGTCGAGGCTAAAGAAAATTTGAAGGTATACCTCTTTAACATAACAGGAACATATTTAGGTCAATATCAGATTACGGACGATCAGGGGCAGGTAACATTTAACCTTCCCCAGAAAGACTACAAGGTGAGGGCGGATTACCTGTCACAGCAGTACTGGTCAGACGCTTTCAACTGGACCTATGAGACTGTTACCATCAATGAGGGAATGGCAAATATAACCGTAACAAACACGGGGCAGCCCCTTGAAGGGGTCAATGTCTATGTGTTCAGCGCATCGGGCACCTACCTGGGGATCAACGGCGTCACTGGTGATCAGGGCGAAGCTTCCTTCAAACTCCCTGCCGGTGATTATAACTTCAGGGCCGATTATATGAGTAATCAGTACTGGAGCGGTATCTCCACGGTTATCGCCCACGTGGAAAACCCGGTGACCGTATCCACCGGCGGCGGGAGCTTTACATTAACAGTCCTGAAGGGAGAAGATGATCCACTGGCCGGTGTGACATGCTACCTCTTCAGCGAATCAGATTCCTATCTTGGTGAACACGGTGTAACCAATGATCAGGGTGAAGCCGGTTTCAACCTGGCGGACGGAACATATAAGATAAGAGGTTCCTTCCCGTTTTAAGTGGGTAACGATATTTAAATAAGTTACCCTACATGTTGATTAACAAGATTGAATTTTAATTTTCCAG
>Ga0209121_10003329_pt1 | contig 15646 bp, 18 predicted proteins | sample Cruoilmetagenom3_FD_187292 | JGI IMG/M metagenome (GOLD analysis project Ga0209121, IMG submission 187292) | Oil polluted marine microbial communities from Coal Oil Point, Santa Barbara, California, USA - Sample 3 (SPAdes) (version 2) | ecosystem: Environmental > Aquatic > Marine > Oil seeps ...
CGGGTCACAGCCCACAATCCTGTTCGTCCCCTGGGTCACCGTCACCGGCCGTTCGGTGTTCTTCTGTAGCGTCGGGCAGGCCTGCCCTGAGCATGCCGAAGGGCACACCCAGGATGATCGTTTCCTCCTGAATACCGCCAGAATCGGTCAGCACCAGGCGCGCGTTCGCCATCAGGTTCAGGAACTCCAAGTAGCCCAAGGATTCTGGCACTCTCGCAGATAAGGCATGCGATCAGCCTCCTGCTGCTTTCTCAGGAGTACTACTTGAGTCGGCGCGTCTCTTCGGTCAGACGTAGGACCAGTAAGTCCTGGATAAGGTGGGCGTACTTATGCTCGATCTCACGCACTCTTTCTTCAACGAACGCCAACCGCTACCTCCGCTCTCTCTAGGAGCGCCTTTACACTCCTGACCGTCATCCTGGTCTTGCGCCAAACGTCGCTCCAGTATTCCCATTCGATAAAGTCTTCGTGCACTTCATAATCGGCATCGTCAGGTAGTCCCTGGGACCTGAGAGCATCTAACGTCGTCCCATATTTCTCCTCAAACTGTCTGACTTGCTCTCTCGCCTGGAACAAGCGGCCCTCAAGATATGGCAAGCGCAGTATAGCCCCCTGTCTCAAGATGGAGGCCAGTTCTTCGGCGGGAAGTTCAGCCATGCCCATAACTTCTACCATTTGCCACTTCCTCCTTCCACCAACGTTGTACCCACAGACTTACCCGGCGTTGCACACCTCGGCCAACCGTTTGAGGCCCAGGATGTCGTCGGGGGCCAGGGTCTGGTGGCGGGCGTAATTATAAGCGGCATGATGCAGGTAGGCAAGTTTGGAAGTTTGCAGGTTTGCAGGTGGCGGGTTCGCCGGACTCTGGATTCTGAACAAACTCGAAGAGAATCCGGATATCGGAGCCAACGCTGCAAGCCCACGTTCCAGATAGCCGCCCCTTGAGCTTATGGCTGTGCAGCGAAGGGTGGAAGGGGTCTTCGGCGAGTTGGTGAAGCGTTTGCTCTACCTTGCCACGTAGACCTGGCTGGCGTCGGGTTCTGCGCCTTAACGCTTGCACAAAAGATGAACCCCAAACCAGAGATCTCATTCCGCTAACTCTGCCATCAGATCCTCTGTCGTTCCCCGCCGGACCTCGCCACGCCGATATGCCTCACGCGCTGCGGCTACCTCTCCAGCCAGGTGCCCACGCCGCTGTTCGATGAAACGATGATATACGATTTCCAGTAGCATTTCCTGCTCTTCCAACGCCAATCTATCTACCGTCTCCAGAGCCATCTGGAATGAAGATGTTCTCTTACTCACTCTTCCACCTCCTGACATGTTCGGCACCGCTGTTCCTCACGCCGCTTTCTCTTCGTCGCCGCTCTTTTCTCTCATCCGATCATTTGAGAGAGCGTGATACTGAACGTGGGCCGTCCTCGCTCCTCCAGGATTGCATGCAACTCCCGCACGCGTAACCTTATCTCCTGCGCGAAGTGTCCCTGGCCGATCTTTCAGTTCGGAATGCCCCCCGGCCTGCTCCAGCGCGGTGCACACCCCGGCCAACCGTTTGAGGCCCAGGAGGTCGTCGGGGGGTCTGTCCTGGGCTTGTCCGAAGGGCCAGGGTGTGGTGGCGGGCGTAATTATAAGCGGCTTGCTGCAAGCGGGCAAGTTTGAGAGTGTGCAGGTTTGCAAGTGGCAGGTTGGTGGGTTGGGGGCGGTGCAGGCGGAGAGAAGCAGGGAAAGGGCCAGGAGCACAATGAGAGTGGCTCATCGCCAGTTATACACGTCCTCTTCTGCCATAAATCTTTCCCTTCCCATCACCTCTCTCCCATCGGAATTTCGCCAGCCAGTACGTCCAACAACTGAATAATGCTGAGCCTTTCGCCAGGCTCGACATTCTTCTCCCCGCCTATGTGTACGTGATGGGGAAAGTTCGGCAGGTCAGGGTAATGCTCGACGTTGTCCCAGCGCTTACGCAGTTCTCGACGTTGTCTATCCATCCACTGATAGCGGTAACGGTGTGTAACGCACTCGTCATCCTGGATCACGAAATACTCCGCCGCTTCCAGAAAATCCTCGTTGCTTAACGTCATACGTATGCGAATGTACCCTCTATCTGGCCACACCCTCTCCTCAACGATGGTGAATGAGACCACGATCGGGCTGAGCGACAGTTGGGTTTTGAGTTGTAACACGTACTCGGCGGGTGTGATCATCAGGCGGTGGCTCCCAACAATCTTAAGCGCTCCAACAGGGCCTGATACATCTCGTAGAACACACTCCACTCGACGAAATCCATCTCGTCCCCCAACTCACCAGAGCGAAAACGACGGTAGAACTCCTCTGAGGGCATGTTGTACTGTTTTTCATAGGCAGACAATCGTATCTCCAAATCCCGTTGCTCGGCCTTAGCCTGCTCGATCTCCGCTGCCAACAACTTGTCAACAGTTCGGTCAATCACCGCGCTGTGGAAACCACGACGGTAGAGTTGCTCCAGACCCCGCAGCCTGTCCAGTGTGTACACCGCTACATCCACCTTTTCACCTCCTCTGTTTGTCTTCCGGGTCAAGGCCCGAATCTGACTACTCATAAGTCCTTGCCTGCAGGTATTGCCCCACCTGTTCGCTGACCTGCTGGAGCGAATTATAGGGGGGCACGTGGTTCTCGTCAACCGGCGTCTGCGCGTCAATTAGTGGGAATTTCGAATCTCCGATTCAGCACACCGACCGATCACGTCCTGCGCCCAGCGAACTGCCTCCTCCGCGATGGCAACGGCCTCCTCGTACTCTTCAGGGGTAACCGGCTCAAGGAGCCCAGGATACCGGGTTACCACAGCATATCGAGTTAACCTGGCTGCTTGCCGCACCGTGCTCGGCACTTCCTGCCCAGCCTGCTCTATAAGACCGAGAAGTTCCGCCAGATCGTGAACGTAGGGAAAGTACACTTTACGGTAGATCAACAGCGCTTTAAGCGCCTTCTCTGCTGCCTGCTGGGCATCAAAGCATAGATCCTCAAGATATACTCCCGCAATTTGAGCGCCTGCTCTCGCCCGTGCTAGGCTGCTTTTGGCCCGATTTAACCATTCTCTGGGATCATCAGGGGGAAAGCGCCTCCCCTGAGTATCGTCGAAGATTTCAGGCGACATAGACCGTCTTTCCTTCCCGTAAAGCAGGTTCGATGACCAAGCCTATGGCATCCCGATATCGCTCAATGTCCTCAGGGGTGACGACGATGACATCCACAGCCTGACCGACACCAATGAGGTTCATATAGATGGCTCCTGCCAGGCGCCCACGATGGGCAACGTCGGACTTGACCACCAACAGGTCCACATCGCTGTTCGGTCCCATCTCCCCCCGAACAGCAGAGCCGAAAAGGATGATCTTCTCCGGTTGTGCCACCTCGACGATACGCCGGACGATTTCGTCCAGTACTTCCTGCCCTACTTGCTCCATCTCTCTGCTCACTTCAACAGATCATCACTATTTCCACAATAGCGCAAAACCCACCCTGTCACCCTGAGCGAAGCGAAGGGTCTCCGCCATAGTGGTTGATAGGTATAGAAGGATTCTCCATTGCGCTTAGGAGATTCTTCGCTACGCTCAGAATGACAGCCAACCGTCAGGGTGACTTTTGCGGTACTGCCTATTCCCGATGTCGAGGTTCGAAGTCTGACAGAATCCCCCGCCATTGTCACGACGGATTGTCCGAGCCGCTGATGAAGTGCGGATCTTCCCCTCTCCTTGTCCCCCTGTCTCCTTGTCTCCCTCTCTCCTTGTCCCCGCGTCTCTCCGTCCCCTCATCCCCCCGCCACCACTCGACGGCGAAGACCCCGAACACGCCCAGCATCAGGCCCAACGCCCCCGCCACGGCGGTGTTGAGCAACCTGCGCGGGCCCACTGGCTTCTCCGGGACGGCGGTGTAACTACCCACCTGCAATACCCCGTTTTCCTCCTGAGCCGCGATGCGTGCTTCCTCTAATTTCCGTGCCAGCGTCATATACGTCTCGCAGGCCAGGTCACAGGCGCGAGTCAGGCGGTCGTTTTCGGTATCGATCTCCTGTAATTGCTGTTGTAGGGTTAGTATCTGCGGCTCCAATTCCGTCAGCCGTCCATAAATCTCAGACGACTTGGCCTCCAGCGTGGTCACCAGATCGTCCAGAAAAGCGATCTGTTCGGCCAGGCTCTTGTCCGAAAGCGATGCGGCGCTGTTGACCTGCAATTGGATGGGCGCGGTAGTCTGGGCATCGCGATCTTTAGTCTCCAGTAAATTGAAGGCTTTTATCTGCAATAAAAGGGTAGTGAGGTCATCGGCCAGTGAGGTAGCACGACCGCCCGGCTGCTGCGCCAGTTGATCGCGCAGCCCCTGGATGTCCTGGACGATGTAGGCGATGGTGCGCTGGTCAGCCAGGTAGTCGGTCTGGGTCTGGCGGTAGGAACTCAGTTGGGCGTTGACGGTGCTGGCCTGGTTGCGGGCCTGGAACTCGATCAATGCCGCGTCGGACTCGTCCAGGACTTGCTTAGCCTGGGCCACCTGCTCCTCAAAGAAAGTCACGTCCTTCTCGGTCCCGCCATAGATGCTGTTGCCGAGCGTGGTGAACCGGTCGGCCCACAGGTTGGCGATGGCGGCGGTGTCCTCCGGAGAGCGGGAGTGCACCTTGAGCACCACCAGGCTCGGGTCGCCCTCCGAGGTCGCCTCGACCATGCCTGCGAGCGTCCCCAGTTTCCACTCCTCAATGTGTGCCTCAGGGGAAGGGGTATGGGTATCTATTACACCCTGCAATGTCTCGTCTGAGATCGCCAGGGTGGGGAAGGCCTTGTATGCGGGCGTCCATTCCCCTACCGTCTCGAAGCGGGGGTCGAACTGCATCTGGTAGCGGGGCTGAGTGATGATGACCACGGCTGAGGCCTCGTAGGTAGGGGGGAGCAGAGAACTCACCACAAACGCCGTCACCGCCGCCACCAGCGCCAGCCCCACGATCCACTTCCAGTAGCGGATCAGTACTTCAACGTATACACGCAGGTCAATTTCTTCTTCCATCGTGTCTCCTGTATTCCTATGCTTTGTGACACGCAAAACGCGAAACGTAACGGGCTATTACGCTTCACGTTTTACGCTTCATCCTCTGTTTCACGCCCGCCCCTGGCATCTCGTCGAATTGTGTGGTCAAAAACGATTATAAGGCCACCGTATGCCTCTGTCAAGTGACCTGACGGCTCTCCGCCTGCGCCAGCCGCCGCTTGAGAAAGGCGATGCTCTCCACCGGCGTTGGATCCACATCGTTGAGCAGCGCCAGGTAGAAACTCACGTAGTCGCCGAAGTGGATCAGAGAGAGCATTTGCGCGAGGCGGCTTCCGCCCTGTCCTTGCAGCGTCTCGGCCACCACGCCCTCGCGCAGGAGCAGTTCCCGCGTCACCTGCCAGCGCACCTGCACGCGCGGATGGTCCAGGCTTGAGCGCAGCATCAGCACGATGGTCTGCTCGCGCACGGTTCGTGGGATGCCGAAGCCCACGACGGCGTTGTGGTTGAGTTCGGGTAGCGCCTCGAAGAAAGCCCAGTGCTTGCTGTTCTCGTTGAACTGGGTCTTCCAGCGGTTGGCGACGGTGGTCAGGAATCCCGCGCCGTAGGCGACCGGCAGCCGGTCCGCGATCTGGCCCGCCAGGTGCTTGGCCGCGTTGCGCGCCGTAGGCACCTGGGGTCCGATCTCTGCCTGCCACTTCTCCATCACCTGGGCGGCCTCCCCCAGGTCGGCGGAGTAATCGCGGAGGAGCCTCAGTCGGCAGCAGATACCCAACGGCAGGGTGAAGGAGTAGCCCAACGCAGCCCGCGGCTGCGACTGGTAGTCAAAACGAACCAGCGGTATTTCCTTCTCCTGTGCCAGCGCCGCCAAATTCCCCCCTGTCGTGACCACCACCGGACGGGTTCCCCGCTCCAGGGCCTCTCCGAAGGCCGACAGTGTCTCCTCCGTGTTGCCCGAATAACTGCAGCCGATGACCAGGTAGTCGGGGCCACGGACGAAAGCAGGAAGTGTGTAATCGCGCACGATGGTGAAGGGGGCAGCGCATTCTCCGGCGACCAATCCCTGCAGGAGCGCCCCCCCGATGGCCGAGCCACCCATCCCCAGAATGACGACGTGCCGCACTGCTTCGTAGGCCGGCGGCAACTCTAGCCCTTGGGCCAGCGCCCAGGCTGCCCGGCATTGCTGTGGCAGTTCGCTGATGCGTTCGAGCATGCCGTTGGGGTCAAGTTCGCCAAAACGTGAGCAGTTGTCCAGGTTCATTGGATGTCCTCTGTTTGGTGGATGTCTGATGGAACGCAAATCGTCACGGTGGTGATGATACCAGCAACAGGCGTGATTGTCAACCTTGCGTGAACGCGCACTCGGCATTATAATGAAACCCAGTGCGGGGAAGTGTCGGAATGGGCAGACGAGCGTGACTTAGGATCACGTGGGGCGACCCGTGCGGGTTCGAGTCCCGCCTTCCCCATGGGAAAGACTTCCGAAGTCTAAACACTGTAAAACTGTAAATAGGAGGCAGACCCACTTGAAGATCACCACCGAACCTCTAGAGAATCGCCAACTAGTCCTCACCATCGAGGTGGATGAAGAGCAGGCTCAACAGGCCATGCGGCGGGCAGCGCGCCAAATTACCAAACAGGTGAGCATCCCAGGCTTCCGCAAAGGGAAGGCTCCCTACGGCGTCATCGTGCAGCGCTACGGCGAGGATACCATCCGCAAGGAGGCCGCCGACGTGTTGGCCCAGGAGGTCTACCGCGAAGCATTGGAGCAGGAGGGGATCGAGTCCTACGCTCCCGGTGTATTGGATGAGGTAGTGCTTCACCCCATCACCTTCAGGCTCACCGTCCCTCTGCGCCCGACGGTTGACCCGGGCGACTACCGCAACTATCGCCTCAAGCCCCCGAAGGTCAAGGTCTCCAAAAAGGAGGTACAGCAAACGCTCGAAGCGATGCGCGAGCAGAATGCGATCCTTGAGCCTGTTGACCGCCCGGCTGCGCTGAACGATGTGGCCGTGATAAATCTTGTGGGTCGGACGGCAGACGGGGTGACGTTCCTCAGAGGGGACGACACCCGTACTCTATTAGACGCCAAAAGTGTCGATCCCGCGCCGGGTTTCGCCGAGGCTATTGTGGGGATGGAGGTGGGTGAAGAGCGCACCTTCACGCTGACTTTGCCAGACGATTTCCCCCGGGAGGAGTTGCAGGGCCAGGAAGCGGAGTTTGCCGTCAGGCTGATGGAAGTCTACGAGCGTATCCTCCCTGCACTGGACGACGACCTGGCATGTACTGTCGGCAACTTCGACTCCTTCGAGGAATTGCGAGAGCACGTCAAGGGGCAGTTGCGGCAGGCGGCGCAGGAAAAAGCCGACGGGGAGTACGCGGGTCAGGTACTGGAGGCCATCATCGGGCAAGCCCAGGTCGAGTACCCGCCTGTGATGCTCAAAAAGGAACTGGATGAGGTGGTCGGGGAGGTCGAGCGTGCGCTGAGACGTGAGACACGGCTTTCGCTGGAGGATTACCTGCGCATCCAGGGTAAGACTATGGAGGGGCTGCGAGAGGAATTGAGGCCCCAGGCTGCAGCTCGTCTCAAGCGCGCTCTGACGCTGGGTGAGGTCGTGAGGCTGGAGGGGCTTGGGGCAGATGAGGAGGAGATTGGAGCACACATTGAGAAGGTCAGTGCCCCGTGGGGTGCCCGGGCCGACGAAGTGCGCTCGTCCCTCAATTCCGATGAGGGGCGGCGGCAGGTGCGCAGCCGTCTGCTGGTCGACAAGGCGGTGCAACGATTGGTCGCCAGCGCCAAGGGAGAGGCAGGGGAGCCGGGGAGCGGAGGGGCGGAGGAGACAAGGAGACAAGGGGAGGGGGAGATAGGGAGCGGGACGCAAGAAGCAGAAAGCAAGGAAGCAGGAAGCGGGCGAGCAGGAGAGCGAGAGAGCGGAGGACCAGGAGGCAGGAGGCAGGAGGCAGAGTGATGAAGAGGGTTCCGCCTATGGCGTTGATTCCAATGGTGATCGAGACGACAGCACGAGGCGAGCGCGCTTACGATATTTATTCGTTGTTGCTCAGGCAGCGCATCATTTTCGTGGGCACGCCCATTACCGACCAAATCGCCAACCTGGTGGTGGCCCAGTTGCTGTACCTCGCGAGTGAGGACCCGGACAGACCCATCTCGATGTACATAAACTGCCCCGGAGGCATGGTCTACCACGGTCTGGCGGTTTACGATACCATGCAGCAAGTGCAACCGCCAGTCGCAACCTATGCCGTGGGGGTGACGGCCAGCATGGGCACTGTGCTGTTGGCAGCGGGCACGAAAGGCTATCGTTACGCGCTACCACACGCCACCGTGCATATGCATCCGGCCGGCGGCAGCGCGCAGGGGTATGCCCCCGACGTCGAGATCCAGTACAAGGAACTGAAGCGCGTCGAGGATCTGATTCACGGACTGCTGGCACTCCATACCGGTCAGCCGGTGGAACAGATCGCAGCCGATTTCGACCGTGACCGGTTTATGACCGCTGAGGAGGCGGTCGAGTACGGGCTGGTGGATCAGGTGCTTCAATCGCCGGAGAAGGAGCAGCCCCAGGCGTGAATGTGCGGGTTGAAAGAGCGAGGCCATACGGGCTAAGATCCAACCCCGAATGGGGCTTTGCTCTTTCAGTGCGAGGGCTTCGCCGTGAGCGCTCAGCCGAACGGTTCAGCCTCGCGCTGTTCTATTCCGCTTCCAGTATAACCACCTCGCCATGATAAAGGCTGCGGAAGCGCTCGGCGTCGGCGCGGGTACCGACGACGCCTGCTCCGTAGTGCATCGGCACCGCTACCTTCGGCCCGATGTCGGCTGCAGCCTGGGCGGCTTCTTCGGCGTCCATCGTGTAGGTCCCTCCTACCGGCAGCAAGGCCACGTCACAGCGGACGTTGGCCATCTCCGGGGTGCGGTCGGTGTCGCCGGCGAAGTAGAGCCGCTCCCTACGCAGCGTCACGATGAACCCGACGTGCTCGGCCTGTCTGGGATGGAAGCGCTTTTCCACATTGTAGGCCGGCACAGCCTCGATCTCCACCTCCCCCACTGTCGTCCGCTCCCCTGGCCGCAATGCACGCACGTTACCGCGCAATTTCTTCGCCGCCCCACGGCTGGCGACGATGACCGTCCCAGGCCCGCTGATCTGCTTCACGTCCTTCGGGGAGCAGTGGTCGTGGTGTTCGTGGCTGACCAGAATGACATCGGCCTGTGGGTGGCGGCCCTTTAGTTTCCACGGATCGAAGTAAATCGTCGGCGGGCCGTCGAGGCGGAAACTGGCGTGGCCCAGCCAGTGCAGACGCTTAAGCAAGTCTACTGAAGCGTTCATGTTCCTCCTCCTAGTTTCCTCATCTCCGGCAATCGAGGTGCAGAGTGTGGTTACATTTCACGTTTTACGTCTTCACGTCTTCACGTGTCATCCGCACCAATGCCGTGCCCTTGGTGGTGCTGAGTTGGTAGACCGTCCCCTGCGGCACAACGGTAAAATCGCCAGGGTGCAGATGCAGCATGCTCTGTGACGTGCGCACGGTCGCGGTGCCTTCCAACACGAAGAGCAGCAGGTCGTGAGGGACTGGTATCTCGACTGGCCAGATTCCTTCCCCCCACGCCGCCTGCACGACGGCTTCCTCGAGCCGTGCGACGGTCTGGAACTGGAATGGCAAGGTGAGTGTCTGCACCTCCCCATGGAGGTTGATGCGCTTCAGCTTGGCCTCGCCGGCGAGAGCGTAGAGGCGACGGCGGCCGTTCTTCCGTTCGGGAACGAAGCCGCAGCGCAGGAGCAACACACTGGCGCGTAACCCTGAACTGGACCGGTGTCCCACTCCCTTTGGCACGACGGCCAACTCGCCCGGCCTCAGTCGCATCTCTCCCCACTCACTTTCCAGCAGGATGGCTCCTTCGTAGACCCAGAACAGCTCGTCGTTGTCCAGGTGCTTGTGCCACTCCAGCACTCCCTGGCAGATGTAGATGCTGACGATGATGTCACCTACGCGGGCGACGTTGACCATCGAGAACGGCTGATCCAGTTTTGCGGCGACCTGGGAGACGTCTATTTTCTTGAGCATGTTCATCAACGTCATTATACCCTGCTGGTGACGGGGACGCAAATCCCCGCTTGTCAGTGGTTGCTGCCTCAGGTATAATGCACCTGAAGTCCCTGACGAAGTCGGGGGAGCAGTCAGCGCCGCCAAGTGAAACGCTTAGGCGCAGGGAGGTCTGAGTGACGCTCGAATTGAGCAGGTTGACCGGACAGGTGCGGGTGATGGGCGAGGAGTTGGCCGCCCGTGAGCGCCAGTTAGCTGGCCTGGTGGAACTGGCGCGGCGCTGGTTGGCCCAGTGCGCAGGCCAGGGTGAGCAGTTGCGCCATCCCGCCCGATCCATCCGTGCCGCCATCCCGACCGGCGAACCCTTCGACGCCGTCTACCCCTTGCCTGCTATCCCAGAGCGCTTCACTGTCATCGCTGCCGATGGTTCGCAGATCCAGCCCGACCGGCACGGTGTGGCACTCTACTACCTGATCAATATCGGCAGCCTGGTCTACCGGCACGGCAGCGGCGAAGCGCCTGAGGCCCACAGCGAACCCACCCTGGGCTACACCAAGGCCGACGTGTACGAGAATAGGCTCCTCGTGTCCGGGAACGTGCTCGACGTGCGGCGGGACCTGGCCGAGATCACCCGCCTGGCCAACTTGTGCGCCGTCGAGCCGCCGGGACTTACGATAGCGTTGGTGGATGGCACCCTCATCCTATGGGTGCTGGAAGACCGCTCTGAAAAGTGGCAACGCGTCAAGGTGATGGCCTACCTTGACCAATTGGACCGCATCCGCCAGGCTGGTGCAGTCGTGGCTGCCTTCATCAGCCGCCCGCGCCACACCGAGGTGACGCGCCTGTTGCACTTGGCCAGCCTGGAGGGAGACGTGAACCGCGCCAACCAGGAGCCCAATCCTCTGGAACACCTGCCCGACCGGGCAGTCTTCGAGACGTTGCCTGGGGGTGCACGTTCAGCCCTCTTCGTCAGTCCATCACCTATCAACTATGACTATTATCATCCTGCCGGACACGCTGTCCACTTCTGCTACCTGAACCTGGCTGAGGAGGGGCGTGACCCGGTCGTAGCACGGATAGAGGTGCCGGTCTGGGTGGCCGAGGACCCCGACCGGCTGGCGTTGGTCCACGGGGCCATCGTCGCCCAGGCGCGCATCACCGGCGACTATCCCTACGCGCTGGCCCGTGCCGACGAACTGGCCTTTATCAGCGGTCCGGAGCGGGAAGCATTTGAGGATATGGTGACCACGGCGCTGCTGCGTGCTGGCATCAGGTCGGCCATCTCGCCAAAAGCGTATTACAAGACCCTGACCCGCCAGGGTAGGAGGAGGCATCGCCTATGAGCAACGGTAGTCTGCCGGTTGGACGGGTATTGCGGGCGGGCACGCGCGGCTTCGTCATCGGCTGCGCGGTGATGCAGCCCGACATCCCGGCCTTTGGCTCGTTCGTGCGGGCGGAAGGACAGACGCCGGGGAGTGCCATCTATGGCCTGATCTACGACGTCAGTGTGGAGGATGACCCCTTTGTGCGGCAGTTCATCAGCGCTGACCCGCCCGAGGAAGTTGTGCGCGACCAGCGTGAGAACCGCCAGGTACCCATTGAGGTCAGCGTGTTGGCGGTGGGCTGCAGCGATGGCAAGGATATAGACAACATCCGCCATTGCCTGCCTGCGCAACCACCGGTGACGCTCGACTGGCTCTACCAGTGCACCGATGGGGAGGTGCGGGCCTTTACCGCTCGCTTCGACTACTTCCGCCTGGTGCTGGAAGCACCCCAGGTGCCGGCTGACGAACTGCTGGCGGCCAGCCTGCGGGCCGCTGCTGTTGCCCGGCCGGAGGGTGAGCGAGTGGCGTTCTTGGTCGAGGCGGGACGCGAACTGGCGCGACTGCTGGCCGGCGACCCAGTGCGGCTGGAGGGACTGCTGCGACGGTTGCGAAACGCATGAGGTGAAATTATGGGAACGAAGACGCATCTCCAGGTGGCTGAGGCCTTTGTGCGGGCATCGGGATACGCGGACGACGAGCGGGTGCGGGCGATTTTCCTCGTCGGCTCCAGTGCCAGAGGGGAGGAGGACGCCTACTCCGACGTGGACGTGATGGTGGTTATCAACGCGCTCATCCTCGATGGTGAGAGGTTGAAGCGGCTGCGCGCCATCGGCTGCCGGAACATTATGCTGGCCATCGCTGGCGTGGACAACCCTGCGTTACCGGTACAGTCGCAGGTCATTGACAGGTTTGTCTTCCTCGATATCTCGTTTGATGTCAGCTACCACTTGCCCCACCAGCTCGGGTTCTCCTTCGACTACGTGACGCTGGTGGACAAAGATGATCTGACACGACGCTTGTGCGGGGCCAACCGGGTGTACAGCGATGCTAATCTTGAAGCCCGCGTCCGGGCGGATCTGCGCCTGCTGCACGCACGCATCTACCGTTACGAGAAGTATTGCCGGCGCGGTGAGTGGGTCGGCCTGGACCTCTTGCCTGTCAAGAACCTGATTGTAGATCTGGTGATGTTGTTGAATGATCAGCCCAACTACAATCGCCATTCCTCTCACATCAGCCGGCTGCTGCGTGACCTGCCGGTCAAACCGGAGCACTTCGACCGGGACCTGTTGGACATCCTGCACCTGGACAACCGAGAGACCTGGCCGCGCAAGATCGAGATGCTGCGCCGTATGGAGGCCGACCTGGCCGCGTTGTGCGAGGTCCGCTGGGGGCCGATGGCGATGTTTGATGATGAGGGCGGCCTCCATCGCCCTGCGCTGGTAACAGACAAACGCCATCTTCTGGCTGGCAATAGGCCTGGGGTTGTCCCAGGCGGAAGGGGATAGCGCGGAAATCGAGGCCGTGCGCCGTCGCTGAACCTTGCTCAAGGAAGCCGCAACGTGATGCAACCACTTTATGGAGAGACAGACTATGCGTGACCATTCTCCTCTACGATACCTGACGCCCCACGAGCGAGATGTGCTGGCCGAGTTCCTCTCGCGGCTGCGGGAGCGATGCGGCGACCAAATCGTGCACGTCTGGCTCTTCGGCTCCAAGGTGCGGGGCGACTTTGACGAGGAGTCGGACGTGGACCTGCTGGTCGTGGCCCGCGATGGGAGCGATGCGCTTGGGGAAGTGATCGGCGGAATCGCCTACGCGCTGAGCCTGGAGCACGGTGTCTTGCTCTGCGAGCACGTGGTCAGTGCCTGGCGCTTCGCCCAGATGCGCGCTCGCCAGGAGCCCCTTTACAGAAATGTGGTGCGTGAGGGAGTAGACCTGTGGCCGATTCTACAGGGAGGCCCGTCAGTGGCGCGAGAACGCCGACTACCATTTCGGCGTCGAGTTCACCGAGGAGAAAACGCGGGATGTGCTGGAACGGGCTGGGCGCATCGTCGCCCGCCTGGAGCGGTTCCTGCGCGAGCGCGGTCTCCTGACCAGTAGGGAGCATGAATGATGGATGATCACTCACCTGAACAAGAACTGGAAGCCTTCTTCGGCCCCCGCCCGGCCGGGCCCCAGCCTCTCCAAAGGCTGGGCATCGTCGTCGGCGGGAGTCTCTCCAAGGGGCTGGACGTCAAACTGGACCAGACCACGGTCATTGAGGGGCTGGCCGTGGGCCGCTACGTTGTCGTGCGCGGGCAGACCGGGCGGCGTTTCTTCTCCATCGTCACCGACGTGCGACTGGATGCCCTCAACCCGCTCATTGAGAAGGCCCCGCCCGATACCTCTGACCCCTTCCTGGCCCGCGTCTATCAGGGCACGGCCGTCTTCGGGTGCATCCACGTCGCGCCGATGTTGGTGCTGGAGCCCCTCCCTTCCTCCCCCCCAACTTTGGGGGGGAAAGAGGGGGGGCGTGAGCCGAAACCGGTCAAGACGATCCCGGCCCACTTCACCTCGGTCTATCCCGCCAGCGAGGAGGAGGTCGCGCTCATCTTCGGCCAGGAGACGGAGCCGGGCTACTTTTACGTCGGCGACCCGCTGGAGATGGAGGGCGTCCACGTGGCGCTCGACCTGCGCCGCTTCGTCGAGCGCTCGGCGGGGGTCTTCGGCAAGACGGGCACCGGCAAGACTTTCCTCACGCGCACGCTGCTGGCCGGGCTGATCCAGGAGAGCGTAGCCGTCAATCTGGTCTTCGACATGCACAACGAGTACGGCTGGAAGAGCCAGGACGAGGCACAGCGGGAGGTCAAGGGGCTGCGGCAACTCTTTCCCACCGGGCAGGTCTCCGTCTTCACGCTGGACGAGGCGTCATCCCGGCGGCGGGGGAGCAAGGTGGACGGTGTGGTGCGCATCGGCTACGACCAGGTCGAGCCGGAGGACGTGGACAGCCTCTCCAGCCTGATGGCCCTCTCCGACGTGCAGGTGGGCGCGCTCTACTTCCTCCGGCGGCGGCTGGGGCACCGCTGGGTCGCCCGTCTGCTGGACGAGGATGACCCACTGGAGGACCTGGACAGTGCGCTGGAGCGGGGTACGCTTCACGGCGGGACTCTGGGGGCCATCCAGCGCAAACTGGGTATGTTCCGCCGCTTCAACTTCCTGCAAGAGCGCGTGCCGGAGGATTCCATCCGCCAGATCCTGAACTACCTGGACCGGGGGATCAACATTATCCTGGAATTCGGGCGGTATGGCAGCAGCCTGGAGGCCTACCTGCTGGTCGCCAACTACATCACCCGCCGCATCCACGCCCACTACGTCCGGCGCACGGAGGAGGCGCTGGGGGAGCGGGGGAAGGAGCCGCGCCCGCTGGTCATCACCATCGAGGAGGCGCACAAGTTCCTCGACCCCGCCGTCGCCCGGCACACTATCTTCGGCACCATCGCCCGTGAGTTGCGCAAGTACAACGTCACGCTGCTGATTGTGGATCAGCGGCCCAGCGGGATTGACCCAGAAGTGATGAGCCAGGTCGGCACCCGCGTCACCTGCCTCCTGGACGACGAGGCGGACATCCGGGCGGTCTTTTCGGGCATCAGTGGAGCGGGCGCGTTGCGGGAGGTGCTGGCGCGGCTGGACACCCGCCAGCAGGCGCTCATCCTGGGCCACGCTGTGCCGATGCCGGTGGTGGTGCGCACCCGCACCTACGGCACGCCGGAGTTCTACGCCACGATGGGTGTCCGGGAGGCGGAGGACCCGGAGGCGGTGCTGGCGCGGGGGCGGGCGGTGCTGAGGGGGGAGGACGATGTCGAAATCTGATGTAGGGATACCCCTCGACCGAGAACTAAACAAAAGCTTCCCCTGAGTGGTGGGAGGAGCAGCAGTAGGCGGCCGGAGGGCGGTGTCGGCGCGGGATCGGACAGTACTGGGCGTCTTTATTCGCATTTTGGGCAAGAAGTGATAGTATCCCGTTGGGCTGTTCCCATTTGTGCAAACAGTCGCCTAATTTCCGCGTAGAGGTGTCAGCAATGGACTCAGCGAGTCTGATTTGAAGGAGAGCTATCTGTGTCCCAACGCCAGCCTTTTGACATAGAAACCTACGTTCATCGCTCACAACACGGCCTCTGTTTCATCTGCGAGATGGTCACGGGGAACGCCGAATATCGTCATCACGTCATCTACGAGGATGACACGGCGATTGTCTTCCTCAACAAGTATCCCACGCTCTA
>Ga0209121_10003330_pt1 | contig 15645 bp, 14 predicted proteins | sample Cruoilmetagenom3_FD_187292 | JGI IMG/M metagenome (GOLD analysis project Ga0209121, IMG submission 187292) | Oil polluted marine microbial communities from Coal Oil Point, Santa Barbara, California, USA - Sample 3 (SPAdes) (version 2) | ecosystem: Environmental > Aquatic > Marine > Oil seeps ...
TAATAATCGCCGATTGCCATTATTTTTATCTTCGATTATTTGACCATCTCGCAGGTTAATAATTCGTTTAGCGTATTCAGCAATTTCTCGCTCATGAGTAATCATCAGAATTGTATTGCCTTGCTCGTTTAAGTCTTCGAGAATCTCCATAATCTCTAATGCTTGTTTGGTGGCAATATTCCCTGTCGGTTCATCTGCCAAAATAATGCTAGGGTTCATCGCCAAAGCCCTGGCAATTGCTACTCTTTGTTGCTGTCCTCCAGAAAGTTGATTGGGCGCATGGTGAATCCTATCTCCTAAACCTACCCTCTCTAAATACTTTCTGGCTTTTTTCATTCTTTCCTCTTTAGAAACATCACCATACATCATTGGCACCATCACATTTTTCAGAGCAGAGGTTCTTGGCAACAAGTTATAAGCCTGAAAAACGAAACCAACATTCTTATTTCTAATATCAGCCAATTCATCATCGTCTAAATTGGCAATCAATTCTCCATCCAACCAATACTCGCCTTTGGTGGGAATATCTAAAGCACCAAGAATATGCATTAAGGTTGATTTGCCCGACCCAGACGGTCCCATGATCGCCACAAATTCTCCCTTTTTAATTTCAAAAGAGACATTGTCAAGAGCAACTACCTCTACTTCGCCAGTTTTGTATATTTTGGTGAGATGGGAAACTTTTATCATATTTTTTCTTTTGCATTTACTAACGAGCCATTCTCATCATCCCTCCCATGCCCCCACCGAATGGCGATGTCCCATTTTGTTGCGATCCTGCTGAAGAAATACTGCCGCTAACCACTAAATCTCCCTCATTTAATCCAGAAACTATTTCTGTTTGTGTATCAGAAGATAAACCTATTTCTACAGGAACGGACTGCGACTTACCATCTACTAATACACTGACATAACTTTGATCCCCTTGGCTTTGGATAACACCTGAAGGAACCAGTAATACATTATCTTTTCTCTCAATCACGATATTGGCTGTAACCGCCATGTTAGGTAGGATTTGCTCCGAAGAAGAGTCAAGTTGAATAATGGCTGGATATTGCGTCACTCCACTAGTTGACTGACCAATTCTATCAACACCAACTATTTTCCCCGTAAATGTCTTGTCGGGTATGCTATCTAAAGTAACTGTTGCTTTTTGATCTAGCTCAACCTGAGAAACATCAATCTCAGAAAGGTTAACAGAAACAATCGGCATCCCTTCTGTTTTAATAGTCGCCACTTTTTGATTAGATGTTGTGCTACCAGTATCAAGACTGCCGATACTCATCCCTTCAACATACATCAGACTGGTAATAATCCCATCCATAGACGCTGTTATTGTGGGAGAAGTTTGCACATAAGTTAACCAAGCACTATTTATTGCCACCTGAGCTTGGGCAATAACTGCCTCCTGGTTTTTATATTTCGCCTCAGCCGCTAACCATTCTTTCTCAGGAATATGGAACTCAGGCAAATTACGATTATCCGAACCTTCTTCATATTCATCGCTCTCTGCCAACTCCTTAAATGTATCCCATTTACCAAACATATCCGCCTGCAGACTATACTGGTTAGCCTTGGCTGACTCAAGGCTATTCTTGGCAGACAAATAAGAAGACCATGCTTGACTGTTCTTTTGCTCACCTTGAAAATCAAGGTCTATCTCAAGTATCTTATCTCCCTTTTTAACCTCATCACCATCTTTTACATAAACGGTTTTTACAATTCCAGAAGCCTGAGTATTGGCACTCATGACATTAACACTTAAAACTTGACCTGAGGCAGAAACAGAAGAAATAATCATTCCCTGCTCAACAGGAGTAGTTTGAAGCTGAGGCTCTTTTTCTTTTTTGGCAAAAATGCTAAACCCAGCAAAGCCTAACAAAATTACTAGAAACCCAATGACAATAAGTTTTTTTCTACCGCTAAATACTCTTTTAACAAAATCCATAAACTGCTCCCTTTTGGTTTTAGATAAACCTTTTTTATCTGTCATGCTGCGATTCTACTAACACAAACTGAGAAAACGCTGAGAATAGCAAACACCCTCCATGATAAAATAAAGGGTGTTGCTAAATTGTAGGTCTTTACGAATATTTACCTACCAAAATGTGGTCTGCCAAAACCGCCACGATGACCCCCACCTAAAAGCATTGGCATGAGACTTAAATCAATACCGTTCTCTTCTGCCCAAGTTTCCATTTCTTGCCTATGAGCCTCTCTGTTCTGATGTCTTTCTTCAGGTGTTAAGTCCTTGAACTCTCCACGATTGGCTTTCATTTCATCCTTTTTAGCCATAATCGCTTCTTTTTGTTCCTGGTTGATCTTGCCTTCGCTTACAGCTTGGTTTAAGTGTTCCTCAAAACGAACCTGCATTTCTTGTTGCCGCTCTCCTCTTGCTTCGTCAAAAACCTGTTGGACTTCTTCAGTGTTTAGGTTAAACCGCTCTACCAGCTTTTGAACAATTGGTGGATAAGTGTTATTTTCGTCAGCCCTAACACTACGAACCCCCAAAATACTTATTAGCGATAAAACCCCCAAAGCAATGGCTGGAATAATAATTTTCTTTGACTTCATTTAATTCACCCCCTTTCTTTATTAAAGAAATTAGCTAATAAATTAAACTTTACAAAACTCAACTGAGAAAATGCTTAGAAGAAAAAATTAGGAATGTTTAAGGGGTAATTCAACAATAAAGGTAGTTCCCTTGTCAACCCTACTCATTACCTCGACCGACCCTTTGTGTATTTCGATTATCTTTTTAGCCAATGAAAGCCCTAAACCAAAACCTTGCACATTATTTTTGGAACGAGATTGATCAACCCGATAAAACCTATCAAAAATATGTGGAATATCTTGTCTAGAAATACCAACGCCTGTATCTTTAATCTTAATCAAAGCATTTTTTTTATCCACTCGGGTGGAAATACTCACTTTCCCACCCCTGGGAGTATATTTCAGAGCATTATCTAAAAAGATTAATACCATCTCTCCCAAGCTCATTTTGTCTGTTTCGATAATGCAATCTTGAATCTTGAGTTTTATATCCACGCCTTCTTTCTTCGCCAGTGGCAGGATTTTTTTATATGTTGTTCTAATAACTTCAGCTAGATTAACTTCTTCAAAGTTAAGATTACCACCATTGTTCTGATAACTTGCCAGGCTCAAAAGATTGTTCGCCAAAAAGTGCATGCTGTCAACATCTTCTAAATTACTTTTAATAAGTTTTTTTGCCTGACTTGCGGACATTTTTCTCTCCCTCAAAGCTACTTCCATTGAGGTTTTCAAAGCGGTCAAGGGAGTCCTAAATTCATGAGAAGCATCAGCAACAAATCTCTTTTGTTCATCCATCGCTTTTTCAATCGGTCGCAATGTCTTGCCTGCCAAAAAATACCCAGCTGCCGCGGAAATACCCAAAATTATCCCATTCACTGCTAGTAATCCCAGGGCAATTCTCTTTTTAGTTGCTTCCAAATCTTCAATAAAGGAAAAACGTGGGTCTACTTTTCTTAAACTTGGGTTTACATCTTCCCAGCGTCCAGGGAACTGCTGAGGAAACGGAATACCTAACTCTTCTGCCCTAAAACGCATCTCTGCTCGTCTAAAACCACGCTCCAACTCTCTGGTCATGGCAGAATAAATTCCCACACTAAAAACCATGCTTATCAACATGATAATAAGAAGATACCAACCAGTTAGCTTTACTCTAGCTGAACGAAACATTATTCTTTACCTCCAATCTTGTAACCAAAACCCCTCACTGTCTGGATAAGGGGCTTTTTATTCTTAAATGGTTTGTCAATTTTATTTCTTAAATAGCCAATATAGACTTCGACTGTGTTGGGCAAAACATCAGCGTCATAATCCCAAACATGATTGATAATCTGGTCTTTGGTGAGAATTTTGTCTTTATGTCTCAAAAGGTATTCAAGAAGGGCATATTCTTTTTTTGATAGCTTTATCTGCTTGCCCGCTCGTTTCACTTCAAAGATTAGGGTGTTTAGGGTCAAATCTTTAGCCTCTAAAACAGAACTTAAGCTATTTTTAGGTCTTCGGGTTAAAGCTCTGATTCGAGCTAAAAGTTCCGTAAATGCAAATGGTTTAACCAAATAATCATCAGCGCCAGCGTTCAATCCATTAACTTTGTCATCCAGTTGCCCTCTTGCAGTTAACATTAAAATAGGGGTATGAATATTTTCCTCTTTTCTAAGTTTCTGACAAATCTTCATGCCATCCATCTTGGGCAACATCAAGTCTAGAATAACCACGTCATAATCTTCAGTAGCGGCTAAATCAAAACCTTGCTCACCATCATAAGCTACATCCACAGCGTAAGACTCTTGCTCAAGCCCTTTTTTAATAGAGTTGGCTATTTTATGTTCATCTTCAATAATAAGAATTCTCATCCTGAGAAGATATTATACACCTTTGCTGAGAAATAGCTGAGAAAGCAAGGAGAGGAACTAGATTAAGAACAGACTGGATAACTTGCCTGGAATATCCAGAGTTTACAGCTAAGGAAGTAAAACAGATTTTTTACAGTATTAAAAAACAAAAATCAGGAAAGTAATTTTTTTATCTCTTTTGTTAGCTCAATTCTTTTTTTCTCCAAAGCAGTGGCGGCGGATTACTGAGAGCTACTATGAGAAAAAACGAAAAGAGTATCGGACAAAACAGAGAGAAATTAACGGCAAGATTGCCAAGCTACATTTTGCCGACGAGGAATACTATTTGACTTCAGAATACCTACTAAAACTAGCTTCTAGGGCAAGTGAATTGTTTGAAAGTTCTGAAATGCACGAAAAACGACTACTTTTGAAGATGACACTTCAGAACTTGGAGCTAAAGGGTAAAAAAGTCCGATTTAACTGGATAAAACCCTTCGATACAATCGCAGATTATGCTTCTCGTTCCGCTTGGCTCCTCGGGTAGGATTCGAACTAAATTTTTGGAGTTATCCTTGGAAAAAGGGGCTTTCCTGATTTTATTTTTGTCCCTGGTTTAATATTGGTCCAGCTGTCTTTGTTTTGAGGGTTTTTTACCAACAGTTTTTTGATGTTTAGTTGTCGGGCTATTTTTCGGGAAGTTTCGGGCAAGAAGGGATAAATTTGCCAGGCGATTTGGCAGAGAGAATCTAAAAGTCCATAGATTACCCAGTTAAACTTTTTTTTGTTTTTTTTAGCCAGTTCCCAGGGTTTATTTCGATTAATGTATTTATCAGCCTCACTAATAAATTTCCAAACTGATGCTAAGGCTTCGCTTGGTTGGCATTGAGGTAAAAAATGATCAATATCTTGCCAGGTTCTTTTCCAATTATGGATTTTTTTGTTTATTCTCAAAGGGTGAGAATCAGGATTTTTAGTAATTTTTGGAATTTTCCGAGCGCAATATTTTTCAACTAAAGAGAGAATCCGAGAAACCAGATTACCCAAACCATTGGCCAGATCAGCGTTGTATTTTTCAATAAATCGAGCAATGCTTACATTAGTATCGTTGTTTGCCGGAAAAGAATTGGCAATTAAATATCTAGTTCCTTCCACCCCGAACTTATCAATTAGTTCCTGGGGAGTGATTTTATCTCCTTGAGATTTAGATATTTTTTTATCATCGATAATATAAAAATCATGGACAAAGACTTTTTTAGGCAAAGGCAGTTCCATTGAAAGCAATATCGCCTGCCAAATTACCAAGTGAAACCAACTGATTTCCTTGCCAACAAGATGCAGGTTTGCTGGCCAAAACTCTTTTTTATTAGGCAAGAATCGGGTAGCGGTGTAATAGTTAAGCAGCGCTTCTATCCAAACATAAATGGTTTGAGAGTTATCCCAGGGAATTGGAATGCCCCACTTAACAGAGGCTCGGGAAAAAGAAATATCATGAACCCCAGCCTTAAGTTTAGCTAAAACCTCTTTTCTTTTTCCAGCAGGAAAAACGTAATTGGTTTTTTTGTCTTCTATCATTTTTATTATTTGAGGAATGTATTTTGAAAGTTTAAAAAACCAGTTTTTTTCTTTTTGCCGAATGGTTTTTTCGGGAGGATGAAGAGGGCAGCGGTCATCAACTAAATCGGTTTTTGTTAAAAACTTTTCACACCCGATGCAGTAAAGGCCTTCGTAAGTGTTCTGATAAATATCACCGTTGTCGTAAATTTTTTGAATGATTTGGGCGGCTATTTTTTTATGTTTAGGGTCGGTAGTGCGGATAAAATAATCATTACTAATATTTAGTTCTTTCCAGGTTTCTTGAAAACGAGCAGAAACTTGATCGCAAAATTTTTGAGGAGAAAGATTTTTCTTTTTAGCGGCTTGAGCCACGTTTAAACCATGTTCATCGGTCCCAGTGAGAAAAAAAACATCACAGTTTTTTTGGCGATAGTAGCGGGCCAAAAAGTCAGCCACTAGAGTGGTGCAGGCGTGGCCTATATGGGGCACATCATTGACGTAATAAATAGGAGTGGTGACATAAAATTTTTTCACTCTTTCTTTTTTGTTTTAGTGCGAGCTGGTTTTTGCTTGATTAGTTTGTTTAATTGGCTTTTTAGGCGATTGGCTTTATTGCGGTGAAGAATATTTTTCTTAACCGCTTTGTCAATTTCAGAAGTTACCTTTTTTAAAGTTTCTAAAGTAGGCTTTTTTTTGAAAGCCTTGATGGTTTTTTTAACAACATCCTTGGTTCGCCGGTTGATTTTAGTTCGGCGCTTGGTTTGGCGCAAGGCTTTTTTGGCTGATTTGATAATTGGCATGATAATAGGTTATTTTAACAGCTTGTTGTGAGGGGTTCAAGCCCGTGATATATTCAACTATGGACTTGAAGGGTTTTTGGACAAACGGCAAGAATTTACTTTCTCGACAGCAAAGCAACATCTTTTCGGCAGCCATGGTTTTAGCCGCAGCCTTTGGTTTATCAGCGATTTTGGGGATTTTACGCGACCGCCTGCTATACGCTCGTTTTTACGCTTGTTGCGCGCCTCAGCTAGATGCTTATAACGCTGCCTTTCGCTTGCCAGATTTGGTTTTTCAACTTTTAGTTATTGGCGCTTTGTCCGCCGCTTTTATTCCGATTTTTTCTCAAAAACTTCTAGAAAATAAAAAAGAGGCCTTTATTGTTGCTCGAGCGATTGGTACTTTTTTGTTTTTAGCCTTTATCCCCCTGGCCTTGATTGTTTTTATCTTTGCCCGACCTTTTTCTGGCTTGATTGCGGCTGGTTTTGCCCCTGAACAGATTAATTTAATGGCTAATTTGACCAGGATTATGATCTTTGCCCAAGTTTTTTTCTTATTTAGTAATTTGACCACTGGGATTTTGCAAGCCCATAAGCGGTTTGTGGTTCCCGCCCTTTCCCCTTTGGTTTATAACTTAGGGATTATTTTAGGAATCAAATTTTTCTCTCCTTGGTTAGGAATTTATGGTCCGGCAGGAGGGGTGTTTTTAGGAGCTTTGGGTCATTTTTTGCTGCAGTTTCCTTTGGCCAGGAGTTTGGGGTTTAGATTTAAGCCTTCTTTTGATTTTGGCCTGCCGGAAATTAAGCGAGTATTAAAATTGATGATCCCGCGGAGTTTGTCTTTGGGTTTAGGACAAATTGAATCAACAATTATTCTTTTTTTTGCTACCGGCTTTCCAGCTGGTTCGCTTTCCCTGCTTTACTTGGCTCAACACTTAAGTCAGCTATTTTCCCGTCTTTTTGGGTCAACTATTGGCCAGGCAGCTCTGCCTTCGCTTTCCTCACTTAGAGCTTCAAAAAAAACAGGCGAGTTTAATCAGGTTCTAATGGATTCTTTGCTGGAATCGCTTTATTTAAGCGCTTGGGCGGCGATTGTTTTGCTGGTTTTGCGAATTCCAATGGTGCGGTTAGCTTTTGGAGCCAAAACTTTTCCTTGGCAAGCGACTTTACAAACCGGCAGGGTTTTGGCTCTTTTGTCACCTGCAGTAGTAGCTCAATCGGGTTCCCAGATTTTAACGCGTGGTTTTTATTCACTTCAGGATACCAAGCGGCCGTTGATAATCTCTTTAATTTCTTTGTTAATAACTCTAATGGTTAGTTTAATAGGAATTTATTTTTTGGGGTGGGGGATTATAGCCCTGGTTTTGGCTATTTCACTAGCAGCCATTGCTCGTTTTCTAGTGTTATTGGTAGTAATCTCTTGGCAGTTAAAAGGATTCGCTTGGGGCAGATTGTGGTCGTTTGCTCAAAAGAGTTTATTAGTAACGGCGGTTTCTGGCCCGGTTTTTTGGCTGTTAATGCGTCTATCTGATCAGTATTTGCTTGACACCACTCGTGTAGTGGGCTTGAGTTTATTAATGGTAATTACTCTTTTAGGAGGAAGTAGTGTTTATGTTTGGTTTTCTTTAAAGTTGAATTTGAAGGAAGCCCAAGTTTTTTTGAGGTTAATCAAAAAATTAATTAATTTCCGCCGGACTTTTGCAGTTTCCCAAACTCAAATGGAAAAACCAAAAGAACTTCTAGAAACGGCCAGTCGACTTTGACAGCTTGCCAATTATTGACTATACTGAAAAAGAGCAATGGCCAAAAAACAAATTTCTTTGCTTTCTGCCGCTCCTTTTGATTTAACTGTTCAGGGGCGAGTTGTTGCTTGGTTGACTACTTGGGGAAGGGCGATTTTGGTTTTGGTGGAGCTAGCGGTAATCGGGGCTTTTTTTTCGAGGTTTTGGCTGGATCGTAAGAATTCTGATCTTTCGGATGCGATTCGGCAGCAGCGGGCGATTTTGGAAAGCACCTTGGAGTTTGAGGGTGAATTTAAAGATTTACAACGGAGATTTTTAGAGGCAGATGAAATTTTAGCCAGGGAAGAAGATTTATTTTTCCCGGTTGAATTAACCGCTCGTTCTTTGCCGGATGGAGTAGTTTTAAAGAGTGTTAATTTTAAAAAGAGTAATTCTAATTCAAGCGCAACTTTGTTAATCGCGGTTTATTCCGAACGGGGCCTATCAGCTTTTATTAACCAGCTATTGCGCGAAGAAACAGTAGAATCGGTAAGAGTAGGTTTAATTAAAAAGGAAAAAATTGCTTCAGGAATTGAAATTAGTTTAGTGATTAAATTTAAGACAAATGATTAAGAAGAAAAAGAAAAAAAAAGAACTAGATTTTTTTATTAAGGCTGGTCGGGCTTATGAAAAATTTCGTTATCAAGAAGAGGCTTGGCAATCCTTAGAGGCAATTTTAACCCTAGTAACGGTGATTTTTTTAGGGATTTTGGCCATTAGCCCGACGGTGAGAGCGATTTCTGATTTGGTTTCAGAAATAAACAACAAGGAAGAATTGTCAGGCAAGATGAGGGTCAAAATTAATCAAATGATTGAGACACAAGTAGTTTATGCACAAATTCAACCAGAGGTTTTTTTACTGGATCAGTACTATCCAAAAGTGCCGGCAATTACAACGGGTTTAGCCCAGTTGCTTGGTTTGGCCCAGCAACAAGGGCTAAGCATTGATCGTTTAAATTTAAGTGCGATTGATTTTAGTAAATTACCCCTGGGGCTTGATTTTTCTTTGTCTATTCATGGTAGTTATTCCCAAAACAAAAGTTATCTTTCTTCTCTTTATCAAACGCGTCGAGGAGTTGAAATTAGTGGTTATCAGATAAACAAAGTGGAGGAAGAAGAAGGTGATTTAGTAGAAACTGTAATTAGGGGCAAGTTGTTATTTTCAAAAGAAAAAGAGCAGAAATGAAAAAGAAAGAAACAAGCAAGTTTAAAAAGGGGCAGGCTTTAAAGCGTCGCCAGCGGTTTTTGAGGTCGGTCAAAAGATTGGCCTTGATAATTTTTATTATTTCCTTCATTTGGATTTCAGTTGATGGTTACCACCGCTTGGTTTCTCGCCAAATTATTGACCAGTCGGCCTATTTAATTAAACCTTTAAATCCAGTGGTAAAAGTTGAGGTTTTGGAAAAGATTAAAAATAAAAAGTTTTTTGTTGTGAGCGAGATTGAAGAGAATTTTGTCAGAATGTTGGCCAGTCAAGAAAGTTCTCCCAGTGGCGAGAATGAAGAAAAAGAGGAATCTAACCAAAAAGAGGCCAATTGATTCTTATAAATTTCCTACTTTAATAGGAATCATTGCCTTGGCTGGTTTTTTATTGGGCCTTAACTTTTTGGGTCAGAGTTTGGTGTGGGGATCAAAAGCAAGCGTGAAAGCGGTTCCTCAGGAAGTAAGGTTGACTAATATTACCGACAACTCTTTTGCGGTTTCTTGGAAAACTGACAAGCTGGCTTTGGGCGGGGTTAAGTTATTTTCTCCTCGGGAAGCGGTTATTTCCGATATTCGCCAGCTGGTCCAAGGAAAAATTGGCGAGTACTATACTCACTATGTTGTGGTTGAAAGTTTAGGCGCTAATCAAGAGTGTGGATTTTGGGTAGGCAGCAACGGTCGTTATTACGGCCAAAGCGGAAAAGAAAACGAATCAGCTTATCTAGTTAAGACTGCTCCTGTAGCGGTCAATGTTTCTTCTGAAACTAAGTTAGCCTATGGCCAGGTAGTCGATGAGCAGGGAATGCCAGTAGCCAATGTCTTGGTTTATCTAGAGATTCCTCAAATCGCCCCTCTTTCTAGCTTAACTTCAGCTTCGGGTTATTGGGTAGTTCCCCTAGCTTTTGCTCATAGTTTTGATTTACTTAGTTTGGCTGATTATCAAGAAGGGCCAGTCGAAGAGGAGATTGTGGTTGATGCTGGGATTTTAGGACGGTCCCAAGTAGTTAATTTGACTCGCAATAATAAGCCAGTGCCCCCAATTACTCTAGGTAAAGACGATGATTTTCGCTCGTTGAATGGGGGGGGGCGGGCGTTTGATACTGAAAGTCCTGGCGTGGAGGACCAGTCACAGTTTTTTGAGGGAGAGCGGGCGGTAGTTGAAAAGGAGTTTGCTTTACTTAATCCGGAAGATGATGAGGGAGTAGCTACTTTTCGGCCGGAAATTTTCGGGACTGGTCCTCGAAAGGGGAAAGTGGAGATTATCATTGAATCACCGGTGATTTATCGAGGAGTGGCCGAGGTTGATGATAAAGGGAGCTGGCGCTGGACACCGCCGGAGAATCTTTCCTTAGGAGAACACCAACTAACGGTTAAGTTTAAGGATAAGGATGTTAATGGCCAAGAAAGGACTTTAGTTAGAAATTTTGTGGTTTTGGCAGCAGAAGATAGTGCCGCCTTTACTGCCACTCCTTCGGGTGAGCAGGCGTCACCGACACCAACCATTGCGAGCACACCAACTTTAGCACCAACTTTAGCACCGACTTTAACGCCAACACTAGTGCCAACGGCAACTGTTTCATTTTCACCAACACCAACTCAGATGCCGCAATCCGGTTCGATGATTTTTTTAAGCAGAGGGTTTTTGGCAGGGGGAGTGGTAATAATTGCGGGTTTGTTGTTAGGGTTTGTCTTTTAGTCTAAAATAGGAAACATGAGTAAAAAAATTATTAAAGCCGCTTTTTGTTCTTTAAGAGTTAATCAGTGGACCAAGAATTTGGCGGTTTTTGCCCCTATTCTTTTTACTGGTCATTTTTTTGACCCGGTTCTTTTTTGGCGCACTTTTTGGACTTTTGTTGTTTTTTGTTTGCTTTCCTCTTCTTCTTATCTTTTAAATGATATTGTTGATGCCCCTTTAGACAGACAACATCCGGTTAAAAAGAATCGGCCGATTGCCAGAGGCGATTTGCCGGTTTCTTTGGCAGTAGCGATTTCCCTGATTTTGATTTTTTTCGGTTTAGGACTGGCCTCTTTTTTAGGTTTTGGCGTCTTTGCAATTGGAGGAATTTTTTATCTTTTACATCTGGCCTATTCTTTTTTGCTGAAAAAAATGGTTTTGTGGGATATTTTGGCGATTGCCGCTTCTTTTGTCATCCGAGCCTTAGCGGGTGAAGTGGCGACTGGTTATCATCTTTCAGTTTGGCTGAGCTTCACGGTTATTTTTCTTTCTCTTTTTATCGCTAGTGGCAAGCGCCGAAGTGAATTAGTTGCCGAAGGGGACAAAACACGGCCGGTATTAATAAAATATGAAAAAAGCTTGCTTAACTTTTACGTTTCTATTTTTGCGGTTTCAACCTTGCTTTCTTACGCTATGTTTGCTTACTTTGTGCCGGTGGTAGATTTTGGCGGCAATTTAGTGAGTCGTTTGGGAGCAAACTGGAGTTTTTTGGTAGGTCGCAAGTGGTTAATGCTCACTATAGTGCCAGTCATCATGGGTTTTATGCGTTATGGTTATTTGATTTTTTCCACTCGGGAGGGAGAACAACCGGAAAAAGTTCTAGCTGGCGATTTTACCTTGCTGGGAACGGTTTTGATTTGGGGCTTGATGTTGGTAATCATTATGTATGTCATTTAAAAAAGAGTGGATGAGAAGGGTTTTTAAGAAGAATAAAGAAGTTGTTTTGGGAATGGGTTTGTTCTTTTTTTTGTTTTTAGCTATCCGCTTGGCTGGTTTAAACTGGGGTGAAGGGTTTTTTTTCCACCCTGATGAGGGTAATATGGCCCGAAGTGTGGCCCAAATGAAATGGCCGGATCTGAATCCTCGCTTTTTTGCCTATGGTCAATTTCCTCTTTATTTAGCTTATTTTTTCGGGTTACTACTTAATCTGTTAACAGGCAAATACTCTTCGGTAGTTTCTTTTTCTCAAGCAGTTTACTTACTAAGGTTTTTTTCGCTACTCTTTTCTTTGGCAACAGTGGTTTGGGGTTACAAGCTTACCGAGCTATTAATACCTAAAAAAAAAGTTGGCTGGTTGACGGTTGTTTGGTTGTTTTTTTTACCGGGCTTGATTCAGGCCGCTCATTTTGGCACGGTTGAATCTTTGCTCACTTTCGTAGCGTTAGGATTGGTTTACTATTCGATTTTGATTTATAAAGGGGGTTTGTTTTTTAAATATCTTTGGCCAGTTTCGCTTTTAGCGGGGATGGGCTTGGCAAGCAAGGCAAGCGCGGCTCTTTTTTTGCTCCCTGTTATTTTAAGTTTTGTTTTTAGGCTTAAAAAGGAAAAGAAGAAATTAGCTTGGATAGGAAAGGGAGTTGGCTTGGGCTTGCTGAGCTTGTTTTTTTTCGCTCTTTTTTGTCCTTATTACCTTTTGGAATGGCAGGAATCTTTGAGAATTGTTCGCTATGAGGCTCAACTTGCCAGTGGCCAGTCCCAGGTTTTTTATACCCGCCAGTTTTTAAGCAGCTTGCCGATTTGGTTTCAATTAAAAAAGATTTTTCCTTGGGTCTTGGGCGGGCCGCTTTTTATTTTGTCGATAGTTGCTTCTTTCTTTAATCTTTGGCAACTGCTTTTTGGACGCGTGGGTAAAGAGTGGCGGTTGGTTCAGGCGGGGTTATTGCCCTGGTTTTTACTCAATAGCCTTCTTTTTACGAAGTGGGCGCGTTTTATGGTTCCGATTTTACCGTTTTTTGTTTTGCTTTCGGTTTGGCTGGTTGCTCAAGTAAAAAAAAGATGGTTGTTTTGGTTTTTAGTTCTTATTTCTATTATTCCGGGTTTATTGTTCAGTAAGATTTATTGGAGTAGGGATATCCGAATTCAAGCGATGGAATGGTTAAATGAAAATTTACCCACAAACTCAGTTATTTTTTATGAAGGAGGCAATATTATTGATTTACCTGGCCTGGATCACCAAAAGTTTAAAACATTGGGTTTTGATTTTTATGAACTGGAAAATGATTTAACTAGTCGAGAAAAGCTGGAGGAGTTGATTGGAGGAGCTGATTATTTTCTTTCTCTCTCGCGCCGGATTTTTACTAATCACTTACCAGATAAATTTCCCTATACGGCGAATTTTTACCGTCAGCTCTTTTCAGGAGAATTAGGTTTTGTTTTTATCAAAGAGTTTAAAGTATTTAGTGATTGGGAAGAGTTGTTAGTTGGAGCAGACTTAAAAAGTGAGGAAACTTGGACGGTTTTTGATCATCCGACCTTAAGATTGTTTAAAAAAGTGAAAAATTAAGATGAAAAAAAAGAGAGTAGTTTTTTTAATTCTTTTGTTTGGTCTGGGATTAAGGTTTTATGGTTTGGATTGGGATCAAGGACATCATCTTCATCCCGATGAGCGGATGATGGTGATGGTGGTAGAGAGATTAAGATGGGGTAATCTTAATCCTAAGTTTTTCGCTTATGGCAGCTTGCCCTTGTATTTGCTTAAAGCTGTTTCCTGGCTAGTTTCTTTGGTGGCTGGGTCGGCCTGGGCAAGTTATCAATATTTGCCAATTTTAGGGAGGATAGTTTCGGCCCTTTTTGATGTGGGGACAATCTTTTTGATCTTTAAAATTGGGAAAAAAATTTGGGGAGAGAGAGTTGGGCTCTGGACCGCTTTTTTATATGCTACTTGTGTTTTTCCGATTCAACTGGCTCATTTTTATGCGGTGGACACGATTTTAAATTTTTTTGTATGGCTAGCCCTTTGGCAATTATTGCTTTTTTACGAAAAAGCAGGGGTTGGGAGCGCTATTAAGGTAGGTATTAGTTTTGGCCTGGCCTTAAGCACTAAAGTTAGCGCTGCAGTTTTACTGGCTGGGTTGGGAGCAGCTTTGTTTGCCGACTTAGGGTTGTTGGCTTTTAAGTTTTGGCGCGAGCAAAAAAAGAAATGGTGGTTGAAAATTTGGCTGGTTTTAAAAAGGGGCAAGGAAAAAGAAATTTGGTTTGCAATTGGAAAAAGAATTTTTGGCTGGGGCGGGGTGATAGTGATAGTGGCTTTATTAAGTTTTGCTGTTTTCGAGCCCTATGCTTTGCTTGATTTTACGGAGTTTAAAAAGCAGATTTTAGCCCAACAGCAAATGACTAAAGATGCCTATGTTTTTCCCTATACTTTGCAATATGTAGGAACCACCCCCTATTTTTATCATTTAAAAAATATGTTTTTGTGGGGGATGGGATTGGCCCTGGGGGGAGGGGTTTTGGTAGGGGCGATTGGTTATTTGAGAGATTTATTTAAGAGGATCTTGGAAAAAGGAGAGTATAATCAGGAGGCTTTAGAGTTAGTGTTGGTCTTTTTTGGTTTGGCTTATTTTTTCGTGGTGGGTAAGTTTGCGATTAAATTTATGCGCTACTTTTTGCCTCTTTACCCTTGGTTTATTCTACTGGGAGTGGTTTTTTTACAAAAAGTATTTGCATTTTTTAAAGGCGCTTTGGGCAAGATTTTTTTAGGAATCCTACTTTTTTTTCATTTAGGCTGGTTATTTTCTTTTATTTCTATTTACTCAAAAGCCCATTCTCGGGTTCAGGCAACTTTGTGGATGCAGGATAACATTCGTCCGGGTTCAGTTTTAGCGGTTGAACATTGGGATGACCGTCTTCCTTTGCGGGGCGGGGAAGTTTTTAATTTTGTGGAAATGCCAATGTATGAGCCGGACGAGTCTGAAAGAAAATGGGAAATAGTGGAGGAAAATCTTGAAAAAGCTGATTATTTAATTTTAGCCAGCAATCGGCTTTATACGCCTTTGCAAAAATTGGGTGATTGTTTAAAATACAAGCGTTGTTATCCCAAAACTGCCCGCTATTATCAGGATTTATTTGAAGGCAAGTTAGGTTTTGAAAAAGTAGCTGAATTTACTTCTTATCCTGGTTTGAAAATTGGTAATTGGAAATTGGAGATTAATGACCAAATTGCCGACGAATCCTTTACTGTTTATGATCACCCCCGGGTGATTATTTTT
>Ga0209121_10003331_pt1 | contig 15644 bp, 17 predicted proteins | sample Cruoilmetagenom3_FD_187292 | JGI IMG/M metagenome (GOLD analysis project Ga0209121, IMG submission 187292) | Oil polluted marine microbial communities from Coal Oil Point, Santa Barbara, California, USA - Sample 3 (SPAdes) (version 2) | ecosystem: Environmental > Aquatic > Marine > Oil seeps ...
GCAGTTACTGGTGCAGTGGCGCGATAAGCAGAATGACCGGCAGGACAAAGAAGATCGGGTCTTTGCCGAGATCATCGACCCGGCATCCTACAGCTTGCTGCGGCCCAAGGTGTCGGTCAACGTCGCAGCCGGCGGTGTCCTCGGTGTCGTATTGGGCACGTTGGTGGTCTTTGTCATGGAATGGCTCGAAGCGGGCATCATCCACGACCCTGCCGCGCTTGAGGCAGAGACCGGTTTGACGATAATGGGAATGATCCCCCCTGTTCAGAAGAAGTCTGGCGGAGGATGGACCCACCACAGTTCTCACATGCGAACTCCCAAGGAGTAAGAATGCATGGATGACAATGTGAACCTGGTAACGCTAAATGATCCCCAAAGCCCGGCAGCAGAGGCATATCGTGCACTGCGGATGAACCTTGCATTCACCAGTCTGGACCGTGCACTGGAGAGTTTCGTTGTCTCTTCACCAGCCGTCGCGGGTATGTCGTCCGACACAGCCGCCAATCTCGCCGTGGTCCTTGCGCAAGCCGGACAACGCGTCTGTCTCGTGGACGCGGATCTCCGCCGGCCAAGCCTGCACGAGATCTTCAATGTGCCCCAGGAACCTGGGCTGACGACCTTCATGCTCAGCAATAGCGCGGCCCAGGATGTTGCCCCGGTTGAGACCGCGGTCCCTGGGCTGTCACTCCTGCCCAGCGGCACACTGCCCCCCAATCCGGCCGATATCTTGGGTTCCAAGAAGATGGCGAACTTGCTGGAACAGCTCAAGGGCGGGGCAGACATCATCATCCTGCAAGCGCCTCCGGTGACCGTGGCCGTGGACGCTTCAGTGCTGGCGGCCCAAACCGACGGTCTACTTCTCGTCGTGCGCACCGGGCACACGCGGCGCGACCGTATCGAACAGGCTCAGGAACTCCTGGAACGCTTCAGAGTCAGGGTCTTGGGCACAGTGCTGACGGATGCACCAGACCGCGGCCTGATGACCGGGTACTGAATCGGCTAGAGCAAGGCCTGCTGAGCCATCGAAACGATAAGCTGCGCCGCACGCCGAATGATCTGACAGTTGACGTATCGCCATCGCAAGACACGCGCACCTAAGTTGTGACGTGGCTTCCGCGATCCCCCCGACTGCCTGGCTCACCCTACCCGACCCCGCGTCCTGGAGCCTATTCGGTGAACGCATCACCGTCCGTAGATTTCAGGGGCTGGTACTCAAACACACTGAACGCCGTTGTCATCGACTCGTCCCCTACTGTAAGAGTGACGGTATAGGCACCCGGCAGCAGAAAGGGATTGCCGGGCACGCCTGTCAGGCTGTCCCAGACTACACCCTCCGCGGCACCTTGCCATTGCCCCTGGCCCTCTCGAACAAGCTCGCCTTCGTGATACCACGCCGTTTGCCAACCAGTCCCCACTTGCAGGTTCCGGCAGCGCGCACCGGCGTAGACGGCCTGCGTGTACCAATCGAAGAGCACGAGCGGCAGGAACGGCTCGCCCGCCGATGAGAGACCAGCAGCGGCGAAGAACGCATCGCACACTACCCGCTGGACCACCGAGGTCGGCACAGGCGTTGGCGTGGGTACCACCGGCACAGCCTCGACAACGAAATCGACCACCTCAGCAGCCGCTTCCATCAGCGTCATCTCAACACGATAATCCCCGGCGGCGAGGTAGCCGCCATCCGCGCGATAACATGCAAAAGCCCCTCGCTCTTCCGTACCCGCAAGCACCCCGCTTTCATTGCAGAGAATCTCCCCTGCCTCATCCCAGACAGTCGCCCAATACGGTCCACCCCAACATCCCCCCCGGAACTCGTACCTTACGTAGAAGCCGCGCAGATCCGAGGGTAATCGCAGGAGCGTGGCACTGTCCGGTGTCAGACTGAGGGACAAGTCCACAATAGTGGGCGTCTGCGAATCGATGAGGAAGGTGTGCTGGGCGAGATTGGTCTCCTGCCAGAACAGATACACAGTGTATTGGCCGGAAGGGAGTGGCTGACCTTCGGGGAAAGAAATCAGCACAGCACCGTCTCTGACCGGCCAGCTCCCCTGCTCGATGTCCTGGCCCTGCGAGGATCGCAATACCCACTCACCCGCTGGACCTGAGGCAAGGTCCGCCGATACCTGAACCAGAAGCCGTAGCTGGCTTGCAGCACGACAGACCATATCCGGCGCACCCGAGATCACGACACTGGGTGGACGCGCGCTCGAGACGGCGACCGATGTCGCCGGCGACGCTCCACAGGCTACCAACCACAAACAAAGCGAAGCTAGCGCTGCTATTCCCCATCTTCCAATCCAGGTACCCATTCTGCCAACTCCCGAATCATGGTCTCGGCGTACACTCGCCAATGCGGATGATCACCCTCGCCCAGATAGGCCTGGTAGTCAGCGATCGCCTCTGCGTATTCGCGTAGCTGCTGGTGTGCGATGCCGCGGTTGAATCTAGCTTCGATCAAGCGCGAATCGAGTTCATATGCCATCGTGAGGTCCAGCACCGCACGGCGCGGACGATCCAGCTCCCGCCAGTAGAGTATGCCTCGCTCAAGATACGCGCGCGCGAATTCCGGGTTATGGGCAATCGCCTTCGTGAAATCATTGACAGCACTCTCGTGTTCCTGCGTCAGGCTGTACTGATTACCGAAATGGCGATGGCTGGCCGCAAGCAGATAGTAGCAACGTGACAGCACAAAACGAACCCAACGCTGCAAACGGTTCACGTGACCAGCTTTCGGTACACCGCCAGCGTGGCGCCCGCGATATGCTGCTGGGTGAAGTGCGACAGGACCCGCGCACGACCGCGAACCCCGAGGGCACGACACACTGCAGGCACGCTCACCACCCTGTTCAGCACATCAGCCAGCGCCGCGGCGTCGCCCTCCGGGAACACCATGCCGGCGTTGCCGATAACGTGTGGGATCTCACCCACGTTTGATCCCACAACAGCGACCTCTGACGCCATCGCCTCGGTCAGAACACGGCCGAATTGCTCGGTCCAGTTAGGGCGGGGACGCGAGGGAAGCACCAGGACGTCAGCCGTCTGGTAAAACTGCGGCATATCCGTTGATGGCAGCCAAGGGCGGAACAACACCTGTCCATCTAGCCCCAAGGACGAAGCCTGGTCACGAAGAGCATTCAGCTCAGGTCCACTGCCCAACAGCGTGGCCCTCCAGTTCCCGGCAACGTTGGCCAACGCATCCAGAAGTACGTCGCACCCCTTTTCAGAAACCAGTCGCCCAACGTAGACAATATGGACCGGTGCATCTGCCGGGCGGCTTTCCGGCGGGCAGAACACACTGGGATCCACACCAAACTGCGGGATCACATCCAGCCCTCCCTCATACCCTTTAGCACGCCAGACCTTGGCAGCCGTCCGGCTGCCGACCAAGGCGTGATCGATATGTCGAAGGTTGTACTGCTCGATCCATGAAAAGGGCGGCGGGTACTGCCGGGCGAGATTCTGCCACGAAAACCAGAGCGTCTTCGCGCCGAAACGACGACCGAGCACATTCGCGTGGTAAGTCGCAATGTTATAGGGCTCTTCATCAATGTGCACCAGATCGGGCTTCTCACGAGCGATTACGTTGCCCAGACCCGGATAGAAGTGCAGATGGAAGGACCCATTGAACATCATGGGCACAACTTCCAGACGGTACCCATGCGTATATGCCCGTTCCAGGGACGTCTTGCCCCATTCGTCACGCCAAAATGGCGGCACCACGACCGTCAAATCGAGATCCGGCGCCATCTCCGCCATCGCGGCAAGCTTCTTTTGATACATGCCGACGATGCACGCTTTCGAAACCATCAAGACCCGCAATGAGTCCATCACCCCCCGTTCGGTAGTCCATGCTAGTATAGCGCCAAGCAACACGGTTGAAAAGCGCGTCTCAGGTTAGAATGTGGGTTGCTTTACACGGTTCTCAAACCGTGCTATACTGAAAAAGCGGTCAAAATCTGCAATATCGATGCGCGAAACTCGCATTGTTGATTATCCATATCAGCCGATGGCACACCAACTCACACATACACACCAACAAGTGAGAGCGTTACTGATCAATGGCTACCAATCCGTTGGTTTCATCATGTCGATCGCGTACAGAATAGGAACTCCCAGTGGAACGTGAAGCCTCTCTCCCTGCGCCGCTCATACAATGGGTTGATGCTCTACGAGCACGTAAGCTCGATGATCTAGCGCATCTCTTCATCAGAGTGCTGCAGGTCTGGGGATATGCCGGCGGTCAACTCCTATGGATGCTGGCACCCTTTCTGGGAGATGCCACTGTCACACCGCTTGCTCAAGCGCTTGAAAACCCCGAGGCTCTAGAAGCTCTGCACGCGCGCATCGCCGAAGGAGCACCTGGATGAGTTCACAGCTTGCTGCACTGGCGCTGGTCCTGATCGGCACGGTGGCCCTCACGGTATACGGTATGGGCCTACGGCGCAAGAAACCCAGGGGCGGTGGCTTGGCCCCGGCTTTTGGCGGCCTGGCCAACGAGGTTGGGCGCGTGGCAGAGGAAGGCGCCACCATCCATGTGGCCTTGGGCAGCGGGGGCTTACTGGATGAGAACGGGCTCACCTCCATCGCAGCCCTTCAAGGACTGAGTGCGCTGACAGAACTCTCTGCAGCCTACGAGACTCCCCCCTCCATCACGACCGGCGATCCCACACTGTTTCTCATCGCCGACAACCAGTTGCGTGACGCCTACGCGAGACTCGGGAATCTACGAAACTACAAGTCGGGGCTGGTCCGTTACACGGCACCGAGCCCGATGCTCTATGCAGCTATGGCCGCGACGCTCTGCTTCGATGAGCCGGTAGGCACCACCATTATCCTGGGTGCCTTCGATCAGGAGGCCAGCCTGCTCACCAGCGCAGCGGTGACCAAGGGAGAGAAGCTATTCGGCGGCGCCACGTCAGCGGTGGGTCTGGCAACGCTCTACTCCGATATTGGGGAAGATCAACTCGTTGTGGGAGAAAAGATGTTTGCCGGTGGTGCGGAAGTCACCGGCCGGTCGGCATTTCTGGCCAGCCTGAGTGCCGAAGATCTCCTGCGCTGGCTGGTAGTAGCCGGCATTCTGGTTGCTGCCTGCGCTTCCTTGGCTGGGCTGGGGGGGTAAGTCTATGTTCAGATGGTTCATCCCCACAGCTATCGCAGTCGTCTGTGGGTTCCTGGTACTCCTGGGGTATCTCCTGCCCGTGCCGATCCTGGCGAGCATCCGCGTCGACCTGGTGCGTTGGGCAACCGTTCTGGGCGCCTTTGCCTTGCTGCTCGCCTACGGCAGTGTCCTGAGGGTTCACTTGCCACGGATCTTCCAGAAGCAGTCGAGGCATCGCGTGGCAAGCTCCCTGCTGATCGGTTCAGCAGTCGTGAGCCTTCTCCTGGTCCTCACACAGGGGCCGGGGGGCGCTCTGGTGCAGGCCATCGTCAAGTCGGTGCTTATTCCTGGAGAGTCAGCGCTGCTCGCGCTCACAGCTGTCACATTGGTGCTGAGCGGAATGCGCTTACTGCGCACGCGACGGCATATCAACAGTGCCGTTTTCATTGCCGTAACAGCACTCTACCTGTTCATCGCGGTTCCAATCGCATTTCCGCGCGTCTTGGAGGTCATTCTGCAGTTTGTCGACGCAGCCGCTACCGGTGGTATGCGAGGGCTGCTTCTCGGCGTCGTCCTAGGCATTGTGATGACAGGATTGCGGATTATCCTGGGCATCGATCGTCCCCATAGTGGCGGATAGGCTAGAGTAGACTATGATTCGCTGCCCCACCTGCGGTATGCTCAATCAGGATAATTCTAAGTCCTGTAGCAATTGCGGAACAATTCTGCCGCAGACGAAGGTCCGCTGCCCGGAATGCGGCACGCTCAACTCAGTGGGCAACCTCCTCTGTGACAACTGCAATGCTCGGCTTATCCAGCCGGAGGGCATTATTCCCTCGAACTTGCCCACTGAATCCGACAACCGCGCTGAGGGCTCGCCGGTAAAAGGTATCTCCTTGCCGACCCGCGCCACAGCCAACGACAGCGATGTGCCACATGCCGGTGAAGATGAATTGCCGGATTGGCTGAGCGGCCTGACCGAGGACTCAGAGGAGTTCTCCGAGACCGCGGGTTCGCCTGCGGAAGAACCTGGGGATGATGAGGCCGACTCTTCCAGCGGTCATCCCGATTGGCTCTCGGGCTTGCTCGACGAAAACGCAGACTTCGGCGCAGCCGACGAACCCGATGAAGCTGAGCATAAGACAGAGGACGAGCTCACCTTTGAGTCTGATGCCCTTCCCGACTGGTTCGTAGGTGAGGCAGCACCAGATAATGAGCCCACGCCAGATAGCGCTGATGACAGCCTATATGAACTGCCCGACTGGCTATTGGCTACAGCAGATACCAGTGATACGCCCGCCGAGGCTTCGGAGACACCGGATCTGCCAGATTGGCTAACGGCTCTGTCCGAGGCAACACCCACCGAGACGCCAGTGGACTCAGAGTTGCCGGAGTGGCTCGCAGAAGCGCAAGCTCCAATTACCGATGCGGACACCAACATTGTCCTTGACGCGGAGACACAGCCCGCGACGCCCGAGCCCCCTATTCAACCATCAGCAGAGCCGCAACTGTCCGCCGATCTACCGGACTGGCTGTCAGCGGTAGACGACAGCGAGGAGTCCAGCAACATCGAGCTGCCGGATTGGCTGCGGGAACCAGCCGAAACGCCTGTCCCAGATCTGTCTGCACAGCCACACGGAGATGCAGCGGGAGCGTCGGAGGAAGAGATTGCGGTTTCCACAGCCGAAGAAGCAGCGCCTCGAGAGGCGGTGGTTTCAGAAGTCGGGGAAGTCGCACCCACAGATACCCCGGAGAGGCCCGCGATCTCACCAGCTTCACCCGAGCCTCAACCGGCGGATCTTCCAGCGTGGCTTGCAGGACTTGAGGTCAGCACGACAGCACCCGGCGGCGTAGCCATCTTCGCCGACGACAACAAGAGACCCGAGAAGCTGACAGCACAGTCAGAGGAAAACCCCAGTCAGCTTGAGGATATCAAGCCGACAACAGAGGCTTCCCAATACGAGCCGGCTGAGCCGCCATTGATCCAGGGAGACACTGGCATAGATTGGGAAGAGAAACTCACTTTCTCAGAGGACACGCCGGCAGAAATCCCGGACTGGCTGCGCGGGCTGGATATCTCAGAGCCCAAAGAACCGCAAGCTCCATCCGGCATCTTTGGAGAGAATATGCCTGCGCCTGCGGAGCTGCCGAACTGGCTGCAGGAGCTCAGGCCACAAAGCTCGCCGGCCACGCTCTTTGGTGTTTCCAATGAGCCGGTCAACGCCGATATCCCCGATTGGCTGCAGGCCCTGCGCCCAGAGCCCGGTGAAGCCAGCGGAGCTGCCGCGCGCCTGGCGGGGCTGCCGACGCCGGCAGAGCCCGAGGGGCCGCTGCAGGGAGTGCCTGGTGTGCTACAGGCGGCTGCCTTGATCGATGCGCCGGCAGGCGTCAAGACCGTGGCAAAGACCGCGATGCCGGAGTCAGTGATTGCACAGGCACAGCTCTGGCAGAGCTTGCTGGAGCGACCTCGCAGCGCAGAGCGACCGGTCTCTCAGGCGCAGCCACCTAACGAGGCAGCTGTGACGTTGATACGTTTGCTCGTCGCTGCCATCTTCATCTTGGGGAGTTTGGGGGCTTTCCTGCTCCTGCCCGAGGGACTGAGATTGGCGACAGCATTACCGGCCCAAGTGGCGCCTGGTGCCCCCGCGCTCATCGAGGGACTCGACGCACTGCAGCCCGGTGATCGCGTTATCGTAGCAGTCGAGTATGGCATGGCCTATGCTGAGGAGATGTCGCAGATCGCGATGCCGGTCCTACAGCAACTCACTGCGCAACAGGCAGAGATCACCATCGTGAGCACGTTGCCGGAAGGCGCAGCGCTTGGTGCGGCATTGACAGCAGAGGCAGAATTGCTCGCTGCCGAGGCGGAGGTACAACCAGGGCCTGCGCAGCTTGACGGCGGCTATCTGGCCGGCAACGCCAGCGGGATCTCAGCGTTCCTATCACAGCCGGATGCGCAAGCCGCCCACCACATTCTGGTCCTGGCATCACGTCCTGAGCGACTACGATGGTGGATTGAGCAAGTCCAACTTGCCTACGGCAGTGCGCCCACCCCCGTCTCACTGAGCGTGGGCGTCAGCGCATCAGCCGGCCCCATCGTTGCTCCGTACCTGCGAACGCTGCAGATACAAGGGTGGCTGGTTGGACTCCCAGACGCCCTGGCGTACCGCGAACTCCGCGGTGTTGAGGATGTCAATAGTGCAGCGCGAACCCTCGACGTGTTGATGCTGGCCCATTGGGCAGCCGGTGGACTGCTGGTCATCGGATTGCTTGTCAGCCTTGTCGCCGGCAAGAAAGGAGCGCGCCAGAGCCATGCCTGAAATCCTGGGCTTGATCATCGGAACAATCATCACCCTGATGATCTTCAGCTATCTTCTCGGCGACAATATACTCTACCGCTGGGCGCTGGCCTTGCTGGTTGGTTCCGCGGTCGGATACGCTACGGGTATCGCCGTTGATTTCGTATGGCAGCAGTGGATCACACCGGCCCTGTCTAACACCGACCCTGCGGCCAACCTGACCTACACAGTACCCTTGCTCCTGGGCTCCTTACTCCTGCTAAAGGGCTTTCCACCGGCCCGCTTCTTGGGCAAGATCTCCGTTCTGGGCAACATCCCGCTCGGCTACCTGGTGGGCGTTGGTGCTGGGGTGGCAATTTCCGGTGCCCTGACAGGCTCACTGATTCCCCAAGTTCTTGCCACAGGCCAGGGGATCCGGCTCGATGCGGGCATACTGGAACTCCTCCAGGGGGGCGTAGTGTTGGTCGGCACCCTCTCTGTGCTCCTGCTCTTCGCCGCGCGTCCCAAGTCACAGCCTTTGGGGAGGGAAACACTCAGCATCTCACAACGCAGCATCCGGCAGCTAGGTGGATTCTTCCTTGTTGTCGGGCTGGGCGCGGCCTTTGCCGGTGCGATTACATCAGCGTTGACCGCCATGGTGATCCGCTTGAGCCAAATCAACGACTTGGCCCACTGGTTGATGTCTTCGGTGGGGAGATAGCCGTGGAAGAAGCACACATCATAGACTCGATCCTAGTTGTCGACTGCGGCACAGTCATCACCAAGCTCCTGCTCTTAGAGCACGTCGGTGACAGCTACCAATTTGTGGCCCAGGCCGAAGCCCAAACGACGGGAAAGCCTCCGTGGAATGACCTGAGTATCGGCGTCGTCCACGGAGTCCAGGAGCTAGAATCCATCATCGGGCGCACGCTCTACGCCCGGGGGGGCATTACTGTGCCACGCACAGGCCGAGAGGGCGTCGATGCCTTTGTGGTGATTCTCAGCGCAGTCCAACCACTCAGAGTCGTGCTTGCCGGGTTGGTCCGAGAGATGAGCCTGGAGAGCGGGCGCCGTGCCGTAAACGGCACTTATGCCACCATCGAGGCAACCCTCTCTCGCGAGGGTAACCTGCGCGCACCGCAGGAGATGTGGGCGCGCACAGTGCGGGACCTGATGCCGGATGCCGTCCTTCTCGTCGGAGGCGTCGACGGAGGCGCACGGCGTCCCGTACTGGAACTTGCAGAGGCCGTGGCACTGGCCACCTCGATGCTGGACGAAGAACAGCGTCCCACTGTGATCTATGCCGGTAACCGCACACTCAGATCGCAGGTGACCAAACTCCTTGGGGATATCACCCATGTCGTGACAACCGATAACGTCCGTCCCACGGCAGACTCCGAGCATTTGGGGCCGGCACAATCCGCGCTGGAAGAACTCTACATTGAGAAGCGCCTGCGGACAGCACCGGGTATTGAAAGGCTGAGCGATTGGAGCCGTCTCCCTCTCTTTCCAGTTGCCACAGCATTCTCCCACGTGGTCGACTTTCTCTGGCACCGCGAGGGCAACGCTGACCGGGGCGTGCTTGGGGTTGACGTCGGCGCGGCTACAACGACGATGGCCGCGACCTTTCAGGGTCGATCCTATGTCTCCATCTATGAACACGGCGTGGCCAATGGCCTGATCGATTGGGTAGAAACCCACGGGGCGGATCGCATCCTGCGGTGGATACCCGCTGAGATGGATAGAGAAACCCTCCTGGCGATGCTGTACAACACCGAGTTGCTGCCTTCCACCATCCCCCAGACGTCTCAGGAACTCTCAATCGAGTTGGCGGTCGTGCGTGAGATGCTGAGATCCGCAGTCAGCACAGCCTGGCCGACTTGGGATGTCGGAAAAGCAGCAATGCAGGCGACAGGTGCGATGCCACGAACCGACCCCATCCTGATCTCGGGCGGCGGCATCGTCCTCACCCCACGTCCGGGCCAATCACTGCTCGCGATTTTGGATGGACTGCAGCCCGTCGGCATATCCACCTTATTGCTGGATAGCAGCCGTGCCGCACCGGCGATCGGTGCCGTGGCAGGGATCAAGCCGTTGGCAGCAGCCTCAGCTCTGGAGTCGGGCACCTTTGTCTCACTGGGCACCGTGATCTCACCCGTAGGACAGGCAAGACCCGGAGAGGTCGTCATGCGCATGCGCATCACCTATGAGGGCGGCAGAGAGCTCAATGTGGAGGCCCGCCACGGCGAGATCGAGGTCTGGCCGTTACTGGAGGGACAGCGCGCGACCCTTGAGATCCACCCTAGCCGACATATAGATATCGGTATGGGTCTTGGACAAGGTGGCAGAGTCGAGGTCTTGGGAGGGCTGGTGGGGCTCGTAGTGGACGCCCGCGGACGCCCTGTCAACCTGCCATCGAACCCTGACCGTCGCCGTCGCACACTCAACCGGTGGATTCTGGACGTCGGAGGCTAGTGTGATCATACAGCACTGCATAGCAAACCCGCTGACGATCATCCGTACGCCGCGTCGTCTCTCCCATCCGGGCACCGTCCTGATGCGCACTGGCGACTCGGTCGAACCGGCCCAGATTGTCGCCCAGGCCATCATACCACCTGACTTCCGGATCGTGGAAGTTGCGCGGGAGCTGGATGTACCGCTGCGCAGTGCGAACTCCTATCTCAAAGTGGAACGCGGTCAAGCCATCTCCGAAGGAGATATCCTAGCATCGAAAGGTGGATTCGGTTCCCGCGTTTGTCAAGCACCCATCAGCGGCAAGGTCGCCGGCGTCGGGCGAGGGCGCCTGCTACTGCAGGCCCAACCCCAGATCGTTCACCTGAACGCCCTCGTACCGGGCTACATCGTCGATGCAGAGCTCGGCGAAGGCGTCGTCATCGAGACGGTGGGGGGACTGATCCAGGCGCTATGGGGCAATGGCCACGAGGCCCACGGCGTTCTGCGGATGGTGGTTCGCGAAGCCAGGCATCCCATTCGTCCTACCCACATCAATGCGTCATCCCAGGGATCGATCCTGATTGGGGGTTCCACTGTCGACGGGGAGACCATCCAGGATGCCAAAGACATGCGGGTCCGTGGTATGATTGTGGGCAGCGTTCCGGCAGGGCTGATCCCGCAGCTGCGCGAGGCCGGATTCCCGGTCATTGCCACAGAAGGCATAGGCACGACGCCTATGACCCAGGCGGTCTTCGATCTCCTGCGGTCACTGGATGGGCGCGAGGCATCCATCAGCGGTGATATCGGCAACCGATGGCACCAAACGCGCCCTTACATCGTGATTCCTATGCCGATGCAAGTGGGCCAGGTAATACGAGCCGACACTCCCCTGGCCATTGGGGACCGGGTCCGCATCCTACGTGGCGCCTATCGCGGCAGATCAGGAACGATACACGAAATGCTCGCGAGACACGTTCAGCTCGAAACCGGGGCGCATCTTCCCGGCGCGTCTGTGGATATTGGAGAAGGGGAACCGGTACGGGTCCCATATGCGAACCTGGAGCGCCTATTCTGACTGGGGGAAGTGACATCCGATGCCGCTACGTAAGACAATGCGCGAAAGCGCCTTCCGCTTGGCGCGGAAGGACCTGGCCCACTTTCTGAAGGATCACGAAGAGGACCTCGTGGCCATCTTCCGCGAGGAGATGGCCGATCTCGATGACAGAATACCCGAGGAGAACCTGTTTATCGATATCAAGATGGTCCCTCTGGGCGAAGCCCTCCTGAAAGCCGCGCTTCACGCCATCACGCGCTTTCTCACGGAGGAGCTTCCCTCGGACCGCAGCGGCGCGGTGACGATCCCCGCGCACCACCGGACTGAAGAGCACGTAGTGACGCTCAAGAACACAAGAACCTAAAACGAAGAATCCGGCGTAGCTGAAGGGCAACTTGCACTTTTTCTCTCTTTTGTTTACAATATCCGTACAACCTATGCTCATCTTAGCCAAAGTGGCTCCCTGATATTTGGTCGGCACACAGGTAAGGAGATTCTGATCATGTCAAACGACACATTCGATACCTTTGGCGGCGACGACATCTTCGCGGAGGAGGAGGAAGAACAGCAGCAACCCGAAGGTGAAGGACAGAACCGCACATTCATTGTCGCTGTGGCCGTGCTCGGCGGCCTTCTCGTATTCGCCTTGATCTCCTTTGGTGTGTGGGCCTTGGTTCTCAATAAACCACAGCAGGCGGTGCCCCCGCTCACCGAGATCGTGGCAACTGTCACCGTGGAGGCGATGGCGGCAGAGGCTGACACGCCTGAGCCCGCCACAGATACGCCGGTACCGGAATCCACACCGACTCCGCTGTTGGGACCTACAGCCACGCCGGCGCCAACAGACGAGAAAGCCGACGCTGAGTCTATGGCCGCAGCACCTGCGGACACGGAGGCGGAGAGTGCGGACGCGGAACCAACCGCAACACAGGTACCGCGTCGCACGCCGACACCGACCAAAACTCCGCGCTCCACATCCACACCGCTTCCGGAGACCGGTGAGGCGACAACCGACTACGGCAGTTCCTCCTCCAGCCAGTTGTCTCAGACCGGTCTAGGGGAATGGCTATTGGTCGGCGGTGCCATCTTGTTGGTGGCTGTAATGGTCCTGGCGCGACGGCTGCGGTCCACCTAGCCTTAGCCAGACACTTTGCCAGGCAATGGGGCACAGCGCGCGCTGTGCCCCACTTCTGTATCCGTGGGGGACACTTGTCTATGAGGGTTATTCACAGACTGGCTCAGCTCAGACGCTATGCCTCTCGGCGCGCCGCAGCAGACAACCGGCAGCGCACCATAGCTATGCTCCTGGCCCTGGCACTCTTTGCGGGCGGCTGTACCGCCCTTCCCACACCGACGCCCAGAGTCATCACGCCCACGCCACTACCTGCAACGCCCGCCGCGGTTCCTGCATCCCCCACGCCCACGCCATCACCGACCTTGCCCCCGGCGCCTACCGCGAGCCCCACCCCCGAACCTGCACCCGATCCGTCCCAACTGCAAGCCGTAGCCGAGACGGGGATGACGGCATTGCAGGCAGCAGCGGGGGAGGCCAACATACTCTGTATGCGATACGAGGACACCGACGCCGACGGACAACCGGAATGGGTAGCACTGACACAGCGCCAGGGATCAACCAAAAACCGCCTGGATGCCTTCGTGCTGGACGACGGCGTCGTCTATGAGCTGCCCTCAGCACAGCCCAAGCCCGGCGCTCCCGACGTGGGATTGGGAGAATTCGCGACCTGCGAAATCGAAATACGCGACGTCAATGTCGACGGCATACCCGAGATCGCCATCTTCGGCCACGCCAAAGGTAACCAGACCCTCCTCCACCTCTTTGCCTGGGAGGACGAGGGCTACCGTCGCCTGGGATTCTTCGCCGGCAATGCCGGCGTCCGCTTCATGGATACGGATGGCGACCTGGAAGAGGAGATCTGGGAAGGATACCGTATGCAGAGCGCACCCAGCATCGCCTGGTATATCATCTACACGTGGGAGAACAACGCTTACGGATGGACATCCGATACCTACGGCTGGTACTTCGATGACCGGCCACAGAGCTATCCCACGCATCTGCCTGACACTACCGTCATCGCCTTCTATCTCGCCCTCAACGAGCGCGACCTCCCCGGCGCCTACGAACTGCTGCTGCCGCAGAACCGACCCTCGTATGAAGATTGGGCCATCGGCTATGCCACAACGCTGAAAGTCAGCGCTGGCGATGTGCATACGATCCCCGCGGCGACCAGTGGGTCGCGCGCGCGGGTGTCAGCAATGGTGCGCGCCTGGGACAACGAAAGGGGCGTGCTCGTTGGACGGCTGTGGAACGTGGAGTGGGATGCGATCCTGACTGAGGACGGATGGCGGCTGCTGACATCCACCGCAGAACTGCTTGACGAGTGGACCGCAAACTACTGGCCCTGAGACTCACAGACAGGGCGCGGGTTTCTTCCCGCGCCCTGTTCATTTTCAGCTACGGCTGAATCAGGGAACAACCGGGTAGACGAAATCACGGTCCGCAGCGCGGAGCCTCGGCTGGACCTTGTCCTTCGACGAGAGTCGGGGATCGCTAAGCGGCCAGACGATCCCGATCTCGGGATCATTCCACAACACACCGCGCTCACACTCCAGCGCATACTCCTTCGTCACCTGGTAGACGACGTCGGCCACATCGCTGAGCACGCAGAAGCCGTGTGCAAATCCCTCTGGGATATAGAGCAGATGGTGGTTCTCATCGGAAAGCACCTCGCCAACCCACTGCCCATATGTCGGAGATCCCCAGCGAATATCAACAGCCACATCAAAAATAGCGCCCCGCACCGCACTGACGAGCTTACACTGCGCCATAGGCGGCTTCTGATAATGGAGCCCCCGCAGCACCCCATACTCCGAGCGCGAGTGGTTGGATTGCACGAAGGCGTGCGGCGCGCAGAAAACGGCGAAGTCTGAGTGTTTGTAGGTCTCCAGAAAGAAACCACGAGCATCACCGAAGACACGCGGTTTGACAAGTACGACATCCGGAATCGAGAGTCTTTCGAAAGAGAAAGGCATAGACCTAATTTCCTTGCACTACGGCCTATGAGGCCGGCCAGAACCGAACCAGGAGCGCGGCGGCCAGCAGCCAGGCCAGGGTTGCTCCAACCAGCGCCAAGGGCAAGCGAGCACGGTCCACCAAAACGTAGAGCACCATCATGTAGGCACAGTATGGAAAAAGCGACACCATACCAAAACGAATCGTGGCCTTGAGGTCGCTCACAGGGCACTGTGAGCCCACGATGTAGTGGGAGATCAGTGTGAAGGTGGGAAAGAGCGGTACCAGCCCGGCCAGATAGGGTCGCGGGGATCGGGCCACAAGCTGGATAACAATCACGACAGCCGCGCCTATGAGAGCTTTCAACAGGAGATCCACAGACACGCCTCCAGGCCGACCCCAACGGTCACTCTACCCAGTCCTGTCATAGAAACGAGCCGCCAGGGGGTAGAGCGGCGTCAAGGCACGCTCCCACAGCCCGACGTAGCGCACCACCTGTCCGCCAAACCCACGCTTGAAGCGGTAGACACCCCACAACTCATCGCTGCGCTCCGTGAACTCCGCCTCCAGCGTGGCCTCATCGGCATCAGGGATGCCCCAGAGGTCGTACACTGTGCAACCCCGCGATTTCGCCCACTGCATAGCGGCCCACTGCACAGCATATGCCGGCATAAGATTGCGGTGCCGGCTGGACGACGCGCCGGAGATATACCAGGCCTTCTTGCCCAC
>Ga0209121_10003334_pt1 | contig 15640 bp, 12 predicted proteins | sample Cruoilmetagenom3_FD_187292 | JGI IMG/M metagenome (GOLD analysis project Ga0209121, IMG submission 187292) | Oil polluted marine microbial communities from Coal Oil Point, Santa Barbara, California, USA - Sample 3 (SPAdes) (version 2) | ecosystem: Environmental > Aquatic > Marine > Oil seeps ...
AATAATGTGAGACTGCCGCGAAGTGGGGTGTGAAAGATCCCCTTTACTACGCCGAAAAGTGCCAGCAGAGAAAGAATTAGTATCACCACTATGGTAGGAATTATCTTGGCAATGAATAATTCCGAGGGGCGCAAGGGGCTTACCAGGAGTTGCTCCAGGGTGCCATGCACTTTTTCGCGCACCATGGCTGCAGCAGTCAGGAGCATCGAAACCATGGTGATGATGTTCATGATTTCCAGCAGACTGGTAAACCATGCGCTGGTGATGTTGGGGTTGTAGGCTACCCGTACCCGTGCATCCACCTGAGGGATTTGGGCCACCAGGCGCTTGGTGAGATTTCCCCGCCGTTCCAGTAACTCAATGCCGTAATCGTTGGCAATCCTGGCAATATGGGCCCCGGCAATGGTGGCTGACATGGACAACGTTCCGTCGGAGATGACCTGGAATTGGCCCTTGTCTTCTTGTACCTTACGTTCAAAATCAGATGGAATAATCACTGCAAGACTTGCCCTCCCGGAATCCAGAAACCTAACTACTTCTGTATCGCTTCGGGCATAGGCAACTATCTTGAAGTAGGGGGCCTGCAGACGCGAGACCAGTTCACGGCTCTCATGAGTGCGGGACAGGTCAAAGACCACTACAGGGTAGTTATTGATTTCCATGGAGATGGCATGGCCCGCCACGTAGATAGCGCCGGTAAAGGCATAGACAAGGATAAACATGATCCAGAAATCATGGAGCAACTGGCTGAATTCCTTGCGCACCATAGCGCCCAACCTGCCCCACATCAGCCGATCCTCTTCTTGAAAAACAACAAGGCCAGTGAGTAAACTACTACTGTATAGAAGCCCAGGGCCAGGAGATCCGGCCAGTAGAAATCAAACCCGAGGCCCTTTAGATAAGTCCCTCGCACCATATCCATAAAGTAGGTGGCAGGAATGAACCGGGCAGCAAACTGTCCCACCTCGTCCTGGCTTGCAACAGGGGCCAGAAAACCGGAGTAATTGAAGGCCGGCGTAACCGTTGCGAGAAAAGTAATCAGCATGGCAGCGAGCTGGGTCCGGGTGAGCACTGAGAAGAGAAGACCCACACCTATGGTGCAGGTGGAATAGAGCAGGGCCGCGCTGGAAAGAAACAGAAAGCTGCCTATGAAGCGCACCTTGAAGAGCCAGATACACATGGCAAAGGTGATTAAATAGTCAAGGAATGCAACAGTCACGTATGGAATGGCCTTGCCGACAAGTATCTCCCAGCGTCTTGCCGGCGATGCAATGAGGTTGAATATGGTCCCGACTTCCCTTTCCCGTACAACCAGAAGGGAACCCAGGATGGCAGGAAAGAGCATGAGTACAATTACCTGCATTCCGGGGACAATGAAGTTCTTACTCTCAAGAGAGGGGTTATACCAGACAGAAGTCTCCATGCTTACAGGCATGGCCGTGGGTAGTCCTTCCTGTCTGCGCCGGCTGAGGTAAGACGCAAGCAATCGTTGGTTATAGAGTCCGTTTATGGCGCTTACATATCCGACCATCACCTGGGCACGGCTGGGTAACGATCCATCTACAGTGACCCCCACCTGCAGGGGACTATGGCCACTGACCAACCTTCCAAAATCTGGAGGGATGTCGATGATAAGCCGGGCCCGGCCGGACTTCATCCATTCGTCTGCCGTATCCCTGCTATCAACCACACCAAGGAAATCAAAATACTCCGAATGGATGAAGCCGTCGATATATTCCCGACTGTAGACGGACCTGTCATGATCAACAAATACGATGGGCAGGTGCTTTACATCCACGGATAGCCCGTAGCCAAAGAGCAGCATCAGTACCATGGGCGCAACAAAGGCAAGGCCGAGATAGATGGGATCCCGCAGCAGTTCCCTGGTCTCTTTTCGAGTAATGGCCAGGACGCGGTCAAACATCATCTCCTCCGGTAGTTTCCATGAAGTTTACAAAGGTCTCTTCCATTGATAGTCCCTGTTCAGAGATCTCCGCCGGAATGTGGGCGTCGCTAAGCAGCTCTCTCACGATCTCCATATCTTTCCCGGGGTTGGTGCTCTGCCACTGCGTGCTCCGGCCATAGAGCATGGCATGGGGGAAATGGGGGGATATGATGTTGAAGGCCCGGGAAAAATCAGAGGCCTGCACCACTACCATTGGCCCGGCCCTGGCCTGTGCCTGTGCTTTGAGTTCGAACGGGCTGCCTACGGCGATGAGTTTCCCTTGTTGCATTAGGCCCAGGCGGTCGCAATGCTCTGCCTCGTCCATATAATGAGTGGAGACCACGACCGTAATACCGCCTTGCTGGGCCAGCAAATGAATCCTGTCCCAGAATTGACGACGGGCAATGGGGTCAACGCCGGAAGTCGGTTCATCCAGAAACAGCATCAAGGGCTCATGAATGAGGGCGCATGCCAAGGCAAGACGCTGACGCAGACCCAGAGGCAGGGATAGTGTAAGCCGCTGGGCATATCTTGTAAGGCCCAAACCCCCCAGAAGGACGGCAATGCGGGCATCACGCCTTTTCCGTGGCAGGCTATAGAGACCGGCATATAGATTCATATTTGCTATCACACTCAGGTCTCGATAAAGGGAAAACCGCTGCGACATGTAGCCGATATGACCACGGAGCTCTTCGCGACTGTGTTGGACATCAAAACCGGCAACAATAGCACTTCCCTCACTAGGTGTTTGAAGACCGCAAAGCATCTTGATCAAGGTAGTCTTGCCCGCTCCATTAGGGCCCAGAAGACCGAAGATCTCCCCTGCATATACATCGAGGCTTACGGCGCTCACTGCCACAAAATCGCCGAACCGACAGGTCAGATCCTGTGTCTGGATACTGATCGATTTTTCAGTATGTATCTGTGCCTCAATGACCTCTGCTGTGTCAATGTCCCCGGCTTCAAGGGCTGATCCTGCTTGCCGCTTCTCCATTACCCGATGTACGAAGATATCTTCAAGTCCTGCAGAAATCTCCCTGACCTTTACTTCAACTATGCCTTGGGACTGCAAATGGCTTAATACATCTGCTGCTGGATCCTCAAGGAGTACATGGACTTCAGAACCAAACAGTGCCACAGATTCCGCCTTTGACCATGTACTTAAGGCCTGCATGATTCTCACAGGCGCAGGACCGGTCAGTGCCATGAGCTTGCCCGGAAGTCCTCTGCTCAGTTGCTCTGGTGCCCCCTCTGCCATAATTGCCCCCTCATGCATTAAGGCCACCTGATGGCAACGCTCCGCCTCGTCCATATAGGACGTGGTAAGCAGTACGGTCATGTTTCTGCTGGTCACCAGGTCATGGATAATAGTCCAGAAGTCCCTGCGAGAGATAGGGTCCACACCGGTGGTAGGCTCATCCAGTAGCAGGATGTCGGGCAAATGGATCAGGGTACAGATCAAGGCCAGTTTCTGTCGCATCCCGCCAGACAGTTTCCCAGCCTGGCGGTCCAGGAAAGGGGAAAGCCTGGTCATAGCCAGCAGACGGTCCCGGTTTTCCCTGAACTGCGCTTCAGGAAGCTTGCGCAGATCACGGAAAAAAGCGATATTTTCTTTGACGGTCAGGCTGTCGTAAAGGTTAAGACCAATGCCCTGGGGCATGTAGCCGATAAAACTCTTGACCTTTTCTGGCTGCTTCAGAACATCAACGTCTCCCACCATGGCCGAGCCGTCTTCGGCATCCAGCACGCCTGCCAGTATCTGAAGGATACTGGTCTTGCCAGCTCCGTCCGGACCTATGAGCCCAAAGACCTGTCCTTTGGATATCTCAAAGGAGACGCCCCTTACTGCCTGTATGCCTTTACGCCCGTAGCGTTTACTCAGGGCTCCAACGCGGATAACGACATCGTCAGCCTCAGATAGAATTGTCATCTATGCGTAGCTCAGGGCCTTATCCATTCGGCATTTTTCTGCCATCGGATAACTCCGTCTGCAGGCATGCCGGGCTTGAGCACACCCCCAGGATTCTCCATCAGAGAGAGTTCTATTGCAAAAACCAGCTTGACCCGCTCCCCTTTGGTCTCCACGTTCTTAGGGGTAAATTCTGCCTGCTGGGCTACCTTGCTGACCCGGGCCGGGAAGGCACGATCAGGATAGGCATCAACATAGATACGGGCCTCCTGGCCAAGGGCCACCTTACCAATGTCAGGCTCAGGGATGTACACCTTTAGATACAGTTGATTAAGATCCACCAGGGAGAATAGGGGCGTGCCTATATTCACCCGTTCTCCAAGTTCCAGAGTGCGCGTGAGAATAGTGCCGTCCAGAGGGCTGCGGATAATGAAGTCCTTCAAATAGCTCTGCTGTTCGGCCAGTATCGCCTCGGCCTGCGCGACATAGCTTGTCAAGGCATCCCGTTCTGCACTCTTGGCATCTATCTCTTGCTCTCCCAGTCGAGCCTGGGCAAGCTCACTCTCGGCCTTGGCCTTGGCCTCCATGGCCTCATTCAGTTCCTTTTCGGCAACCGAGGCACGAAGGATCTCGTGTTCTGCCTTCTGTTGGGAAACAAGATTCTTTGCCGCAAGTTCACTATAGCGCTGCGCATCTTTCTTGGCCTGCTCATAAATCGCACGGGCCTTCTTGATCTTTGCCCTTTCTTCCCCTAAGGCAGCTATGGCCTTTTTGATTTCCAAAGGTACATGCTTGCCGAGTATAGCGAGTTGAGTTTCTGCAGCGCCAAGTCGATGGCTTAGGCCCTTGAGATTTTCTTCCGCCCCACGAATGCGCTTACGCTGGGCGTCGTCGTCCAATACCGCCAGAACACTGTCCATGGAGACCGTCTGACCCTCATCTGCCTCAATTTTAACTACCCACCCGGAAGACTTTGGAGTCAGAGTTGTAATGCGGCCTTCGATTCGTCCACTGGCTATAAGTATTCCAGGCGCTTCAGAGGGTTGAAATACCCGCCAGAGCTTGAATCCACCAGCCAATAATATCGCCGAAATAAGGAGAATCAGGCCAACAGCTTTCAGTTTTCCCATATTCCCTCCGTGGCACCCTATTCATGCGCCATTACTCTCCCTTTGACCCTTTTAAACAGCTTACAATTGGCAAGCTGGTCCAGATATGAGTAAATGACCGGGACCACGGCCAGTGTCAGGAAAGTGGAAGAGAGCATGCCTCCGGATATAGCCACGGCCATAGGCTGGCGGCTCTCGCTCCCCACACCTATTCCCAAGGCCACAGGGATAACCCCGGCTATAGTAGAGACAGCAGTCATGAGGATGGGGCGAAACCTGGTAGCCCCTGCCTCTATCAGGGCATCATGGACACTCATCCCTTTGGCACGCAACTGATTGGCATAGTCAATCAGGAGGATGCCGTTCTTGGTAGCCAGCCCTACCAGGAGTACAAGGCCGATCATCGAGAAAAGATTAAAGGTATTGCCAAGGAGGAGCAGCAATCCAAAGGCCCCGATAAATGAAAGGGGCAGGCCCATCATGATGGCAAATGGCTGGGTGAAACTCTCAAACTGGGCCGCCAGTATCATATAAGTCAGAATCGTTGCCAGAATAAAGGCAAAGGCAATATATCCTCCTGTTTCTGCAAAGACCTCCGCCCTTCCTGCAAACTTAGTAGAATATCCCTCAGGGAGGATCTCATCGGCAATGTGCTGAACCTCGGGCATGGCATCTCCAAGGACTTTGCCTTCCAGGTTGGCATAGATGGTAGCAGAGCGCTGCCGATCCAGCCGGTTGATGACATTTGGACCTACACCAGTCTTGATGGTGACGAAGTTGGTAATGTCCATCAGCTCGCCACTGGAGGATCGGATCCAGATCCGCTGGAGGTCCCCGGGCAGGAGTCGCTGCCCCTTTATGAGCCGCAGGCGGATATCGTAACTCTTACCTCCTTCTTTGTATTCGGCAACGTCGATTCCTCCCATAAGGGCACCCACGGCAGAGGCCACGGCATGCACACTAATACCGGCATCCGCAGCCTTTTCACGGTCAATATGGACCCTCACCTCAGGCTTTCCGATTTCAAGGTCCCTGGTAATTCCCACATATCCCGGGACCTCTTCCAGGCGATCCATGATGGCACGGGAATAACGGTCGATCCCCGCGATATCCGGCCCCTGCACAACGAACTGGATGTCCTCGTTTCGCTGCTGAGCACCCAAAGGCGAGATATCAGAAGCAGTTCCTTTTAGGTCAGGGATCGTGTGAAGCATAGCTCGCACATCTGACTGGACTTCCTGCTGTGACCGTTTTCGTTGGTCCTTGGGCATAAGTGTGACAAAGGCTATGGCCTTGTTGGATTCCATACTTCCGCCGCCTCCCCAGCCTGCTAGAGCAAAGAAGTGATCGATCTCCGGGATCTCCCGGAGTCTCTTTTCAATCCGGACCAGGACCTCATCGGTCTTATCGATAGAGTAAGTGAGGGGGGTCTCTGAGCGTATCATGAACCGGCTCTGGTCTTCTGCAGTGATGAATTCTTTGCCCAGCAGGGTAAACAGCCAGCCGCCGAAGACAAGGGTAGCCAGGGCCATGCCCATAATGGTCAGGCGGTGCCTTAGAAACCAGGAGGCGCTTCTGCGGTATAGGCTGGTGGCCCATTCCATCATCCGGTTGAAGACCCTGAAGGCCAGCCCCAGGTCGCCGCCCACAGCCAGAAAACGGGAGGCAAGCATGGGCACTACCGTAAGAGCGACAAAGGTGGAACAGGACACGGCAAAGGCCACTGTGACCGCGAACTGAAAGAAGAAACGACCAACCAGCCCTCCCATAAAGGCCACGGGGAGAAACACCCCGGCCAGGGCCACTGTGGTGGCTACTACCGCAAAGGCGATCTCCGAAGAACCTTCAAAGGCCGCCTTCATAGATCCCTTATTGAGGGCGGACCGGTGGCGGAAGATGTTCTCTACCATGACGATGGCATCGTCTATGACCAGCCCCACTGCCATCACCAGCCCCAGCATGGTCATGTTGTTCAAAGTAAAGCCCAGCATATAGAGGCAGGCAAAGGTGGCGATAATGGATGTGGGAATAGCTACTGCACTGATCAGGGTAGTCCGGACGTTCTGCAGGAAGAGAAATATGACCAGTGCTGCCATGATCCCGCCCAGGAGGAGTTGGAACTTTATCTCATCAATCGACTGCTCAATAAACTTGGTGGTATCTGAGGCGATTTCTATGTGCATACCCTCCAGAAGAATTTTGCGGATTTCAGGTATGACCTGCTTGACTCTTGTGGCAATAGCTACCTCGTTGGCCCCGGAGCGGGGTGCGATCCCTAAGGCTACGGTGCGGGCCACACCCTGCAGGCTGGTATACCTGGCAGTGGCCATACCCTCTTCCCGGCCCGCTTCAACATAGCCCAGGAGGCTCAAGCGGATAGGAGTCCCCTTTCTGTAGGCCACGATAAGATCATTAAAGGCCTCAGCAGTCTCAAATTCGCCCATGGTGCGGATGAGAAACTCCCTCTCCCGGGATTCCAGTTTGCCCCCCGGGATCTCAATGTGCTGGCGACGAATAGCTTCGATTACCTCATCCACCCCTATCTCATAGGCTGCCAGACGCTCCCGGTAGAGCCAGATCTTTACCTCCTTTTCCCGGCCGCCTCCCAGATGGACCTCTCCTACTCCTTGGATCTTCTGGAAGAGCGGGCGGATCTTTTCGTCAGCGATCTTGGTGATCTCTTCGATGGCCTGGGGCCCTGTAATAGCAACCCACATTATGGGCTGGGCGTTGATGTCCAGTTTGTCTATCACCGGAACATCGGCATCATCAGGCAACTCAGCAAGCCTGGCTGAGACCTTGTCGCGCACCTCCTGGGCCGCTATATCTACGTCCTTGGTGAGCTCAAACTCGATGGTAACCCTCGACATCCCCTGTTGGCTCTTGGAAGTGATGTGTTTGATGCCACTTACTGCAGAGATCGCATCTTCTATTTCGTCGGTGATTTCGTTGTCCACCTCCTCGGGTCGTGCATTCTCCCAGGTGGTGGTTACAGTAACCATGGGAAAGTCCACATCCGGGTAAAGCGATATGCCAAGGCGCGAGACCCCGATGAGGCCAAAGACCACCAGAGCAGCTACCATCATAGTCGCAGCCACAGGGCGTTTTATAGAAAAGTTGGGCAGGAACATGATTCGATTCTCCTAAGGCCTTTCCGCCTCTTTGCCCTGCTGTCCTTGCCGTAGCGAGACCTTCATGCCGTCCTTTGCTGCAAATTTGCCCTCCAGGATCACATTTGTCCCTGGAGTAATATGGGGCTCAAGGACTTCCGCCCATTCATTCGTGATCTTCCCAAGCCGGACAGGCACCTTACGGGCTACGCCTTCTTCAATGATGTAGATGTAAGTTTCTATCTCGGTCTTGATGACGCTCTCCCATGGAACAATAAGCGCGTCTTCATGGACTTCCGTTATAAGTTGCGCCCTGGCAAACATCCCGGGATTCAAAAGACGCCGGCGATTATCCAGCCGTGCCTTTATCTGAAAGGTCCTGGTTTCTATGCTTACAAGGGGGGCGATAAAGGAAATCTTTCCTTTAAAGGTTTTGTCCGTGAAAGCGGCTACGGTCAAGGTGACCTCCTGGCCCACGGACAGTCTGGCCTTGAGCTTCTCAGGGACCTGAAAGGCTATTTTGAGGGTATCCAGATCGACCACAGTCACCACCTGATCTCCCTCCTTGAGGTAATCCCCGGTGGAAATATTGCGGGCCCCTGCCACGCCATCAAAAGGGGCCCGTATGGTAGCATCGGAAAGACGTTCTTTCTCTCTAGCTAGGTTGGCCTGGGCCTGGGCGATTTCAGCCACGGTCTCCTCTATCTCTGTCTGGAGGTTGTCAAACTGGAGGCGGGAGACCAGATCCCGCTCAACCAGTGGCCGGTTGCGATTCAAAGTGCGTTGCTTGTTTGCCAGCCGGACCTCGAGCTGACGGATGCGGGCCTCAAGACTCTGTATGTCCGCCTCAATCTTTGCTGCATCAAGCCTTACAAGCACATCGCCTTTCCTGACAGCTTTCCCCTCGGAAAAAAGGATTTCAACGATCCTTGCGTCAATTTCCGAACGGATCGTGACCTCGTAGCGTGCCTCCAGGGTCCCTACCTGATGCAGGACATACTCTATCCTGCGCGTGGTGACCTCACCAGTAATCACCGGTATAGGATGACTCTCTTTTTTGGCCTCCTTTTCGGTCTGTCTGCATCCTGGAAATAGGGTCAGGAAGACCAGGAGGACAATGAGACCACAGCATGCGATACGAGTATTCTTATTCAGCATGAATCGTTTCCTTTTCCGGCATGGCTGCAACGATATCAAATCGTTCCAGGTTGGTCCCCATGGCGCGGTAGAGATTTGCCAGACCCTGGTTAAAATCCACAATGGCACTGGTCTTTCGAATATGCGCTCCAATGACGTCATCCTGAAAATCCAGAATCCGGAACGTGTCGGAAAGCCCTTCCTTAAGACGCTCCATCTCCTGGGTTAGAGTAGTCTGTGCCAATCCTTCAAAGCGCTCGGCCACACCGACCCTCTCAAGGCTTCGCTTCACGGTTACTAAAGAATTCTTGCACTCCTTCTCAGCGGTCTCTTCCAGGCGTTTAAGCCTGTATACTGCCTGACGTTTCTCCAGTCCGGCACGCCGATAGCGGGCCTGTGTAGCGCGATTGCCCATGGGATAGGAAAAGCGAAGGCCAGCGTACCACTCGTATCCATCTGCGTCGGACATGCGGGAAAGGGAGTCCCCGTAGCTCCCTACCTGCGGACTTGATACTGTAAGGCCAGTAAAGGATGTGGGGCGGTCCCCACCAGACAGGCCATTGGCCCCTAAAGTTGCCTCCAGGTCCAGTCGAGGGAGCCTCTGATTGTCGTAGTATGCCAGTTTTATGTCTTGATGGGCGATTTCCAGGTGCTGCCGTTTGATGTCAGGACGCTTTTCCAGAGCAGTAGCCAGGGTCTGTTCGAAATCGGGAAAGGTCTGCTCTGTCCCAGGGATAGCCTCCGTTACGAAAGATTCTTTGTAGAGTGGGGCCTCTGGACGTATTCCCAGGAGGTCTCTCAATCGGTTGGCCACAATCTCCACTTGTTGCCGGGCGAAGATCACCTCTTCGTCCCTTGATGCCATAGCGGTCTCCGCCTGCTGCACCTCAGTGATGGGAACGATGCCTGCTTCAAATTTTTCCCTGTTTCCACGGAGGAGATTCCGGGCCAGTTCCCGCGATTCGATACGATAGCGGAGGATCTCCTGTGCTTCTGCGAGATCGTAATAAACGAGCTCGATCTCCTCGCCTATGCGCTGGGCCCGATCCATATATCCCCTTGCGGTTTGACGCACCAGATTTTGGCTCATGCGGAGATTTGCCGTGTTGACCCCGGTACCGAAGTCCCGAAGGAGCGGCTGGGTAAAATCCAAAAGCAGTATATTTCGATATTGTGGTCGGAGCGCATCCACGGAGGAGTTATTCATGGAACGGTTGGTTTTGAAGGACAGGCCTGACTCAAGGCCAAATTGGAACCTTTTCTTTATGCCTACATCCCCACCCGTCTCACGGTACAAGTCGAAGTCTTCTTCGGAAAAGGCTATGGCAGTGGGAGTCCTCTTTTCCTGCGACGATATCCCCATCTCAATAACCGGATCAAACTCCGCCTTTTCGACAGTCACGTTTTCCTGGCTGATAGGGATATTAAGTTCCTCTACCTGCAGATCCAAATTATGTTGGATGCCCCTTGCAATGGCACTCTGCAATGTCAGGACCTTTGCCCCTGCCAGGATATCCTCATTGTTCTCTTGAGCTGAGGCAGGGTTGCTCAAGAAAAAAATTACCAGAAAACTTGCAACACTCACCAGCAATATGCGTTGCAACATCATGAAGCCGCCTTCATTATAAGCATCAGCCCTTTTTGGATAGGCTGTTATAATAAAAGTCCAGCACTTCCTGGCAAAGGTCCGGGATCTTTGGAGGCCACAGCAACTTTTGGCGTCCCAGGCCATTGAGCATCCCCATCAGAATAAAGGCCATTTTCTCTGCTGAAACATCCCTTATTGATCCGTCCTTTTGGCCAACTTCGATGTAATCCCTGAAGAAGGTAACCAGGTGAAAAAAACGGGTGGTAACCACTTCCCGAAAAGGCGAATCTGCCTCCATCAACTAGAAGGGAAAATCACGCAGAATGACCATAACTTCTCTGGATCTTTCTTCGATAAAACGAAAATGGAAACGAATTCCGCCCTTGATAGCCTCAATTCCATTTTCAGCCTCCTGGGCCTCCACTTCAATTCCCTGAATATAGGCATCCAACATGTCCTTAACAATATATACGAGAATGCCTTCCTTAGTCTTGAAGTGATGAAAGATTGTGCCCTCAGCCACACCAGCAGCTTGCGCAATCTCAGACGTCGGTGTGGCACTATAACCCCGCTGGGCAAACAATTCGGTTGCGGCCCTTATTACGGCTTCCTTGCGAGTCATATGAGTCTTTTCTTCTGATTTTTGTTTCATTTCTCAGGCATTGCTTTTATAAAAGAGTGATTACTCAGTCAGTAATATACTGCAATAACCTCATTAAGACAAATTCTATTACAGCCAAATCAGGCAATTGCCTATAAAGCGAATCATAAGCCAATGCCTCCTCCGATATTTCTCTTAATTGCTACTCTTCTGTAAGCAATGAGACAATCCCCGTTCGGCAAGCCAGGCAACAAGGTTGCAGGCAACATTTGTCGCAGCCTTGTTGAGTGCGGACGCGGCGCCCTGGGCATCCTGCGAGGATGCCGGCACCTTGGACACAAACTCTTTCGTTGCAGTTACCGTTTTTGTCGTATTATCTATGACATAAAAACATACCCTGACGACTCCTTCAGAAGTTCCGTCATCTTTGATATGGTGGCTGAAATCAAACAGAGTGCTTTCCAAAAGCAAATCGGCTCCTGAAGCGGAGGCGGGAGGAACCACAGCCCCAAACAGGCCACTTTTTTCCAAGGCAACCTGGAAGAGTATTTGCAGCAATTTGACCGGCGCATCACTCCAGCGGCTGTAAGCATAGCTGTTCTGGCCATACCGTGCATCAGTATAAAGGATTTCGGTGCCTGTAAGGACTCGCGTTCCACGAACCGAAGCCATTTTAATAATAGTAGAATTCTTTTTTCCTGTTTCCTCTTGGGCTTCACTGCTGTCCCATTCAGGCGATATCGTATAGATGGAGGCAGGAGGAACGGTTTTGGTCACGCATCCTGCGAGCAGTATACAGGTCAATACGAAGACCATATAGAGCCTATTTTTCACTGTATCCCTCCTCTCCAGGTCCTGGCCGCGGCCGGGAGCGTTTGAATATCAGATCTCCTGGGCTGGCTTCAATGGCGCGGGTTGTTCTTTGCAGATCTCCCACCAGAATACCCAATTCGTAAAGAAGTTGATTAAACGATTCAAGGCTCTGTCGCGCATCTTGGCTTATGTTACGACCGATGTCAGCATAGTTTTCCTCCAGGCAGTCGGCCATTTTCTCAACACTGACAGAGGCGGCTTCAACCTTTTCAAAAGCCCTGACAATGCGTTTTTCCATGACAACACCGTTATCAACGAGGTTCTGGAATCCTTGCAGTTGCCCTCTGATATCTTTGGCAAGCATCTTTGCTTCAGAAAGTATATCTTCAATGTTTTGCAGATTCTTCTCACTGAGCAGCCGGTCAAACTTGTCCAGAGCCATTGCCGATTTTGTAGCGAGCAGGCTCATGGATTCATCGATTTGAGCAAATGTCGAAGGACTTGCAGGAATGACAGGAATTGTATCTTTTGTTTTTTTGAGCAGCGGAGCGTCTTTGCTGCTTCCCTTAAGCTCTATGAAAGTCAGTCCGGTTATTCCGAAAGACTTAAGCGTAGCCGTGGTGTCCACCTTAATTTGGGTACCATGTTTGATTTTTAAAAGGAGCTCCACCTCTTCGGAATTTTTCGGATTTATACCTATATGCTCCACAGTACCTACGTCAACGCCCCTGTATTTAACGGAAACATCAGGGCTCAATCCGAAAACCGATTCCGACATATAGACATAGTAATGGTCATATTCCTGTTTGCCGCCATATTTGCCTAACCAGTAAGTGAAAGCTATCAGACCTGCCAACAACAGAACAACAAAGAGTCCGACAATCGTATAATTGATTCTACCTTCCATTCCGACTCCTTATCAGCCCCCGCTTGCCTCCGAAGAACTTTTTGATAACGGGATGAGGATTTTGTCTGACTTCATTAAGAGTGCCTTCCGCAATCACTTTCTTTTCGCCCAGTACGGCAAAACGGTCAACCACAGTCCAGATGGAATCAAGATCATGGGTTACCATTACAACGGTTAACCCGAGTAACTCCCGCAGTTTAAGAATCAAATTGTCGAAAGCCTCTGCGCCGACAGGGTCCAGCCCTGAGGTCGGTTCATCAAGAAACAGCAGCTTCGGGTCCATGGCCAACGCCCGTGCCAATGACGCCCGTTTGACCATGCCGCCACTCAGTTCCGCCGGATAGAGATCCGCTGCATGTTCAGGAAGACCAACCATATTTATTTTCAAGCGCACGATATCCTGGATCAGTTTCAAGGGGAGATCAGTATACTCCTTGAGCTTTATCCCAACATTTTCCCTAACCGTGAGAGAAGAATAGAGGGCGCCGGCCTGAAAAAGCACACCCCATTGCCGCCGCAGCATGGTTGCATCGGCACGGGTAATCGTCAAAAGGTTTTGACCAAGAACTCTGATCTCTCCGGACTGGGGACGCCGAAGCATGATCATCTCTTTCATTAAAGTTGATTTCCCTGATCCGCTGCCGCCAAGAAGCCCATAGATTTCACCCTGGCGCACATTCAGGCTGATGCCGTCATGGACCACGTTTTTGCCGAACCGGGTCACAACATTTAAAACTGTGATAACGGTGTCACTCAAATGCCAAGCTCCGTGAGTATTACTGAAAAGAGTGCGTCACATGCAATCACCAGGAAAATAGCGTTAACAACACTGATGGTGGTGTAACGTCCTATGCTTTCCGTACTTTTAGAGACCTGAAAGCCTCGAAAACAGCCGACGGCGGCGATAAGCCAGGCGAAAAACGGACCTTTACCAATACCAATCCATACATGCTTCATTTCAAGAGCAGTCTGCAACCGGTGGAGAAACTCGGCATAAGAGAGGTGCAGATGGATATGAGAGATAAACATGCCGCCAAGGATACCGACTATATCGGCAAAGAAAATCATAAGCGGCAGGGCAATCATCAGGGCCATGATGCGCGGCAGCACGAGAAAGCGGTGGGGATCAAACCCCATGGTGCGCATGGCATCGATCTCTTCAGTTATCTTCATCACGCCAAGTTGTGCGGTATAAGAGGAAGCGGTACGACCGGCCACAACTATGGCAGTGATAAGTGGGGCAAGTTCCCTGGTGACCGAGATGCCAATCATGTCCACAATGAAGATATGGGCGCCGAACTTCTCAAGCTGCACAGCACCCTGGTAGGCGATCACAATCCCGATTAAAAAACTGGTCAGGCCAACGATGGGCATTGCGCGCACGCCGGCATCTTCAATATTTTTCACAATTGCGCCAAACCGGATGGAAAACGGATTGAGTAAAGAGGTTAGAAAAATCACAAAATTTTCGCCGACAAAAGAGAGAAATGCACCCATATCCAGCACAAACGCCACTGAGATTTCCCCTATTCCGTTAAAGATCCTCAGGAAACGGGAGGAAAAAGCAGGCCTGACCACAGGATGTCCGGGTGCATACTCTCGCAGCAGCCGATACATCTTTTCATGCTCATCCTTGGCGCCAATGACTTCAATGGAGCAATTGTTGGACTTCAGCAAATCGTAATAGTGGATAAAAAGCATCATACCTGCCGAATCAACACACCCAACATCAGAAACATCCCACTGGATGGATACATTGCGGCTTGCCGTGGAAAAGTGTTCCAGCATCCCGGCAGCATCCCGAAGAGCATCAATCGTCCAATCGCCAGAGCTCTTGAGCAGTATTACTCCATCCGTACTTTTAGACCGTCGTATCTGTGCCTTTTGTGACTGGATTAATTGCATCAGCTTACTATCCGTTTGTGAACGATATCGAATCAAAGCTTCATGGACATGGTGCACCCACCTCCAGGACACTCGCCATCATCAACATGCACCAACTCTGCATCTTTTGCACCCCTTTTCGTTAATAAATAATCACTCCAATCTACATCACACTCCGATTCCGTCTGTTCAAAACCGCCACTCGACATCGATGGTGCCCAGACGCTCTTGTCCCTCTGCAGCGGGTGCTTTGCTCGTATCCACATCGTCGCTGGATATCAATACATTAAGGTGGATCCCCCAGTTTTCTCTCTCATAGTGCAGGCCGGCAATGGCCTGCCCAACCAGCGGCTCCTTATCCACGCTATGGCTGTCACTGAAGGTGTTTCCGTCAAGAAAAATATTGTGCGCAAAGGCACTGCCACGCAGCACCAGAGTGGCATAGAAAGACGCCGCCCGGGGATTGGCCGGTCTCAGTAATGCCTTGTAATGCATGCTCCAGCCGATGGGGTCGGGTACATACACGAATCCCCTCGGCAGGCTACCAACTTAAGGCGGGACACCTTGTAATCTCAAGGAGTTACAGTAGGGTGGGCATTGCCCACCAATCTACGCAGATCGCTCATTGATGGTGGGC
>Ga0209121_10003335_pt1 | contig 15639 bp, 5 predicted proteins | sample Cruoilmetagenom3_FD_187292 | JGI IMG/M metagenome (GOLD analysis project Ga0209121, IMG submission 187292) | Oil polluted marine microbial communities from Coal Oil Point, Santa Barbara, California, USA - Sample 3 (SPAdes) (version 2) | ecosystem: Environmental > Aquatic > Marine > Oil seeps ...
TTGCTGGCGACGATTGAAACAGTGCTGCAAGCCATCTCTAGGGCAGTAAATGGTCAGTTCATCTCCCATAACAAAGAAAATGACCAATACTATCTTGATTTAAAGAAGGATATCGACTTTGAAGCCCTAATTGCCCAAAAAGCTGCCACCCTTTCGTCAGATACCCTAGATCGATACTATTTTGACCTGATCAAAGCGATGCTCGAAATCACCGAAAGCAGTTATGTCCCATCCTTTAGAATCTGGGAGCGGGAGATCCCTTGGCCAGGTCATGGTGTCACCCGGCGGGGTTATCTCTTCCTAGGGGCTTCAAATGAACGCTCAACTGCCCATCCGGAAAGGGATTTTTATATCCTTTTCTATGGTCTTTATGGCAATGGGGTGGATAACACCCAACGCAGGCCAGACGAGGTCTACTTCAACCTCAAACAAAAGGATGAGGCAATTCTGGAGCCCTTAAAACTCTATGCAGGTGCTGTTGAGATGAGCTCAATTTCATCCGGCAGCAATCGTGACCAGTATGATGCCAAAATGCGTGGATATTTACGTCAATTACAGAAGTGGTTGGGTGAAAACTTCGTACGCGTTTTCCAGGTGGGGCATCAAAACCAGGATATGGCGATAACAGAAGCCATCGCCCAAAATCACCTGACCTTGAGGGACTTGCCCTTCAGGGACCAGGTGTATACCATCAGCAGTGCCCTCCTATCAGATCATTTTGAATCCAAATACCCCCAATACCCTAAATTTACGGGTTTCGAGTTAACCCAATTAACACTTATCAATGCTGCAGAAAGTGCCCTCCGAGCAGTTGACAGCGGTCCGATCACACAAATGGCGCAGTGTGTTCTTGAAGGCCTGAAATTGGGACATTTTGTAGATGGAAATTGGAAATGGACCATTGACAAAAGTCCCTACGCCACACATTTTGCTGATATTGTTGGGCAGCTAGAGGACAAGAAAGTGATCAACCGCCAAGCACTAATCCAGGGGGAACCCGGTGCAGAACATGATGTGACCTTTGGTCTTGAACCAGAATTGCTGGTGGTAATTCTGGCAGCCCTTGTTCGCCATGGCGTGCTTTCAATCAACGTCCAAAACACACCGATCAATGAGGTGGGGCAACCTAATGGTGTAAAAATTAATCTCCAACAAATGCTGCGCTTCACCTCGATCAGCAAGCCAAAGGCAATCCCCGAATTGGCAGTGAAGGAACTATTCCATAATCTTGGGGTGGAATCAGGACTCCTGGATGATCCCCATACCCGTGATTTAGCCCTGGTCCAATTTCAAAATGCCCTGAATGATGAGCTCAATCGTGTTGTTCGTACCATTGAACACCTGAGGGAGGGTATCAAATTCGCTCAAAAGTCAATCCTGCCCAAAGAGCAGCAAACCGAAATGCGGGGTTCTCTTGAAAGCTACCGGGATTTTCTGAACAGCCTTAAAGGTATTTCCACTTATGCTCGGCTGGCAAACCTCGACAAGAGCATACCTGAAATTCGTGTTGCATTTAAAGCCCGAGAAGCTGTTGATGAAATTGGACAAATCAATGAGATTCTTTTCAATTTACGTCCGATCTGGGAATACCTGGTGCAGGCAAAAGCCTTACTTCCTGAAGCTGATCCCTGGCAGCATTCATTTGATGAGGCAGTTGACGATATCCATACCACCCTGGCTGATGGTGAAGAAAGACATAAAGCTGGATTTGTCGGCCAACTCCGAGGGCGGTTAGAAAATTTGCAGAGCGCTTATGTGAAACGTTATCTGGTCTTGCATCAGGAAGCCCGTTTGGATCGTGATCAAGACACCCAAAAAGCCGCATTCACCGCTGATCCACGCTGGTCAAAGCTGCGCAATCTCGCGAAATTGAACCTCTTGCCCTCCAGGGAGCTCTACCAGCTTCAATCGGATTTGGACAAGCTGCAAGCCTGCCCAAACCTCCAGGTTAACGACCTCAAAACCAATGTCGCTTGCCCTTACTGCGGTTATAATCCTGCTCAAGAGGAGGGTCAAACAAGGGATGTGACCCTAGAAGATGTCCAAAAATCATTCGAGAGACTGGTGGACAAATGGGTAAATGTCCTCATTTCCAACCTGGAAACCGAGGAAGCTGCTCAAGACATCAGACTCCTGGGCGAAAAAGAACGCAATTCAGTCAAAGCCTTCCTGCAGGAAGGAGCCCTCCCCGACAAAATCACCTCAAGCTTTATCGACGGTGTTGAAATGACCTTACAGGGTTTGGAAGTGATTAACATTGACGGGACAGATTTCTTATTTGCTCTCACCGCACCGGGGATGCCCTGTAAACCAGAAGAATTGGAAAAGCGCATCCGAGAGTTTTTGGGTGAGTACCTGGCAGGCAAAGACCGCCAAAAAATCCGCATTCAAATTAACTGGTAATATGGAGAATAGGATAAAGATGGAATTAATTCGTGGAAAAGTATATTCAAATCCAGATATTTGTCACATCTTCAAGTGTTCACCACAGGGTGGTATGCGACGAAGCCATCAAACCAATACTTTAGTGCTTATCTCAAACCAAACACTATCTAACGAAGATAATCCTTATCATGATTATTGGAAAGATGCGGTTTTTTATTACACGGGCATGGGTTTGAGTGGGGACCAACGCTTAGACTTTGCTCAAAATCGGACTTTGGCTGAATCAGACACCAATGGTGTATCGGTGCACTTATTTGAAGTCTATCAACCAAAACAATACACTTATCGGGGAAAGGTTAAGCTTGCAGGTGAACCGATTAAGTCCATACAGAAGGATTCGGAGGGAATGGATAGAAATGTGTGGGTCTTTCCCCTAAAATTAATCAACGATGATTAGTCTCTGTCAAGCAATAATACATTCATTAGTATCATCAAACATCAAGGATAGATTTTTATGGACAACAGTCACTTTATTCAGAAATCAATTCTCCCTTACCATGCAGATGGTGAAGGTGCACAAAGCCAAAAGCGTCGGGAGGCTTATCTGAAGCGCTTAGCGGATTACCTCAAAGAACCCGAATTTCGTTCTATTGAGGGCTTTCCCCAGGGTGCCGATGAAGCCATCCTGGCAATCTCCGATCCGCCCTATTACACTGCCTGCCCAAATCCATTTTTAGAGGAAATCTTAGAAGAATGGCGGAAAGAACGCCAATTGATTCGTGACGAGCTTGGATTGTCTGAAGAAAAGCATTATCACCGGGAACCCTTTACAGCGGATGTCTCTGAAGGTAAAAGTGGTTCTATCTATAATGCTCATTCTTACCATACCAAAGTACCTCACAAAGCAATCATGCGTTATATCCTGCATTACACAGATCCAGGGGATATCATATTTGATGGTTTCTGTGGTTCAGGTATGACTGGAATAGCTGCACAGTTATGTGGAAACCAGAAGGAGATTGAAAGCCTTGGCTATAAGGTAAATAATGATGGAATGATCTATGATGGGGATAAGGAATTTTCCCAGTTAGCACCACGGAAAGCTATTTTAAATGATCTCTCTCCAGTAGCCACATTCATATCTCACAATTACAATTCCCCTATTGATATAAACTCCATAAGATATGAAGTAAAGAATATTTTGAAAGAAATAGAAGATGAATGTGGATGGATGTATGAAACCTGGCACCCACACTGCGATGATCTCAATAGAGAAAAAGGAAAAATTAATTATACAGTGTGGTCCGATGTTTTTCGATGCCCACATTGTGGTGAAGAAATGGTTTTTTGGGATGTGGCTGTAAACTTTAAAAATAAGGAGATTAGTAAATACTGGGAATGCCCTGGTTGCAAAAGTTTGTTATCTAAAAGTCCCAGTAAAAAAAGTGGTGCCTTAAAAATTGAACGTGTCATTGATACATTATTTGATTCAGCATTGGGAAAAACAATCACACAAGCAAGGCAGGTGCCTGTTTTAATTAATTATTTAGTGAATAATCAATACCATGATAAATTAGTTGATCAATCTGACATTGAATTGATACAAGAAATTTCTAATATGGAGATGAAATACTGGTTTCCAATAAATAGAATGCCTGTTGGATCAGAAAGTCGAAGAAATGATGACATTGGCTTAACTCACGTTCATCATTTCTATACAAAAAGAAATTTGTTTGTGTTATCAAAATTATTGAATATCACTAGCAATTTCTCGGATAGAACAAAATTGAAAGTTATTGATGTAATTCAAACAATTTGCACTTCTTTGATTTCTAAATTGACAAGATATAAGTACAAAAAAAGTGGTAATAGTATGCTTTCTGGCACACTTTATGTTGCATCTACCACTGCAGAACAAAATGTAATCAAAGTTTTTAAATCAAAACTGGAAAGCATAATAAGAGGAAATAAAAAAATTAAATTTAAAACTACTTTACTCCAAACAAATTCAAGCGATGATACTAACATTACATCAAATAGCATAGATTACATTTTTGTTGACCCACCTTTTGGTAGCAATTTAATGTATTCGGAATTAAATTTTATCGCAGAAGCTTGGTTGGGGGTTTTTACAAGTACTAAAAATGAAGCAATCATAAATAGAGAACAGGAAAAAAGACTTGATGATTACCAAGAATTGATGGAAGTTTGCTTCAATGAATTTTACCGTATTCTAAAACCAGGTCATTGGATGACAGTCGAATTTCACAATTCTCAAAATGCTGTTTGGAATTCTATACAAGAAGCGCTAATTCAAGCAAATTTTGTTTTAGCGGATGTTAGTACATTAGATAAACAGCAGGCGACTTTTAAGCAAGTGACCACTACTGCAGCAGTGAAACAGGACTTAATCCTTTCTGCCTATAAACCTTCATCTATATTTGAGCAGGAATTTGCAATCAAAGGTGGGACTGTCCAGGGTGCATGGGATTTCATTTCGCAACATCTTGAGAAACTTCCTATGCCTACTAAAGTTGGGGGCCGGATCGAGATCCAATCAGAGCGCACGCCCTATCTGCTCTACGACCGCATGCTGGCATTTCACCTGGTTCGGGGGCTGACCATTCCGCTGTCCGCCGGTGAGTTCTACCAGGGGCTCTCTAAAGGTTCCTTCTTAATGCGGGAAGGGATGGTTTTCACCATTCCCCAAGCCCATGAATACGACCAGCTCCGCCTTTCCGCCGATGGGGTTCAGCAACTCTCCTTATTTGTCACCGACGAAGCCAGTGCCGTCCAGTGGCTGCGTGGTCAGTTGGACAAGGAAACTGGGGAGGGTTCACAAACCTATGCCGAAATTCAACCAAAATTCCTCAAGCAGCTCCATACGGAACGATATGAGGAGCTGCCAGAACTCCAGACCATCCTCAAGCAGAACTTCCTCCAGGATGAAGAGGAACGCTGGTATGTGCCTGACCCGAGTCGCCAGACGGATTTGGATGCCATCAAAGAACGTGCCCTGATGCACGAGTACAACGAAATAGCCCGAGGTAAGGGAAAAATCAAGGTCTTCCGTTCAGAGGCGATCACAACCGGCTTCAGCAAAGCTTGGGCGGAACATAATTACGATCAAATTGTGGCTGTGGCTAAGCGGCTTCCGGAACAAGCCCTGCAGGAGGATCCCAAACTGAAGCTCTATGTTGATAATGCCCGTATGCGGGCAAGTAAACAGCCCAAACAGGAGAAATTACTTTAGATTAACAACCTCATCACAAAGGAAGGGGAACATGGCAACACTGGCAGAATGGGAAAGGACTATAACACCAATCTTCAATCAAAACATTCGTATCATCGGTGAAATACCGCTCTCTGATGCCGACTTAGAAGAAATACTTGATTTGGTTCGTGATGAAATAAAAACCAGAGGTCTCTCGCAAGCTACGGAGCAGCTCGAAAAAAAATATCCACATACTTTTTTGACAACACTAGCCCATTATGCTGCCCATAATGATCAACAGGGGTACTGGAATACCTTAGGCGAGCGCTTGGACGCTGAGCACATCTTTAACTACCAATGGCACCGAAAGTTTGTTAATGCATGTCGGGATTATGGATTGTTCACATTCACAAGAAGGGATATGAACAATTATTATGTAGCAACCGTCCGCTTCCACGGTGGAATCCCCACCTATTCATTGCCGGACTTTTTTGACAAGATGGTTATCCCTGCTGTGACACGGAAAGAATACCGTGAGGTGCCGCCCGAAGAACTCTTGCCACATTTGATTGACACAGTCCGTTTTGTAGATAAACCTGTCCTTGATTTCTTAGACAATAGCGGTGAGATGGGAAAGACTTGGTTTGATCAATGCTGTCAGCTTGCCCGGCACGCCAAACAAAATTATGGCGAAGTTCTGCCAAAAGAAGTTGTCCCTGATCTCCCGCTTTATATTTACCAATTTTTTGAAAATTATAACGAAGGGCTGGAAGGCACTCGCTATCATTGGCGACGTCCAATATTACAAATTGCACCTTATTCGGAAGACACTGCTGTGATTCTGAATTTACCGCAGCAAGCTATTCCCCTTGATCTTTACACCAAAGGTTTTACCTGGCAAATTGCCTGGCCTGGTTTAGATGAACCCATCCAAATCCCATGCAAAACCAAAAGGCTTGCACAGGATAATGTGACAGAAGAAGAATTTTATCCGCTGTCACCTCAATCAACACCGGTAACCGTTTCAATAATTTCAAGGGGTGATAGGGATGATGAGGAATCAAATCACCAGGTATATCGTCGATGGTCATTTTCCCTCATGCCACCGGAAACCTTGCCGCCTATCATCGCCTTCCAACAGGACTACCGGCATATTTCCAACCCCCAGACCTTGCCAGCTCGTCTACTTTATATTTTGTTGCCAAAAAACAGTAATATCGTTTTAGATGGGGAAGGTTACTTAATGGAGGTTTTACCCGAGCTGGTGGGTGATTGGGAGGATTGGAAACTTGAAGCCTGGGATTTAACCGATGCTTTATACATCGCATTGACTGGATATGACTCATCAGGCGGGAAGATCATTCCAATAGCCAGGGAGATGGCTCAGCCAGGATTGGATGGTGGACATCGGTCTGATTACCAGGAAAATCCTGATCAACCCCTGTATACCCATGGCGTGCCAATGGCAAAAATGCCCATCCGAAGAGGTGTCAATAAATCCCAGGCTGTTGCAGGGTGGAAGATTCAGGTTAATTCCCTATGGGAAGCAAACCCAAAGATTAGCAAGCAAATCTCTTTGTTAAATTATCTTGATGCTGTGGAATTGCAAGGGGAATGGGCGTACTTTCCTTTGGAGGAATTGCTTGGAAAAGATGCCGCAGGAACTTACGATGTTAAAATTCTTGGTCCCCGTGGTTTAAAATCGGAACATCGCTTGCGGTTGTGGCCAAAATTATTGGTAAGAGGACTTTCCTTAGATTTTCCAAAGCCAGAACAAGCAGATCAAGATATCCAATTTACAATTCGTTTGCAGGAAAATGCTGAATTAAGAAACCAGTCTGGTGCTGAGAAGGTTGAAATCATCGATGTGGATAATGCCTACCTGATCAATGCGCCGCCTGAGGTTTGGCGTGTTCGTTTACATCTATTGACGGAAACAAAGGAAGGGACATCTATCCGAATTCCTGTGAGTATCCCCCTGCCGCGCTTGCGTTGGGCACTGGCAGAAGAGAAAATCCCTGGTGAGCTGCCATTTAGGCAAAAAGTGCTGAATTTATCAACCACTCGCTTTGATCAATATGAGAGCAGTGCCCTCCACATCAGAATGTGCGGCTTGGAGGACATCCACGAAAAACTCCGCTGCCAGCTTGTCGAAGTGGGTGATGGCAACCAATTGCTGCAGGAATCAAAAGTGTATCCAACTGGATTTATCAGAGATTGGTTGCGTGTTTCTTTACAACCCTTTGTGGATACCATCAATTATCACAATACGCTGCTTCAATTTCAATTGGTTTACAAAAAAGACTGGCAAACTGAAGAAATTCGGTACCCTTTGCTCACCCTCACGCCACAGTTAATTGTAGACGATGTTCGCCTCGAACCCGTTTCTGGAACAACCTGGCGATTAAGTTGGGAGGCGGACAAGCCCCTTAAAAACCGCCGGGTGATGCTTAAATCCCTTTGGAAACCCTGGCAATCGCCAATAGAATTTAAAATTCCGAATGTAAATCGGGGTGAATTCTTGCTGAAAGAGGTGGGGCTGCCGCCTTCTTATTATGAAGTCTACTTTTACGTGATGAATGATTGGGCGCCAACCTTATCAGAACCGCCGGAGGGAATAGAATCCCATTTGGTCAAATTATGTTCGGCTGATCAAAGGTTGGCAGAGCTACAAAACCCAACTGATAGCCATGACGCTGAATTCAGGGCTGCAATTGAAAAAGCCTGCATTCATGATTCACTAGGGGACCTCAATAAGCGGGATGAAGCTGTTTCCGAAGCCGCGAAACATCTCAGATATCTAAATGACCTTAAAACTTTAGTTGGCTCAATAAATTGGATTCAAAGCAAGAAGATCACCAGCAGCTTTAAGAGCTTCTTCATTAAGAATCTATTCCACCCTCAGATTGTTAGGACAATATTGAATAAATACAATTCGGAGGATCCTTCCCTTCATAAATACCTGCAAATGACTGGGGAGGTCGATTCAATCCATCTACAAAGCGCTAAAAAATTACTTAAAACAAGTGATGATCCTGTGGTGTTGTCAGCTTGCTTAAATGAATTGGTTAAACGCCAAGATCAAGATTTATTACAAATAATCATCACATTGATGGAAAATGGAAGCCTTTCAAAGGACGATGCTGTAACTTACCTTCTAAAATTGAATGATGATCCTTTGCACGTTTTAGAAAATTTTGAAGGACCAACTTGGTCTCCTTACACAGAAATGCTGCTTGCCGCATTTGTAGATTCCATTTTCGATGAAATTCCTGCCAAATCATCCGATGTATTAAAAAAAGCGATGTATCGGGCTGCTTCTTACGAAAAATCAGAGGAACGAATTCATCAATATTTGGAAGACCTTATTAAAAGTGAGTGGAACGATACAGATGTTTATGAATTATTAATGGATCGGCATCTCGCAGGCATGATCAGTGATGAATATTTTCGTGACTTAATATCGATCTATCCTGAGAGATCTCTAAATGTTCTGGATGATACCATAGAGGATTTCCCTGAATACCAAACTTTTATAGAGTATATTGAAGAAGAATATCCAGAAGCTCGGGGGTTATTACGCCCTGGATTAAATTTGATAACGCCATTTGGGATAGCTAGAATTGAAAAAATTATTGATCTTGAAGGAAATCAATTGGATCAGGCGCTCATAAAACAATCAGGTTTTATTTTGGAAGTGGTGGAAGGTGAAGGTTTAGATAAAATAAAAGCCACCATCGATTATGAGGAGATGCAGATAATTTTTCAAGGATATGACAATGCTTGGCGCTGTGGAACATGCAGATCTTTTTTCCATCCACTTCAACATAAACTCAAAGTACATAATAGGGAAGTTCATCCTTATGAATCTTTATCATTAGGAAAAGTTAACGGAAATATTCGATTTACAAGAAATCAAATCACATTTGTTGAAAACAAAAATATTATTAATTAAGAGCTTAGGAGCAGTATATGCCTATACACCCCCTGAAGACAACTGAAAAAATCCGAACTTCCTATCTCAATTACCTTAAGACAATCAAACCTTTCCAGAATGAAACATTAAGGGATGAATTCGCCAAAGCAATAGAAGAAAAGGATATGTTGGTTAAAGGTCCCTTGCTTCAAATTGCGTTGCCTTATAAGAAAGGTAAAAGCATCCATCAACTCGTTGATGAAGGTCTCCTCTCGCCCCGTTTCCAGCAGCTTTGTTCACCAGCATTAGACTATGACCGCCCTTTATACACTCACCAAATCCAAGCGATTAGAAAAGCGGTAAACGGTCGGAATATTGTTGTCAGCACCGGTACAGGGTCTGGTAAAACTGAGGCTTTTCTTGTTCCTATACTAAATTATTTATTGCGAGAAGAAGAAAATGGCACCTTAACTCAACCGGGTGTAAGAGCTTTATTGCTCTACCCAATGAATGCTCTGGTAAATGACCAATTAAAACGCTTGCGTCGCGTATTGAAGGATTATCCCTCGATCACATTTGGTCGCTATATCAACATTTACGAAACACCCGAAACTAAGAAGGAAGCAGAAGAATACTTTAAAGATCCTCACAATAAAGATGAACCTTTCATTCCAAACGAACTCAAATCCCGGGAGGAAATGCATGAAGCGCCTCCCCATTTGCTGATAACCAACTACGCCATGTTGGAGTATTTGTTGCTGAGACCTATAGCATCACCCTTATTTGACGGAGAGACAGGAGAACACTGGCATTTTATCGTTGTAGATGAAGCACATGTTTATGATGGTGCCAATGCCACTGAGATGGCGATGTTGCTCAGGCGTGTACAGGATCGGGTAGCTGGAGAAAAACACGCGAGAATCCAGGCGATCGCTACATCTGCGACACTTGGGGCAGGTAGGTCAGATTTCCCTAAGGTTGCAGAATTTGCATCCCACCTTTTCAACAAGGGTTTTGTTTGGGAAGAAAACGATGAAAACAAGCAAGATGTTGTCGGTGCAGAAATGCTGCCCTTAGAATTCCTGGGTGCTACCTGGGGAAGATTAAATCCAAAAATATACAAGGGATTATTAGAATTAGCAAATGGCGATGAACAACCAGAGCTTATCATTTCTAAACTCCAGAATATTTTTCTCCAAGAGGCTGTGCCTGACACTATCCTGACTAATGCTGAAAGGTCAAGCCAAGAAAAACCGGGTTATAGAATTCAGGGTTATCTTTATGAAGTTCTAAAGGGTGACCAAAATATACGTGACCTGATATTGTTCTTAAAGGGGCAACCTTCTTTATTGCATATAGCGGCAGACCATGTTTTCCCTGAGATCGAAGAGAGTGAACAAGCATTGGTAGATATGGTTGATCTAGCTGTGATGGCAAAAACTGAAGAGGAAGAGATGCCATTATTGCCTGCACGTTATCACACTTTTGCCAGGGCTTTAGAAGGGGCTTTTGTTTGCCTGAATCATAAGGACCATCCCGCAGATAAACCAAGGCTCTTTCTTCAACGGAAAAAATTCTGCGATCATTGTCACAGTCGAGTATTTGAGCTGGCAAATTGTACCCGTTGTGGAACAGCTTATTTGATTGGGAAAGAATCACCAGGTGGTAGTTTAGATGAGGAACCCGAGGGATTTAATCTAAAGATAAATAATAATTATCTCGTCCAGGACAGCCAATTGGCAGTGACGGAAACAGCTAGGCAAACAAATTATTATGTTTTTGCAGACAATCGATCTGAAGACGATGAGGATCAATTAGTAACCTCAGAAATGGATATTGAAGATTTAGGAGCACATGAAGGTTTGGTTGAAGTTTGGATTTGCCCTACATGCGGGCAAACCCAAACAACACCTTCTCCTAGGCGATGTGAATGTGAAGAACCTTTGTTAAAATTATTCAAAGTTGATCTCAAAGCAAAAAAGACCCTCAAACGTTGTATTAGCTGTTCAACACGAAATAGTTCTGGAGCAGTATTTCGTTTCCTAACAGGGCAAGACGCACCGGTGAGTGTAATAGCCGGCAGCTTATACGAAGAGCTCCCAGAAATTGACGAAGAACTTTACTATGATTTACCTGGTAAAGGTCGAAAAATGCTGAACTTTACGGACAGCCGCCAAAATGCAGCTTTCTTTGCACCTTATTTGGAGCGAGCACATATGCGCAGCCTTCGCCGAGGCTTGATTGTTGATACATTACGCAAGCAACTAAAAAACAATTCACATGATATAAGATTGAAAGATCTTATTGCACCATTGGTCAATGCCGGTGAACAAATCGAATTGTTTGGTAAAAAAACAAGTCCAAAAGAAAAAGAGAAACAAATGGCAATATGGTTGATGCAAGATTTCACACCTCTTGACAGACGAATTAGTCTGGAAGGGTTGGGATTAGTTTCATTTGACCCAGTCATTGACGGTGACTGGCAGGTGCCGGGTTTCTTATCTGATGCTCCCTTGGACTTGAATAAAAAAGAAGCTTATAACCTATTTAAATTTCTATTGAATACCTTACGTTTCAATGGTGCGGTTAGCTATTTGTTACCTGACCAAAATATTTACAATGATGATGCATTTAAACCCCGTAACCTAATATTTTTCTTTCGTCGCGAGAATGCCAATTCAAAACGTCATATTTTCTCATGGATGCCCTCCGAAGGGCGTGATAATGCTAGGTCAGATTACTTAAAAAGAGTCCTCAAGGCTAAAGGTGTCGATGATAGATTTATCAACAATATGAAGAGGTTCATTTTAAGGAAATGTTGGGATTATGTAACGGACCAATACGTCTCCTGGCATAATATTCTGCTTCAAAGAAATCATCCATATAGGGCAGAAGGTATTGTGTTTCAAATTTCACACGAGGCATGGCGGTTGAAGTTGACTGAGAACTCCTTTGATGGATGGATGATTTGTGACCATTGTAAAAATATTTATCCTGAAGGTGTGGGTGATGTGTGTATGACCTATTTTTGCCCAGGAAGATTAGAACCCTTGGCAAATCATAAATATGAACTGGAAACAAATCTTTATAGAAATAATTACCTTAATAACAGGCTAGTTCCTTTGATTGCAGAGGAGCACACAGCACAATGGACACCCAAAAAGGCTGCCGAAGTCCAATCAGAATTTGTTCAAGGCAAGATCAATGTATTGAGTTGCTCTACAACATTTGAATTAGGTGTAGATGTTGGTGATTTACAATCTGTGATGATGCGAAATGTCCCACCTACCACAGCTAATTACATCCAGAGAGCTGGTCGGGCTGGTCGTCGAACAGATACTGCTGCCTACATAATGACCTTTGCCCAAAGACGGTCTCATGACCTAAGTCACTATGACGATCCAACGAGAATGGTGTCCGGAAAGCTGAATCCGCCCAGAACCCCTTTGACCAATGAAAAAATACTGCGCCGCCATTTGCATTCGGTTGTCTTTGCACGCTTCTTTAAGTGGACAAAAGATGAGCGAAAAATCGAATTCAAGAGGGTGGGTGATTTTTTCAGCCCCAAGGATGGTCCAGATGGGCGAACTTTGTTAAGGGAATATCTGTCAAACAAACCAAAAGAATTAAAGGCACAAATTCTTAACATCATTCCTCAAAACATGCTTTCACTTTATGGAATAGAAAGCTGGGAGTGGATTGATGACCTCACCAATGATGCACATACTGGTGTCTTGGATTTAGCATTTGACGACGTCACAAACGATCTTGAATTCTTGCAAAAAGAATATGAACGATTGTGGAATGAAGGTACTCAGGAGAAGAATTTTTCAAAGATCAAAGCAGCAGAAGGAAAACAAAAAGTAATGAGGCAAATTGAGGGTAGAAAACTTTTAGGGTTCTTAGGATCCCGTAATGTCCTTCCAAAATACGGTTTCCCTGTGGATGTTGTCGAATTGCAGACAAATCATCTTGGGTCGACAGCTGAGGCAACAGAGGTTGATCTATCTAGGGATTTACGGGTAGCCATATCTGAATTCGCACCTGGTAGCCAGGTGATTGCTGCAAAGAAAATTTGGACAGGAAATGGATTGAAGACCCATCGAACAAAAGATTGGCAGATCATAAAATATGCGATTTGTTCTAATTGTCAAAATTTCTATCAGGGTCAGGAGATACCAACAACATGCAGTTGTGGAAATGCATTAAATAAAACGAGGGAATTTATTATCCCCGAAACAGGATTTGTTGCTGCAAAACTTGTTGGAACCCCAGGTGACGCCCCTCCAAAACGAACCTATGCATCAAGAACCTATTTTGCGGATTATGAAGAAGAAAAAGTGAAACGCTTTGGAGAATCCGCAGATTTTGTTTCCCTCCATGATCTAGCTTTGCCTGTTTATATTCGTTACTCAAAGTTTGGTTGGATGACACTCGTCAACGATGGCTATGGAAGAGGCTTTAGATTTTGTAAAGCTTGTGGTTATGGAGAGGTTGTTGATTTTTTCAGTAGAGGCAGCCTAAGTAAACACCGGAATCCTATCACCGATCAGGAATGCAGAGGCACAATGCGCACTTACGATCTTGGGCATCGTTACCTCACAGATGTTTTAGAGATTAGGATTGAAGGAATCCCAAATAACCTGAGAAAGAAAAACTCAATGCGGAGCTTGATGTATGCACTATTGGAAGGTGCAAGTGAATCCCAGGGGATTCGGCGCTCCGATATTGATGGGACCCTTTATCACAGAGAATTTGGTGAAAGCCCCTCGATAATTCTCTATGATGCTGTACCGGGCGGTGCTGGCCATGTAGAGAATATCAAAAATAATCTACGGGATGCTTTTTATGTGGGATATAAGAAAGTAAATAAATGCCAATGTGGTGAGGATACCAGCTGTTATAATTGCCTCCGAAATTATCAAAACCAGTACTACCACGATGACTTGCAGCGTGGATACGCCATTAAATTATTGAGGTTATTATTAGGACATGGGATATAGAAAAATTTCTGTTGGAGCGGATCGCTTTTTAGCCCTTAGATGGGCAAACTATGCTTTTGAGTTATTTCAAACGAATGGAGATGAGGATTTTCTTTATCAATCTCTTCGCACTTATTTAAATTCCGAGATTCAAGGTGAAGAAACAAGTCGCAAAACATCAAACCATTTGAAAAGGCTGTGGCTGACAAAGCAAGATCCTTACCAACCACTTCGTTTAGAATCATTATCAGTTCCTTTTCACAGTCATCCTGAACTATTACCTATTCTTCACTTAGGTTTAGCATTAAATATTTTCCCGATATATCGAGAAACGACAAAGGCTATTGGCTTGTTAGATCGAGTGATTAATCCCATCCCAAAACAATCAGTTATTGATCGATTGCTGGAGACTTTTGGAAATACATCATCTATCCCTAGAGCTGGGGCAAGAGTTCTGCAGACATTGGAAGATTGGCAATTTATAGAGAGTCTTGATAATTATGTAAAAATCAACGAAGTTGATATTCATAATAATCACTTTGCAATTTGGTTTCTCAAAGCATTAGTTACTGCCAGCAATTCAAATGGAATCTTAATTTCCCAATTACCTCTAATGCCCGAAAAACTAGGTGTTCTCCTGCCAAGTCCAAGGGAAATTGTTCAAAAATCTGAGGGCTTGGTTATCAATCGTGATCTACAAGGTTTAGAGATAATAACTAAAAGTAAATGAGATTTTGACTGAAAAAATTATTTCTTGTTGTTGCACATAAAATATTAAATTTCTTCTTCTTATTAAGTAAATCATACGAATCCTTTTTACACCAGCTCTCCCCCTCATCCTCCCTTCCCCGATTTGCTAAAATAACGGTCAATGCAAGTAGCGATCAACTCCAGATCATCCTGGACCTGAACAAAACCCGCTTCACAATTCACCCCTTAAAATTTCCCTGAATTAACCTCGAATCAATCTTTAAAATTCGTTTAGAATTGTCCCAATGTTATTTTATTAGTTCCTTATTAAAAACCAGGATGTTTCATGCCGCACAAATCCCCCCGAACAGTCATCATCCTTGCCATCCTTCTCGCCGCCCTCAGCTTTGGCTGCGGGCTATCGAGCATCTTCGCCCCGTCAGAACCAACAG
>Ga0209121_10003336_pt1 | contig 15639 bp, 12 predicted proteins | sample Cruoilmetagenom3_FD_187292 | JGI IMG/M metagenome (GOLD analysis project Ga0209121, IMG submission 187292) | Oil polluted marine microbial communities from Coal Oil Point, Santa Barbara, California, USA - Sample 3 (SPAdes) (version 2) | ecosystem: Environmental > Aquatic > Marine > Oil seeps ...
TGACCGAATCGCGCTTCAGAACAGCTTGATTCCACAACCGAAGTGCGTTGCACCTGAGCCAACCTGAGTAGTTGCCCGCGTACCATTTGTGCGATCTCTGCCTACAGTGTAGCACAAACGACTCACTGGCGCATCGGCCATCTGGGTGATTTCGCTATTGGCCAGGTGGCTAATCTTCGTCTTGGCCTGATGGCCAATGGGCTGCACGTCCATGGGTGCGATGTCATCACCTGCCAGGCCGGCCTTGGCTGTGGATCCAATACGATGTGCCCGCGTTTGCTCACTCAGAAGCTGCCAAAAGCAATGAACCAGTGCAGGTCAGATGCCGTGTGGAACAGAACGGCTCCCCAGATGCTCTCCGTTTTCTGTATCAGGAGGGCAAATACGAAACCCAGGGTAAACACCACCCACTACGACGAAGGGAAAGTGCATTACGAGCGATACTGAGAACTTGATTCCACCAGGTTTCACATAGCTTTCTATTGCTTTCCTTTGACTTGACAGGACTTGCGATTTGTGCTATAGTGGCAGAGGTTCCGAAGCAATCGCAACCTCAGCCACTGGAGAGCACACGATGGTTTCCCTCAGCCTCCTCGAGCGACAACAGGCAATCCTCACGCTGCTCCAGCAGCAGAAGCGCGTATCCGTTTCCGATCTGAGCAACCGCTTCGGCGTCTCCGCGGTGACCATCCGCTCTGACCTGAGCGAACTTGAACAGCGAGGGCTGCTGACCCGCACCCACGGCGGGGCTGTGCTGCTGGAGCTCATCATCGAGCCGGAGCCCGCCTTTGCCCAGCGGCGGCTAGCCCGCAGGGAGGAGAAGCAACGCATTGGGGCAGCAGCGGCCGCGCTGGTGCAGGACGGCGAAGCCATCGCCCTGGATGCCAGCACCTCCGCCCTGGCCGTGGCCGAGCAGATCAAGAAGCGACGGGAACTGACCGTCATCACCAGCGGATTGATGACGGCCATTGAGCTGGCCGATGCACCAGGCGTCTCGGTGGTGATGCCCGGCGGCATACTGCGCAGCGAGGCATTTTCCCTGGTAGGCAGGATGGGCCACGACATGCTGGCCGAACTCAACATCAGCAAAGGGTTCTTTGGAGCCCGCGGGCTGACGGTCGACGAGGGGTTGACTGACGTGGATAGCTTTGAGGTAGAGATGAAGCGAGCCCTGGTAGCCGCTTGCAAAGAGGTGATCGCAGTGGTCGACTCCAGCAAATGGGGGCACGTGGCCGTCGGCTCCTTCGCTCCCACGGAGTGCCTCCGTCGCGTGATCACGGACGAAGGTGCGCCCGCAGCGATGGTCAAGGCGCTACGAGACCGAGGAATAGAGGTGATCTCGGTGTAAGCGCCCAGCGCTTCGAGGTCGCAAACATGGGAGGGAGCCTCATTCCTCCCAGATTTCTTTCAGGACCCCTGTCCGGTTGGACAAGACGGCAAGCGCTGTGACTACATGTGCGATCATGAGATGTAATGTAGGAATCACCAAATGAGTGATGTCTCTTGGACCAAACAGATACAAGCTGCCTACACGCTGGCAAAAGAACGCTTCGCCATGCCGGGTGTGGACACCGACGCGGCTTTAGAGAGGCTGGCACAAATCGCTATCAGCCTGCACTGTTGGCAGGGCGACGATGTGGCAGGTTTCGAGAACCCAGAGGGCAAACTGGGCGGTAGCATTGCGACGACGGGCAACTATCCTGGCAAAGCCCGCAACGCCGATGAATTGCGCCGCGACCTGGACAAGGCTTACAGTCTGATCCCCGGCACTCACCGGCTGGCCCTGCACGGGATCTACGCCGAGACCAGCGGCCAAAGGGTCGAGCGCAACAAACTGCAGCCTGAACACTTCTCGGCGTGGGTTGACTGGGCCAAAGATAGGGATCACGGATTAGACTTCAATCCCTCCTGCTTCTCCCATCCCCTGGCCGACAGCGGCTTCACCCTGTCCAGCTACGACGCCGCCATCCGCCAGTTCTGGATCGAGCACTGCATCGCCTGCCGCAAGATCGGCGAGCACTTCGGGCGGGAGCTGGGTAGTCCCTGCGTGACCAACCTCTGGATTCCTGATGGATTCAAGGACATCCCGGTGGACCGCAAGACACCGCGCCTGCTCCTGAAGGACTCGCTGGACGCCATCTTCGCCGAAAAGCTCGATCCCCAGCACAATCTCGATGCCGTTGAGAGCAAGCTCTTTGGGCTTGGCTCGGAGAGCTACGTGGTCGGCTCGCACGAGTTCTACCTGGGCTATGCCGTCGCCAACGACGTGCTGTTGTGCCTGGACAGCGGTCACTTCCATCCTACCGAGGTGATCTCCGACAAGCTCTCCTCCGTGCTGCTGTACGTGGACGAGATACTGCTACACATCAGCCGGGGCGTGCGCTGGGACAGCGACCACGTGGTCATCCTCTCGGATGAGCTGCGGGCCATCATGCAAGAGATTGTGCGCGGGGGGTTCTTGGACCGCGTGCACATCGGGCTGGACTATTTCGATGCCAGCATCAATCGTGTAGCCGCGTGGGTCATTGGCACGCGCAACGCGCTGCGGGCACTGTTGCTGGCGCTGCTGGAGCCCATTGACCAGATGCGTGAATTGGAGGTCGCCGGCGATTATACAGCGCGGCTGGCGCTGCTGGAAGAGATCAAAGGGATGCCCTTCGGCGCGGTGTGGGACTACTACTGCCTGCGGCAGGGTGTCCCCGTGGGTATGGGCTACATGGATGACATCAGGGAATACGAGAGGCAAGTGCTCGCAAAGAGGGTCTAAGAACCATCCGATAGCTGCCGGACGCCGCAGCTTGCTGCGGACCAAGAGTCCCAAGCCAGTTATGCTGCCGCAGTCGGGAGTGCAAGTCCCTCCCAGCAGAAGCGGCGCAAAAAGCGCGAGAAGCCTTCCGTTCCTTCCGCTTTTCCGCTGACAAAGTATCAGACTTAAGGTTCCGGAGTATCAGAAGCACCATCCTTGGACAGAACCGATGCAACCCAACGACATCCTACAGCAACTCATCGCCATGTCCCGCCGCCTGGGCGACCCGACGAACGACTGCGTCATCCTGGGTGAGGGCAACACTTCGGCCCGGGCCGACGAGGAGACCTTCTGGGTCAAGGCCAGCGGTGTGTACCTTCCGGGTATCGAAGCCTCTGGCTTCGTGCACGTGCGCTTCGAGCCCGTGCTGGCCATGCTCGATGGCCCCGATCTGAGCGACGAGGAGGTCAAGCAAGAGTTGATCGCGGCCAAGGTTGGTGCGCAAGGTCAGGAACGGCCCTCCGTGGAAACGGTGCTGCATGCGCTGGCTCTGGACCTGCCTGGCATCAACTTCGCGGGCCACACCCACCCCACGGCCATCAACGCGCTGACCTGCTCCGTCGGCTTCGAGGAAGCGGTCAGCGGCCGCCTCTTCCCTGATGAAGTTGTGATCTGCGGCCCGGCTCCGGCCATCGTCCCCTACACTGATCCGGGGCTTCCCCTGGCTCGCAAGGTGCGGGAGGTCATCGCCCGCTATCTCGAGGACCACGGGGAGCCACCCAAGGTGACCCTGATGCAGAACCACGGCCTTTTTGCCCTGGGCCGGACGGCTCAGGAGGTAGAGAACATCACTGCCATGGTCGTCAAAACCGCCCGCATCCTGCTGGGCACCTACGCTCTGGGCGGTCCGCATTTCATGAGTGGGGAGGCCGTGGAGCGGATCCATACCCGGCCCGACGAGTTGTATCGCCGCAAGCGGCAGGAATAAGAACTTGAACGAACGCCTTGCAGACCTGGAAGCGCAACTGAATGATTTCGATCCTACTGTCCGCGCCAGCGGTCTGGCAGAACTGATCTCGTTGGCAGAACAAGGCGTCATTCCGGTGGAACCGGCATCCGACGTGGCCAACATGCACTGCCACACCTTCTTCTCCTTCAATGCCTACGGCTACTCGCCTACGGCGCTGGCCTGGCTGGCCAAGCGGCGTGGCTTCAAGCTGATGGGCACCGTGGAGTTTGACGTGCTGGACAGCGTGGACGAATTCCTCGACGCCTGCGAAACGGTGGGAGTGCGTGGCAGTACCGGGATCGAGACGAGGGTGTTTCTGCCCGAATTCATCACCCGTGAGATCAACTCGCCTGGCGAGCCGGGCATCTACTACCACATGGGCATTGGCTTTACATCCACTCAAGCGCCCGAACCAGCCGCGGGCATCCTGGCCGATATGCGCCAGCGGGCGGGCCAGCGCAACCGGCGTGTGGCAGACCGGGTCAATGCTTACCTGGCACCGGTCACGATTGATTACGAACGCGACGTGTTGCCCCTCACGCCTTCGGGAAACGCCACCGAGCGCCACATGGTCGTGGCCTACCTGAGCGCAGCCAAGCGTTTGGTGTCCGACCCGGTTCAGTTCTGGGCCGACAAGCTATGCCTCGATCCCGACCACGCAGCAGTGCTCATGCGCGACGGCCCCAAGTTGCAGAGCCTGGTCCGCAAGAAGCTGATGAAGCGGGGCGGCGTAGGCTACGTTCGACCGGGCCCCGACAGTTTTCCCACGGTAGACCGGTTTCACCAGATGGTCGAGGTATGTGACGCACTGATCTGCGCCACCTGGCTGGACGGCACTTCCGAGGGCGAACAGGACATGGAGGAGTTGCTGCATCTCCTGATCGGCAAGGGAGCGGCCGCCCTTAATATCGTCCCCGACCGCAACTGGAACATCGCCGACCCGGAGATTCGCCGGATCAAGCTGCAGAACTTGTACGATGTCGTCGATCTGGCCCAGGAGCTGTCGCTGCCACTAAACGTAGGGACTGAGATGAACAGCTTCGGGCAGAAGCTGGTGGACGATTTCGACGCTTCGGAACTGGCGCCCGTCCGTCAAGCCTTCTTGGATGGTGCGCACTTCGTATACGGCCACACCGTGATGCAGCGAACACTGGGACTGGGCTACCAGAGTGAATGGGCACGATCTCACCTGCCGTCTCGTCCGGAGCGCAACGACTTCTACACACGAATCGGCTACCAGGTGGTGCCGGGAGAGAAGGGGTTGGCCCAGTTGAAGCGGCTGAATCCGGCCATGTCGTCTGCCGAACTCCTATCGAAGCTGAGTGAATAGGCGAAGGAAGCAAGTAGACAAGTACACAAGTAGACAAGTAGACAAGGGGGGGCTGCGAGCATGGCCAGGGTACTGGAGGATAGGGTTGCCATCATAACCGGCGCCGCTCAGGGACTGGGCGAGGCCATCGCCCATCGGCTGGCGCAGGGGGGAGCGCATGTCGTCGTGGCCGACCTCAACTTCGACAAGGCACAGCAAGTGGTCGAGGCCATTCGCCAGCAGACAGATCGCCAGGCCATCGCCGTGCGGTCGGATGTCACCGATGAAGCCCAGGTGGAGGCCATGGTGCAGCGGGCGGTGGACGAATTCGGCCGCCTGGACATCATGGTGGCTAACGCCGGCATCGTCATCGCTGGGGACGTCGCCGAATTCCCGGCTGAGAAGTGGCGCAAAGTGATCGAGGTCAACCTGGTGGGTTACTTCCTCTGCGCCAAGCACGCGGCGCGGGTGATGAAGCGGCAGCGCAGCGGCGTGATCATCCAAATCAACTCCAAGTCGGGTAAGAAGGGAGGCTACAGGAACTCCGCCTATGCCACCGCCAAGTTCGGCGGCATCGGGTTGACCCAGAGCCTGGCGCTGGAGCTGGCGGAATATGGCGTGCGTGTCAACGCCATCTGCCCTGGCAATCTGCTCGATTCGCCGCTGTGGGTGGACTCACTCTATGATCAATACGCCAAAAAGTGGGACATCGCCAAGCAGGATGTGCGACCCATGTACGAGGCGAAGGTACCTCTGGGACGGGGCTGCACCTACGACGACGTGACCAACGTGGTTGTCTTCTTGGCTTCAGATCAGGCCAGCTACATGACGGGCCAGGCGATCAATGTCACCGGCGGAGAGGAGATGCGATGACTCAGACAACTAACTTCCTCGCCTTCGACCTGGGCGCTTCCAGCGGGCGCGCAGTGCTGGGGATCTTCGACGGGGAACGGCTGCGGCTAGAGGAAGTCCACCGCTTCCCCAACGGCCCCGTGCGCGTGCTCGACAGCCTCCACTGGGACGTCCTGCGGCTTTTCGAGGAGGTAAAATGCGGCTTGGCGAAATGCGTCAAGATCTGCGGGGCGGAGATTGCCAGCCTGGGCCTCGACACCTGGGGCGTGGACTTTGGTCTGCTGGATGCACGGGACGAGCTGCTGGGCAATCCCTACCACTACCGCGACAGCCGCACGAACGGGATGATGGAAGAAGCCTTCCGACGTGTGCCGCGGGAGGAGATTTTCGAGTACACGGGCATCCAATTCCTGAAACTCAACAGCCTGTACCAACTGCTGGCCATGGCCGTGCAGGGTTCGCCGCTGCTGGATACTGCTCGGACTTTCCTCAACATGCCCGACCTGTTCAACTTCTGGCTGACGGGTCGCAAGGTCAGCGAGTTCACCATCGCCACCACCAGCCAGTGCTACGACCCCCGCGCAGGCGACTGGGCCTGGTCCATGCTGGAGAAGATGGGCCTGCCCACCCGCATCTTCGGCGAGATTGTGGACCCGGGCACGCAGCTCGGTCCGCTGCATCCAGTGGTGACCAAGGAGACGGGCGCGGGGCCAGTGCCCGTGATCGCCATCGCCGAACATGATACCGGCTCGGCTGTGGCTGCGGTGCCGGCGCGAAGCGGTGACCATGCCTTCATCAGCTCAGGCACCTGGTCGATCCTGGGAGTGGAGTTGGACGAGCCACTGATCACACCGAAGACCCTGGCTTATAACTTCACCAATGAAGGGGGCGTGCAGTCCACCTTCCGTTTGATGAAGAATGTCATGGGGCTGTGGCTGGTGCAGGAATGCCGCCGGGAGTGGGCACAGGCTGGCAGGGAGCTATCGTGGGAGGAGCTGACCGGCCTGGCTGCCGAGGCGAAGCCTTTCGGTGGATCGGTGAACCCAGACGACCATCGTTTCCTTTCACCCGGCGACATGCCGCAGAAGATCCAGAGCTATTGTGCAGAGACGGGCCAGGCCGTGCCGCAGAGCAGAGGGTCCATCGTGCGCTGCGCGTTGGAAAGCCTGGCGCTGACCTATCGCCGGCTGTTGGAACAGTTGGAAGATATGATGGACCGCTCCTATCCCAGAGTGCACATCATCGGAGGTGGCTCAAAGAACCGGCTGCTGAACCAACTCACTGCCGACGCCACGGGAAAGGTGGTCATCGCCGGCCCAGCCGAAGCGACCTCCATCGGCAATATCCTCATGCAGGCGCTGGCTATGGGGCATATCGCCTCGCTGGACGAAGGACGCGACCTGGTGCGCCGCTCCTTTGAGGTCACCACCTACGAGCCAGGCGAGCGGACAAGATGGGATAAGGCATACTCAAGGCATCTGGAGTTGATCAGGGAAACGCCATGACACGAAAGGAACGAAAGCATGAAGGACACACTTGTCCGCTACAAGCGAGGCGACGAACCGCTTCCAATCACCCAGTGGCTGCTGCCTCTATATGGCAAAGGCTTCGAGAACCTGGGGCGCGATGGCCAGTTGATCCAGGTTCCTGTGCCAGAGTACGGTCCCGATGAACTGCTGGCGCGCCACGATGCGGTAGGCCTCTGCTTCTCTGACACCAAAGTCATCCGCTATGGCGAAGACCACCCGCGCATCTACCGGGACATGAAGGCTGATCCGGTGATACTGGGCCACGAGGTGTCGATGACCATCGTCGGCGTAGGCGAGAACCTGAAGGACCAGTATCACGTCGGCGACCGCTACATCATCCAGGCCGACATCCACTTGGGCGGCGTGAGCATGGCCTACGGCTACGAGATCCAGGGGGGGCTTTCGCAGTACAATGTGATCGACCAACGCGTCCTCAACGGTGACCACGGTAACTATCTGATCCCGGTCCAGCCAGACACCGGTTACGCTGAGAGCGCCCTGACCGAGCCATGGGCCTGCGTCATTGCCGCCTACCAACTGGAGTACCGCACCGGGCTCAAGGCGGGCGGCTTTACCTGGATCATTGGCGCTGGCGGTGACCAACCCTATACCATCAGCGCTGGCTTCGACGAGGAATCACACCCCGATCATCTATTGCTGTCGGATGCGCCTGCCGGTTTCGGCGACTGGCTCAGGACGCGAGCTACGGCGTTGGGAGTTGAGGTCACCAAAGTAGACGATATCGCCGCTCCTCCCGTGGAGCTGGTGGATGACATCGTGCTGCTGGGCGCCGATGCCGATCTGATCGAGGCGGTTAGCCCTCGTTTGGCCAACTTCGGCATCCTGGCCATCGTGGCCGATGAGCCTCTCCCCCGCAAGGTAGAGGTGGACGTTGGCAGAGTGCACTACAACCGTTGGGTCTGCATCGGCGGTACTGGCCCTGACATCGCCCGTATCTACAGCAATGTGCCGGTCCGCTCCACGCTCAAGCCCCGGGGGCGAGCCTGGTTCGTCGGTGCAGGCGGGCCTATGGGCCGCATGCATGTACGGCGCGCTATCCAGGTCGCTGATGGGCCTTCGACCATCGTCTGCACGGACATCAGTGGACCCCGCCTGGATGACCTTCATGCCACCTTCGCCGCTGAGGCGAAGGCTAAGAGCATCGAATTTGCCTGCCTCAATCCGCTGGACAAGGAGGAATACGCATCGGCCATGGCGGCTGCTGAAAAGGAGGGCTTCGACGACATCATAGTGTTGGCGCCTGTACCCGCCGTCATCTCCGAGGCAGCCACCCACCTGGCCCGCCAAGGCGTGATGAACGTCTTCGCTGGCGTGCCTCGCGGGACGATGGCCAGTATAGATCTGAGCGACGCATATCTGAAGGACGCGCGGGTCATCGGGCACTCGGCCTCAACCATTGACGACCTGCGACTGATGCTGAGGCAGACGGAAACGGGCACGCTGTCGCCCGACCAGTCAGTGGCGGCCGTCGGCTCGCTCAGCGCTGCCCGCGGCGGACTGCAGGCGGTGAAGGAGACCACCTTCCCCGGCAAGATCGTCATCTATCCCAATATCAAGGAATTCCCGCTCACGGCCCTGCCAGACCTGAAGGACAAGCTGCCCAGCGTCTATGCCAAACTGAAAGATGGCCAAGTGTGGACAGTCGAAGCCGAGCAAGAGTGGCTGCGTCAATTGCTGGAGTAGGGGGGGGAGTAGATGGGTAAGCATACAGTGATCTTCGGCGCCGGGAATGTGGGACGGGGCTTCTTGGGCCAACTCTTCTCCGAGTCGGGCTACGAAGTGATCTTCGTGGACATCGACGAGCCGCTCATCGCCACGCTCAATGAGCGTCGCTCCTACACCATCCGCCTGGTGGACAACGAGCAGGCCGAGGAGGTCTTGGTCTCCCCGGTGCGGGCACTGCACGCCGAGGAAACCGAGGCAGTAGCCCAGGCGCTGGCCGAGGCTAGCCTCGCCGCCACCGCCGTCGGTGTGCGGGCGCTGCCACACATCGCCCCGCTCGTGGCCGCGGGTATTGTCCGGCGGACGGCCCTATCGCGGTTCCAGGCCCCAGGTTCTAGGTTGCAGGTCAACAAAGCTAGAAAGCCAGCATCCTCTGAACTTGAAACCTTCGAACCTGCAACCTTGAATCCGCTGAACATCATCGTGTGCGAGAACATGAAAAAGGCAGCCGCCACTTTCCGCCGCATGGTGGGTGAGCATCTGCCCGAGACTGCTGTTGGGGCCGGTCTCCCGACCGTGCCCCGCGCCTACCTGCAAGCGCACGTCGGCTTCGTGGACACGGTCATCGCCCGCATGGTGCCACCGCCCACGCCGGAGATGCGGGCGCAGGATCCCAGCCTCATCGTCGTCGAGCCATACAAGGAATTGCCGGTGGATCGGAGCGGCTTCGTCGGCCCTATTCCGGAGATCGTAGGCATGGAGCCGTGTGATAGAATCGCCCTCTACACCGATCGCAAGCTGTATCTGCACAACTGCGGCCACGCCATGCTGGCCTACCTGGGCTATCAGCGCGGTCACAAGTATGGCTATCAGGCGCTGGAGGACACTGTCATCCGGCCACTGTTGAAGGCAATGCTGGCCGAATCGAAAGCAGGCATCGTTGTCGCTCACGGCGTGGAGGCACAGTGGCTGGAACCGCACATCGCCGACATCATCCGTCGCTTGGCCAACCGTGCCTTGGGCGACACCATCTTCCGACTGGCCCGCGATCCGCTGCGCAAGCTCGGCCCCGAAGATCGACTGGTGGGAGCGGCGCGCCTGGCCGAGCGGGCCGGTGTGGTCCCCAAGGCACTGAGTTGGGGCATCGCCGCCGGTTACTGCTTCGACGACAGTGACGACCCTCTGGCGATGGCGCTGCAGCAACGCATTGCTGCTGAAGGAGTGGACGCCGTGATCGCTGACGTGAGCGGCATCGCACCAGACGAGCCATTGGCAGCCTTGGTGCGGGAACGCTACCGCAGGATACAACAGGGGGACTGGCCGTGATTGGGCGTGCCCCGAGACCGCACTGAAGTGAAGGGTTCGTAGGGGCGGGTTTCAAACCCGCCCCTTCAGTCGCTTTGCAGTTAGACACAGCCACTGTAGGGGCGGGTCTCAGACCCGCCCCTACTACGAACCTCTCGAACCGGCGTTGACAGAGTAGTGGAGGGAAAGCAAACACGAAAGGAACGAAAGTATGAAACGGAGAACTGAGATACTGGTTCTTGCCATTGCCTTCGCAAGCTATGTTCTCCTGGGCCTGCCGAGTGGGCTGCTGGGCGTAGCCTGGCCCTCCATTCGAGAGTCCTTTGGCCTCTCCCTCGATGCAATGGGAACAATGCTGACCACGGTGACCATCGGCTATATCCTGTCCAGCTTCAACAGCGGACGGCTCATCGCCCGTTTTGGCGCCGGAGCCCTTCTGATGATCGGCAGCATGTTGATGGGAGCAAGCATGCTGGGATATGTTGTGGCCCCGAACTGGCGGAGCATGGTGGCCTTCGGGTTGCTGCTGGGACTGGGCTCTGGCATTATGGACGCCGGCCTGAACACGTACGTCGCCGAGAACTATGAAGCCAGGCACATGAACTGGCTCCACGCTAGCTTCGGGATCGGTGTCACCATTGCCCCCGTGATTATGACAACCGTCCTCAACGTGGGGCAATCCTGGCGCTGGGGCTACGTGCTTGTTGTGGTTCTGGAGGCGGTACTGGCAGCCTGCTACGCTCTCACACGAAACCTGTGGCGGAGCGCGGAGCCAACGTCAGCCAGAGCAGATCCTGGCTCGCGAACAGGCAAAGCGCGCAGTCTGCACTCCCTGAAGCTGCCTATCGTGTGGCTGGGCATTGCCTTGTTCATCATACACCCAGGTATCGAGTTTGTGGCTGGGAACTGGGTCTACAGCCTTTTCACCGAGGCCCGTTCGGTGACGGCGAACACGGCCAGCCTCTGGGTCAGCATCTACTGGGGCAGCCTCACGGTGGGCCGCCTGGTTCTGGGCAGCGTAGCCGATCGCCTCGGCGTGGACAGGCTGCTGCGCGTGTGCATAATCGGCATCCTGTTAGGATCTGCGCTGGTCTGGTGGAACGTGGCCGACCCCATTAGCTTCCTGGGCCTGGCCTTGATAGGCTTCGGAGTGGCTCCGCTGTTCCCGTCGATGATCTCCAGCACGCCCAGGTGGATGGGGGCTGCACACGCGGCCAACGCCATCGGTTTTCAGGTCGCTGCTGCAGGCGTTGGCATCGCACTTCTGCCGGGCTTTGCAGGCATTCTGGCGCAGAAGCTGGGCCTTGAGATCATCGGCCAGTTCCTGGTCGGGGCCACCATCATCATGCTGCTGATGTACGAGGTTCTGGTTTACCATGGGGCACGCAGACCGCGAGAGGAAGCCACATCGTGATCGTCACGGTGACCCCCAACCCCGTGCTGGACCGCACACTGACGGTGCCGCGCATTGTTTTCAACGAGGTGACGCGAGCAACAACGGTGCAGCTCGATTGGGGCGGCAAAGGGTTCAACGTCTCGCGGGCGCTGCAGGCGCTGGGCATGGAGAGCGTGGCCATGGGCTTCGTCGGCGGGGCGACGGGCCAGACGCTGGAGCGCGGCCTCAACGACTTGGGCATCGCCACCGACTTCGTATACGTCGCCGGCGAGACGCGCACCAATGTCGTCGTTCGCGAGGCAGACTCGGAACGGTACATCAAGGTGAACGAGGCAGGCCCCACGGTTCAAGCGGAAGAAGTGTTCGCGTTCTTCGAGCGGGCCATTGAGAAGGCACGGCCCGGAGACATCTGGGTGCTTGCCGGCAGTCTGCCGCCGGGCGTGCCGGCCCACTTCTACGCCCAACTCATCGGGCTGCTGCGGCTACACAGGGCGAGCGTCTTCTTGGACAGCAGCGGCGAACCGCTGCGGCTGGGCTGCGCGGCTGCCCCCTACCTGGTCAAACCCAATGCCATCGAGGCGACCCAGGTGACAAGAATAGAGATCAGACCCTTGAGGTCTTGCAGACCCCAAGGGTCTTTGGAGGCTGCCAAACACTTCCTGCACCAGGGGATCGAGCTAGTGGCCCTGTCGCTGGGCGCCGACGGTCTGCTGCTGGCCTCGGAGGAACAGGCCGTGTGGGCCAGGCCGCCCGCAGTGGTGGCGCGCAACCCCACCGGTGCGGGCGATGCCCTGTTGGCTGGCATCATCTGGGCCTCGGTGCGCGGCATGCCCTTGGAGGAAATGGCCCGCTGGGGCGTGGCATTTGGCACAGTGTCTGCCAGCCGCAAGGGCGTCGGTGCGGGCACACGCGCTGAAGTGGAGGCGTTGTACGGGCAAGTGCAGACGACGTGCGAACCCACGGACGGAGGCGGCTAGAGCGTGCGATACGAACCCACGCGGGAGTCTTTGCGCAACCATCCGGTGCCAGAGTGGTTTCATAATGCCAAGCTGGGAATCTTCATACACTGGGGGCTTTACTCTGTGCCTGGATGGGCTCCTCTTACGGGCGAACACAAAGAGGGCGGTGATCGCCTGGGAGAGCTGGTTTGCCAAGAACCCCTACGCTGAATGGTATCTGAACTCGATCAGAATCAAGGGCAGCCCCTCGCACGCGCACCACGTTGAGACCTACGGTGAGAGCTACTCCTACGACGACTTTGTTCCCCTATTCAAAGAGGCGATCGAACGATGGGATGCAAACAAGTGGGCTGAGCTGTTCCAGAGAGTCGGCGCCCGGTACGTGGTTCTCACCACAAAGCATCACGACGGTTTCCTGCTCTGGCCCAGCGAGCATCCCAATCCCAAGAAGGAGGGGTACTTCACCAAACGAGACCTGGTGGGCGAACTGGCGGACGCGGTGCGGGCCAGGGGCATGCGCATGGGGCTGTATTACTCCGGCGGGCTAGATTGGACGTTCGACGAGCGCGCCATACGGGACGTCGTGGACCTGCTGGACACCATGCCGCAGGGCGCGGACTACGTCCAGTACGTCAACCAGCACTGGCGTGAGTTGATCAATCGCTACGAGCCGGCGGTCGTCTGGAATGACATCGGTTACCCGGCCGCCGCGAACCTGAATGAACTGTTTGCCGACTACTACAACAGGATACCCGATGGCGTCGTCAACGATCGTTTCATGCAAATTGATCTGGCTACTTCGAGTGGCGGCAAGTTGTTGCGGAGTCGCGTCGTTCGTGCCCTCGTCTCCCACATGCTGAGGTGGGCACTCTCTCATCTCGACGTTCTGCCCGCCAGTGGGCACTGCGACTTCAGGACGCCCGAATATAGCTCGTTCCGCAGTATCGCCAAGCAGAAGTGGGAGGCGACACGAGGCATCGGATACTCGTTCGGCTACAACCGCAACGAAGGCCCGGAGAGCTTCATTTCCGTAAGTGACCTGGTCCGTTCGTTTGTGGACATCGTGAGCAAGAACGGCAATCTTCTGCTAAACGTCGGGCCCATGGCCGATGGCACCATCCCGGATTTGCAGCGAGAGCGCTTGCTGGGGCTGGGACAGTGGCTCGACGTCAACGGAGAAGCCATCTTCGGCACGCGACCCTGGCTCAGAGCGGAGGGTGGGACAACGGATGATACTCCCGTGCGGTTCACGCAGAAGGGGGACACTGTCTATGCCATCTTGCTGGACAGGCTAAGGCATGGCCGGGTGTCCATTGACCTACCACGCGAAGAAGGGGATGTCACCGTGCATTTGTTGGGGCACGAAAGGCCACTGCATTGGCAGCAAGATGGCAAGAACCTCACTGTCACGCTACCAGAGAGCTTGCCGGAATCCCCTGCTTATGCGCTGAGGATAGCGCCGGGAGTCGAGGACTAGGGATTGGGGATCGGATATTGGAGGATAGAGAGGCTTGTCTGAATCAACTCGCCGAGATGTTGACCTGCCGCCGCCCCTGATGACTTCGGAGCCAGGCTCGTTCGCCCGGTATACCATCCTGGAGCGGAAGCCGAAGATCGTGCAGCAAGTCATCGAGAGCAACAACTATCCACTGGACATCGTGCAGGCACTGGAGGCACTTCACGAGGAGATCGGTTCGAGACCAATGCAAGGGCTGCGTGAGCAGACCCCTGATGCTGCCTTCTGGAACCGCGGGCTGGCCAAGTACGAGGGCAAGACGTGGCTGGAAGTGCCGTGGTACTTCGCCGAAACCGTCTTCTACCGCCGCCTGCTGGAAGCGGTGCGCTACTTCCAGCCCGGCCCGTGGGAGGGACACGATCCCTTCGGCAAGCGGAAGCGAGAGCAGGAAGCGCTGGCCGTGGCGCAACTGGCCGAGAGCTGGGGGCAGCTCGCCGGTGTCGAGCCAGGGATGGCCTTCGAGATACTGCTGCACTCCTGCCTGTGGGGCAACCGCGCCGACCTGAGCTATCACGCCGTGGCAGCACAGGCGCGTGGCGGGTTGGTGGCTGGCGAGGAGCGGCACCATCTCCTCATTGACCACACGGACGCGGCGCGGGAACTGCTAACGAGCGGCCTGCGGCGGGTAACGTTCGTCAACGACAATGCAGGCATGGAGTTGCTCAGCGATCTGGCGCTGACCGATTTCCTGCTCGTCCAGGGCTGGGCGCAGGAAGTGGTTTTTCATCTCAAAGACCGCCCTTTCTTCGTCTCCGATGCTATGCCCGAGGACGTGCGATCCCTCGTCGCCTCACTGCAAGCAGTGCCCGACGCGGCGATGCGGGAGTTAGTCTCACGGTTGCACGAACATCTGGCAGTGCAGCGTCTAATCCTGAAAGACGACGCCCCTTCGGAAAGCTCAGGACAACGCTTCTGGACGAGCCCCCTTATGTTCCGTGAGATGCCGCCGCGGCTGCGAACAGAGCTGCCGAGCTCTGATCTGGTCATCCTGAAAGGGGATGCCAATTACCGGCGATTGCTGGACGACCGCCACTGGCCGCATACTACGCGCCTGGAGGACGTTACCGGCTACTTCCCCGCCCCCTTCCTGACGCTGCGCACGCTGAAGGCGGAGATTATGGTCGGGTTGCAGCCAGGACAGGCGGAAACGCTAGCCGCCGAAGACCCCGAGTGGCTGATCAATGGGAAGCGGGGCATAATCCAACTGGTGGCCGGGCCTGAGGCCCCCCTGAGACCTGATGAAACAAGGGACGTGAGACGTGAGACGTGAGACGTGATTCTCTGCCGCGCATCACGCGCCACTTTGAAACTGATACCGTGACATAGGAGAATCGC
>Ga0209121_10003337_pt1 | contig 15635 bp, 15 predicted proteins | sample Cruoilmetagenom3_FD_187292 | JGI IMG/M metagenome (GOLD analysis project Ga0209121, IMG submission 187292) | Oil polluted marine microbial communities from Coal Oil Point, Santa Barbara, California, USA - Sample 3 (SPAdes) (version 2) | ecosystem: Environmental > Aquatic > Marine > Oil seeps ...
CGCAAACAAATTCTGGAAAATGAAGCAATCACTAAAAGACAAATAGAGCGAGCAGATCGGTTATCTATTTTAGGCGAAATTACAGCAGGTATTGCTCATGAATTGAATACACCTCTAGCAAATATTTTAGGCTATTCAGAATTGCTAAAAGAACAGTTTCTAGATAACACCGAAGCTTTAAAGGATTTAGAAAAAATTACAAATAGTGCCATTTACTCTAGAGAAGTAGTTAAAAAACTCATGTTTTTTTCATGTGATATGCCCCAACAAATGAAATTAACAAACATAGTTCCTATTATTAAAGACGCTATTAGTTTGTTAAAACCTAATTTCATTAAAAAGAATATTGATTGCCAATTGCATATTGTAGATACAGATATTCCTCTTCGTGCAGACGCTATTCAACTAACCCAAGTTATTTTTAACTTAGTCATTAATGCTATTTATTTTTCACCTGAAAATGGCGTTATTCAAGTAAGTGTAAAGCAATCCGAAAAAAATATTGAAATACAAATAAGCGATCAAGGAAAAGGAATAGAAGCAGGTAATAGTGAAAATGTATTTCATCCATTTTATACCACAAAACCTGTTGGCGAAGGTTCTGGTTTAGGTTTAAGTGTTGTACATGGTATTGTTAAAAGTCATAAAGGAAGTATAAAACATACGCCTAATACTCCAAAAGGAACTATTTTTACAATACAGTTACCTAAAAATTAAAACATGGAATTAAATCGTGAAAACATATTAATTGTAGATGATGATGTTCATATTTTAGAACTGATTCAACGTCATTTAAAAACATTAAATTATCATACTTATAAGGCTATTTCTGTAAAAGAAGCCATTGCTATTCTACAAGATAAATCCATAGATTTATTAATTACAGATTTAAAAATGCCAGGTGTAGATGGTTTAGAGTTGGTAAAATATGTTACAGAACATTTTCCAAGTATTCCTAAACTAGTAGTAACAGGATATCCTTCTGTAGATGGAGCTTTAGATGCTTTAAAATCTGGAGCTATGGAGTATGTAACCAAACCATTTACCAAAGAAGAATTAAAAAACGCAGTGGTAAAAGCCTTGCTTGAAAAACCTAAGAGAAGACAAGTAGATGCTTTTAAAACCAAAGACAAAACAGCTTATGGTGATCTTATTGGGCAGTCTAAAGCAATACAAAAAGTAACTGCTGTTATTGAGCGTGTAAAAAACAATAAGGCAACCGTTTTTATAACAGGTGAAAGTGGTACAGGAAAAGAATTAGTAGCACGTTCTATTCATTATATGGGCAAATATGCAGCAGCTCCTTTTGTAGCTGTAAATTGTGGTGCTATACCAGAAAACTTATTAGAAGCAGAGTTGTTTGGCTATACCAAAGGTGCTTTTACAGGAGCAGAAAAGGACAGAAAAGGTTTTTTTCAAGCAGCTAATAAAGGAACCCTTTTTTTAGATGAAATTGGCAATGCTTCCTTAGCAACACAATTGCGATTACTACGTGTTCTTCAAGAAAAAGAAGTAGTTCGTGTAGGTTCTCAAAAAGTAGAACCTGTAGATGTACGTGTAATTGCTGCAACTAATGTAGATTTAAAAAGTTTAATAGCAAAAGGTCGCTTTCGCGAAGATCTTTATTATCGTTTAACCGTTGTAGAAATTAATGTACCTCCTTTACATGAGCGTAAAGAAGATATTTCGCTTTTAGTAAATAAATTTTTATTTAAATATGGTGTAGAATTTAAAGATAGGTTAGTACCAATTACTCCAGAAGCACTAACCGCTTTAAAACGCTATAACTGGCCAGGAAATATTAGAGAATTAGAGAACGTTATACAGCGTGCTGTAATTATGTGTGATAAGCAAGTTACTATAGAAGACTTACCAGAACACTTAAAATATACCATAGTTTTTCCTGAAGAAAACCAAGAACTCCTTCCTTTAAAAGAAATAGAAAAAAAGTATATACTTAAGGTGCTAAAAGCTACTAATAATAATAAAACAAAAGCTGCTAAAATCTTACAAATAGACCGAAAAACTTTAGGCGAAAAAATAAAGTAATGGTTTATAAAAAAAACGAGTAATTTTTACACAGTTGTGTAATTTTACCACACTTCTTCAGGATACCATATTCTTGATAATAGTCTGTAAACACCTATTGTTAAAGGGGTTTGTGGTTTCTTTTTAAAATGTTTTTTCTAATGGCATAACACTTGCTTTTAGGTTTGCAATATGTAAAACTAAAAATAAAAATAGTGTTATGGAAAACAGCCTATGCAGTACTTGCAAGTTTAACAACGACTGTAGTTTAACATCCAATAAAAATTTTATATGGTCTTGTAGTGAATTTGAAGTAACTACTGCAAACAATTTTAAACCACAAAAAGGAAAAAGTAACGCTGCTTTAAAGTACCAAGCTACTGAATATGCAGTTTAAATTATCTAAAAAATCTAACAATGACTTTAACAAAAGAATTAAAAAAGAAAAAGCAACCAAAGCAAGGTATGCTGGCAAATGTGATGAAGCAATTTGACACTGCAGCAAGTTTGGTTAACTTAAATCCTAACATAAAAAAAATACTAGAAGTAACCAATAATGAATTAATTATTCATTTCCCAGTACGTATGGATAATGGTGAAGTAGAGATTTTTAAAGGCTATAGAGTACAACACAATAATGCACTTGGTCCTTACAAAGGAGGCTTGCGTTACCATCCTACAATTGATATAGATTCTGTAAAAGCATTAGCTATGTGGATGACCTGGAAAACTTCGCTTGCTGGATTGCCATATGGTGGAGCAAAAGGAGGAATACAAATGGATCCTAAAAAATATTCGAATGCAGAATTAGAGCGTATAACAAGACGTTTTACCTATGCTTTAGGCGAAAATATTGGGCCAGAACATGATATTCCTGCTCCAGATGTAAATACAAATGCACAAACTATGGCGTGGATTGCAGATACGTATATGTCTACAAAAGCACCTTCAGAGCGTTCTAAAAACCAACACGTGGTTACTGGTAAACCCGTAGGTTCAGGAGGATTAGAAGGTAGAGATAGAGCAACAGGTTTTGGTGTGTTTTTAACTATTAAATATTGGGCGCAAAACAAAAATGTAGATTTAAAGGGTAAAACCTTTATTGTACAAGGTTTTGGTAATGTTGGCTATTGGGCAGCACATTTTTTAGAATTAGAAGGCGCAAAAATGGTTGGTGTTCAAGATGCTTTTGCTTCTATAGGTAATAGTCAAGGTCTGTCTGTTGAAAATCTATTAGACTATATTAAAAATAACCAAGGAAGTGTTCAAGGATTTCCTGGTGCTACAGCTGTGGGTAAAGAAGACTTCTTTGCCTTAGACTGTGATATTTTTATTCCTGCTGCTTTAGGAAACCAAATTACTAAAGACAATGCTAATGATATTAAAGCTTTTTTAATTGCTGAAGGTGCAAACGGACCAACAACAGTAGAGGCTGAAAAGATTTTATTAGAAAAAGGAGTTACTGTAATTCCTGATATTTTATGTAATTCTGGAGGAGTTATTGGTAGTTATTTTGAATGGCTACAAAACCGAAACGGAGAACTTTGGGAGCTAGATGAAATTTTAATGAAACTAGATAAAAAAATAAAAGAAGTGTTTAATAGGGTTTTAAAAAATGCTGAAAATAAAGAATTTGACTTGCGTTCGGCAGCTTATTTTTTAGCTATAGAGCGTATTGAAAAAGCATATGTACAAAGAGGAATTTTCCCTTGATAATTTAAAATAATAGAGCATGAAGTATGGTAGTATTGTATTAGAAAAGAAGGAGTTTGTGACCATAAAACAGTTGCTTAACCTATCTGAAAGTTATAAAGAAACCGTTAGAAAGCAATCTGTTTTAAGATTACATGAAGAATTAAAAAACGCGATTGTTTTAGATGAAGAAGAGTTGCCAGAAGATGTTATTCGTTTTAACTCTTATGTAGTTGTTGCAACCAAAGATGGTTGGCAAAATGAGTTTCAGTTAGTAACACCAACAGAAAGCAATTTTTCTAATAAAAAGGTGTCTGTTTTAACTCCTATGGGTTTAGCAATTATAGGATATGCAAAAGGAGATGTCATAGATTGGGAGTTTCCTGGTGGTGTAAAATCTTTAGAAATTAAAGAAGTAAAACAAACAGAAATAGTATAGTAATACCGCTTTTTAGCATTCAAATAAATACCTGTATTTTATTTAAAGCATGCTAAAAGCTATAAAATTAAAGAATAATGGAATTAAATACATTTTTTAACCATGATACCGATGAGCAAATTGTTCAGAAAAGAACAGCTGAAGAATTACGCTTATGGATGTCTCATGTTAACTATATCATTAATGAAAGCGATAGATTAGCAAAAATAGCCTCTAATGTTATTAAAAACAGAGCGTTTAGAGATCAGTTTTTAGAGCTAATTATTAAAAACAAATCGGTTTTAAATCAGTTGATTAGCTACAAAAGTACCATGGTGCAGTATAAAGAATGTGATAATTTTGAATGTGATTTATACTATATAAACAAACATGAAAATTTTAGAGTTTTATATTTAAAAACGGTTATTGATTTTAGAAAACAGAAAGACAAATTTTATTCTGAAATTCTTAAATAAAAATGCTACAAATTTTTATGGTAAAGCCAAAACAGATATCTGTTTTGGCTTTTTTTATTAAGTAACAGTTTTTTGTAAAGTAATGTAAAGTAAAAAGGATGCGTAAATAGGTTGCTATATAAACTAGATACAAAATTTTGCAATGGCTAAGATGTGTATATTTGCAATTCATTTATATACCTATGCAACATTTAAAAACATCAGATTCTAAAGATAAAACCAAACCCAAAGTAACCTTAAAACAAGCGTTTAAAACCATTATTTGGCCAAGACGTAAATTGGTGTTTATTGGTTTGGTGCTCATTGTTATAAAAAGTATTTCTGGTTTAATATTGCCTTGGCAAAGTAAGGTGTTGTTAGATGAGGTGGTGCCAAGTGGTGATGCTAATAAACTTTGGACACTCATTGCTATTGTAATTTTGGCTATTACAGCACAAGCACTCACTTCTTTTTTACTTACTAAAATATTGAGTATTCAAGCGCAATATTTAATTTCTGAGTTACGTGCTCAAGTGCAAAAGAAAGTATTATCTCTTCCTATTCGTTTTTTCGATAATACCAAATCAGGTGCTTTAGTTTCAAGAATAATGACAGATGTAGAAGGAGTTAGAAACCTTATAGGAACAGGTTTAGTACAATTAGTAGGAGGTACCTTTACAGCAATTGTATCTTTAATTATTTTAATTAAACTAAACCCTTGGATGACACTTTTTGTGTTTGTTCCCTTGTCTATTTTCGGAATAATAGCTTTAAAAGCCTTTAAATACATTCGTCCTATTTTTAGAACTAGAGGAAAAATTAATGCAGAAGTTACAGGTAGATTAACAGAAACGCTTGCTGGAGTTCGTGTTATAAAAGCCTTTAATGCCGAAGAACAAGAGAATATAATTTTTGAAAAAGGAGTAGATAGACTCTATCAAAATGTAAAAAAGAGTTTAACAGCAACCGCTTTAATGACGAGTTCTTCTACTTTTTTAATAGGAGTTGCCACTACAGGAATTATGGGAATTGGTGGTTATTATATGATGCAAAACCAAATGACTACAGGAGATTTCCTCTTTTTTACACTAGTCTTAGGTTTTATGATTGCACCAATAATTCAAATGAGTAATATTGGTAGTCAGTTAACCGAAGCTTTAGCAGGATTAGACCGAACGGAAGAACTAATGAATATGGCTGCCGAAGATGAAGACCAAAACCGAACCATAGAACTGCCAAGTATTCAAGGAGATATTGCGTTTAATGACGTTTGTTTTTCTTATGAAGCCGGAAAACAAGTACTTCATGATATAAATTTTAAAGCACCTTCAGGTTCTGTAATTGCTTTAGTAGGAAGCTCAGGTTCTGGTAAATCTACAATTGCAGGATTGTCGGCTACTTTTTTAAATCCAGAATCTGGTGAAATTACCATTGATGGTCAAGATCTTTCTAAAGTAAAATTAAATAGCTTCAGAAAACATTTAGGTGTTGTGTTACAAGATGAGTTTTTATTTGAAGGTACCATACGTGAAAATATTATGTTTCCTAGACCAAATGCTTCCAAAGCACAAGTACAAGCAGCTATTAAAGCGGCATATGTAAATGAATTTACCGATCGTTTTGATGATGGATTAGAAACTTTAATAGGAGAAAGAGGAGTGAAACTCTCTGGAGGACAAAGACAGCGTATTGCTATTGCTAGAGCTATTTTAGCAGATCCTAAAATTATTATTCTAGACGAAGCTACTTCTAATTTAGATACAGAAAGCGAAGCTTTAATTCAGAAATCGTTAGCACAATTAACTAAAAACAGAACAACCATAGTTATAGCACATAGATTAAGTACCATTAGAAAAGCCGACCAAATTCTTGTGATTGAAAACGGAAAAATTGCAGAACGTGGTAATCATGATGCGCTTATTGAAGCTAAAGGAAGATACTTTGATTTGTATACCTATCAAGCTAAAATTTAAATGAAAATAATCGTTTAAGCTTTAGATTTTTATACCATTAAACTCCATCCATTGTTTAACAGTGTGTATCCAATATTTTAAAAACTCATCGCTTAAAAACGGATTAGAAAAATCATTAAACCTTTTAATGTGTATGCCGTTATAATGCAACCAAATGGCTAAACCTCCATATGGAATTAGTTTTAGTTCTTCATTAGAAATAGGGTTTACAGAAGTATAACCATGATAAAAACTGGTTTGTTTTTCTTTAAAAACTTCCTTGTTAGGTTCGTTTCTAAAAAGTATCATTAAACAATAGGAAATATCGAGAAATAACCAACCGTTTCCACAGTTATCAAAATCAAACAGTGTAATGTCCGATTCATTTTTAATCTTCATATTTTCATACCAAAAATCTAAATGCACAATTCCTGTTCTTAAATCTTCTGTTTTTGCTGTATTAAAAGCAGAGGTAATTATAGCTTCAGCTCTTTGGTAATACGCCATTTCTTCCGTTGTATTGTCAAAGAATTTAGTAGCAGAAATATAGGCTTCACTTACAAGGGTTTTTGCGTTATAATGAACCCTGTTAACTGTTTTGTTTACGGTTAATTGATGAAACTTTGCCATAGTTTCACCAATTGTAAAGCAGGTTTCTTTAGTGGGATTTCGTATGGTTTTCCCTTCAGCATAAGAAAAAAGAACAGCATATCTTTTACCTTCAATAGCACTTATTTCTTGAATGTAATTAGCGTTTTTGTCTTGAATAGGAAAAGACACAGAAATGCCATTAGCTTGTAATTGGTCTAAGAGCTTTAGTTCTTCAGCAATTTCATTTTTGGTTCTCCAATCTAAAAAATACACTCTTAAAACATATTTTTTATCTGAAGTAGAAATTAAATAGCTGTGATTTACACCTGTTTTTAAAACGCTACAAGTAGTAGTAGCATCTAGTTGATATTGCTGCTTTACAAATGCAGAAAGATATTTAGGTGAAAGAATGCTACTAATAGCAGGAGCGTAGTCCATATTTAAATACAGGAATATTATTTATTTATAAAGGAATATTACCATGTTTACGCTTTGGTTTTACTACTTCTTTATTTTCAAGCATTGCAAAGGCTTTTATAAGCTTTCTTCTGGTGTCTTTAGGTAAAATTACTTCGTCTATAAAACCACGTTCTGCTGCGCTATACGGATTTGCAAAAAGGTCTGCATACTCTGCTTCCTTTTCTTTCCATTTTTCTTCTTTATTTTCGGCTGCTTGTATTTCTTTTTTAAAGATAATTTCTGCAGCACCTTTTGCTCCCATAACTGCAATTTCCGCACTTGGCCAAGCAAAATTCATGTCAGAACCTATGTGTTTAGAGTTCATTACATCATAGGCACCACCATAAGCTTTACGAGTAATTACAGTAATTCTAGGCACTGTAGCTTCGCTAAAAGCGTATAAAAGTTTTGCTCCATGAACAATAATACCATTCCATTCTTGGTCTGTTCCTGGTAAAAATCCTGGCACATCTTCTAAAGTAAGTAAAGGAATATTAAAGGCGTCGCAAAAACGAACAAAACGCGCTGCTTTTTTAGAACTGTTTACATCTAAAACACCAGCTAAATACATAGGTTGATTGGCAACAATACCAATACTTCTTCCTCCTAAACGAGCAAAACCTACTACAATATTTTCGGCATGATCTTTATGTATTTCATAAAAAGAATCGGTATCAATTATGCTTGCAATTACAGCATGCATATCATAAGGAGTACTTGCGTTTTCAGGAATTATACTAGATAAAGTATCACGTACTTCGTCTTGCAATTCATAAGGTAAAAGAGCAGGATTTTCTGTGTTGTTTTGTGGTAAGTAGCTTAGTAGTTTTTTAATGTCTTCTAAACATTCTATATCATTAGAAGCTGTTTTATGTGCAACTCCAGATTTGGTAGAGTGCGTACTTGCTCCACCAAGTTCTTCGCTAGTTACCTCTTCATTAGTTACTGTTTTTACAACGTTAGGACCTGTTACAAACATATAACTGGTATCTTCTACCATAATGGTAAAATCGGTCATTGCAGGTGAGTAAACAGCTCCTCCAGCACAAGGACCCATAATTGCTGAAATTTGCGGAATAACACCTGAAGACTGTACGTTTTTGTAAAAAATATCTGCATAACCACCAAGCGAGCGAACACCTTCTTGAATTCTAGCTCCTCCAGAATCATTTAAACCTATAATTGGCGCACCAACTTTAAGGGCTAAATCCATAACCTTACAAATTTTCTCTGCATGTGTTTCTGATAGAGAACCACCAAAAACAGTAAAATCTTGAGCAAAAACGTAAATTAATTTACCATTTACGGTTCCGTAACCAGTAACAACACCATCACCATAAAATTGTTGCTTTTCCATGCCAAAGTCTTTGGTTCTATGTGTTACTAGTGCACCAATTTCTTCAAAAGAACCTTCGTCTAGTAAATACATAACGCGTTCTCTTGCTGTTAGTTTTTTCTTTTCGTGTTGTTTATCTATTCGTGCTTGTCCACCACCTAAATAGGCTTTTGCTAGTTTTTGGTTGAGGTTTTTTATTTTAGATTCCATTATTTTGTCTTTTGTTAATCTGTTTGTTGTTTTGTTTTTTGGGTATACTAAAGTTAAGTGTATACAATGCGGAAAACAACAAACTATTTTAAAGGTACTCGTAATACTTTTTGATCTTCTAAATATTGTTTTACAGCTATAAGTGCTGCTATTTTTGCTTCTTCTTCCTGTTTACTTTTTAAGGTTTTTGGCGAATAATATTTTTTTACAAAATGGGTATCAAAATTTCCAGAACGGAAAGCTTCATGTTCGCAAACAAAGCTTCCGAAAGGTAAAGTAGTTTCAATACCTTCCACTTTATACGCTTTTATGGCTTGTAACATAACTTGAATAGCTTCTTCACGTGAACTCCCATAAGTAATTAATTTAGATAGCATTGGGTCGTAATAAATAGGAACATCCATTCCTTCTTCAAAACCATTGTCTACACGAATATTTTTTCCTTCAGGTAATTGGTATACTTCTAAATTACCAACGCTAGGAAGAAAATCATTTAAAGGATCTTCGGCATATACACGCAATTCTAAAGCGTGACCATGAATTTTTAAATCTTCTTGTTTAATAGGAAGCGTTTCCCCTCTTGCAACACGTATTTGCAGTGCTACTAAATCTGTATTTGTGATTAATTCTGTAACAGGATGCTCTACTTGTAAGCGTGTATTCATTTCTAAAAAATAGAAGTTCTTAGCTTCATCTAGTAAAAACTCTACAGTTCCTGCACCAACATAATCACAAGATTTAGCCACTTTTATAGCTGCTTCTCCCATTTTCTCGCGTAATTCTGGAGTTAAAACGCTAGAAGGAGCTTCTTCTACTACTTTTTGATGACGACGCTGTACGCTACATTCTCGTTCAAAGAGATGCACTACGTTACCATGCGTATCTGCCATAATTTGTATTTCAATATGTCTAGGTGAGGCTACATATTTTTCAATAAACACAGAGCCATCGCCAAAAGCATTAACGGCTTCACTAATGGCTCTATCCATTTGTGAGGTGAAATCTGCTTCTTTTTCAACCACACGCATTCCTTTTCCGCCACCACCAGCAGAGGCTTTAATTAATATTGGAAAGCCAATTTCTTTGGCAATTTTTTTAGCTTCAGGTATGTCTTTAATTGCTTGGTCTGTACCAGGAACCATTGGTATATTGTATGCTTTAACGGCTTCTTTAGCAGCAAGCTTACTACCCATGATTTTTATGGCTTTTGATTTAGGACCTATAAAAAGGATGTTGTTTTTCTCGCAGGCTTCTGCAAAATCAGCATTTTCAGAAAGAAAACCATATCCTGGATGAATGGCATCTACCTCTAGGTTTTTAGCTACTTCAATAATTTTGTCTCCTAATAAATACGATTGGTTAGAAGGCGCTTCTCCTAGTAAAACAGCTTCGTCTGCATATTTTACATGTGGAGCATTTCTATCTGCAGTAGAGTAGACTGCAACGGTTTTAATTCCCATTTTTTTTGCTGTTTGCATCACGCGAATAGCAATTTCTCCTCTGTTTGCAATAAGTAATTTTTTCATACTTTAAATTTTTTATATAACCCTGTTTGTAAGCAGGTGAGTACACAAAGTTTTAGGTGTACATTGGTATATTAAAATGCGTGAATACGCTTATTCGAACTCGATTAATAATTGGTTTTTTTCAACAGCTTCCCCTTTTGTAGCAGTAATAGATTTTATAATACCATCTCGAGGAGAGGTTAAAACGTTTTCCATTTTCATGGCTTCTAATATTAAAAGAGCATCATCTTCTTTTACTTCTTGTCCTACTTGTACATTAATATCTAAAATTAATCCAGGCATAGGAGCTTTAATATTGTTTACTTTCTTTCCTACACCAACCTCAAAGCCCATTTGTTTTATTAGGATATCTAAGTTGTTGTAAATGTTAACGCTGTATGTGTTATTGTTAACTTTTACTTTATATGTTTTATCTAGAAAGTTAGCTTCTTTTATTTCTGCTTTATAAGAATTGTTGTTCTGTAAAACGTGAAATGAAGAAGAAGATGTTGGTATAGCGTCAAGTGCCAAAGCATCTTTTTTTGTAATGTCAATTTCTGTAGTGTTGTTGACTTTTACTTTATACGATGTATTCATTTTGTTTCATTTAAATGCAAGTAAATATATGTATAATAAAGAAAACCTTAGAGCATATTAATTAGTTTTGTGCTAATTTGTTATAGTTATTTTATGCTACTACATTACGTCTTGCAATGGTGCTTTTATAAAGGCAGTAAACTTATTGAGTTATATAAAGAACTAGAAGATAAATTATAAAGTAAAAGAGTCTTTAAATTTAGAATTGTTAGAGTGTTTTTTTATGGCTTTTTTAGAAAGTATTAGTCCTATAAAAAGCGAAATAAATGCACCAACCCAAATACCAGGAATAAAGTCTAAAAACAAGAAGAAGTCATAGGCTCCATGAAAAAGAATGGCAAAGAATAGACCTAAAAGGTTCAGTTTGGTTCTTTGGTTTGAAAACTTTGCTTTCCCCATGAAATAACCCATTAAAACGGCAAAAGTTGCGTGCGCTGGAACTGCTGTAAAAGCTCTTAATACAGCTGTTTGCAATCCGCCTTGTAATACATACATAATATTTTCTGTAGCAGCAAAACCCATAGAAACCATTACTGCGTATACAATACCATCAAATTGCTCATTAAACTCTTTATGTGGTTGCGCAAAGTAACGTACAATAATGTATTTGCTAAACTCTTCAATTAATGCAACTACAAAAAAGGCTTTAATAAAAAGTTGTACTACACTAGAGTTACCTTGTATAGAAATAGGAATGGTAAAATCTGAAATAATATATAATATTGTAGAAATAATAATGCTAATGATAGCACCAAGTAAAAAGTTATAAAAGAGTAATCGTTTTGGTTCTTTGTTGTATTTATCTTTAATATAAATGTATAGTATAATAAAAAAGACAGGAGCTATTGCAAGGGAGAGTAAATACATATTTCAAAAATAATTAAAAAATGGAGACTAGTTGCTTTCTGCTTTGTTTATCTATAAATATATAGGCAATATTTGTAATAAAATGACTAGTTAAAACAGCAATTGCAGCACCATTAACGTGTAAAATAGGAATTAACAAATAACATAAAATAACGTTTACTATACAGCCAATAAAAAAGCGATATACGTTTTTTTGTAAATTACCAGTATTAATTAGGTGTTTTTCATAAATCATTCCTAAAAAAACAAATAGAGGAGCCCAACAGAAAATGATTAACGCTGTTTTAGCTTTTGCAAAAGATGCTGTGAAAAAGGTGTCTAGAACAAGGTTTCCGAAAAAAGTGTAAAATCCAGCAATAGCAATACCTAATGCAAACATGATTTTAAAAAGCTGTTTCATTTTTTTGATATATAGCTTTTTGTTTTGCTGAAATGATTCAGCTAAAGAAGGATATAAAGCATTGATAATAGAGAAACCAATATTCCAACTTAATCCAATGACTAAAAATTGTACGGTTGCAAAAATTCCGTTAGCATAATCGTCATAAAAATATTTTAAAAACAACTCATCAATAGTAATATAAAACATTATTAAACTATTAGAAAGTATTAAAGGAAAAGACATTTTTAATAAGGATTTTGCTAAAGGCCAAGAAAAGGTCCATTGTTTAAACAGAAATTGTTTCTTGTGTTTTAAAATGAAACTATAAATACATCCTTGAATTATAAAATCAAGAATAATAAGTTTGGCAAAGTAGTAAACATCTAACTGTTTTTTTACGCCGTAGTATTGTAAGGAAACAATAATAGCCAAGCTTATAATTTTACTAATAAAAATATATTTTGTCCATTTTTTAGCTAGTAAGTAATATTCAAAAATATCGGTTAATTTAAAAAAGTAACTACAAGCAATAATGAGGTACAGACTAGTTAAAGGACTATTTTTAGCAATACTAAAATAAATTAAAATGGCTATAAATAGTACCAACCAACTAATAAGTCTAAGGTAAAAAGCGGTTGCTAGAATTAGCGAACTTTTTTTAGGGTTATACACAATTTCTCTTATGCAAATAGCAGATAATCCTAAAAAAAATAAAGGAGTAAACATACCTAAAACAGATTCTACAAATTTTAACTTCCCTAGGTCTATGGTACCTAAAGTGTTAAATATTTGAGGAACAATAAAAACACCAGTAATAAGCTGTATTATTTTTTCTAGCGTAAACCACTTGGTAGCAATAAAATCTTTTTTACTAAAAACCGATGTCATGAAGTATGTTTAAAAATCAAATATATAAAAATGGATTACTTTTAGCGGTTTGAAAGAATATTATTACTTTCGTTTTTACAATCTTAAATATGACTCCAGAGTTTCTTAGACGTTATTATGTATTACGTATAATTTCAAATCCTATAGTTTACGGAATTGAGAAAAATGGCTATGTACCCCTTTTTGATTTACAAAATGCGCTATATCAATTGCGTCTTAATAATATAGACGACTCGTTGTATGAAAAATTGAATCAATCTTCACGAAAAACGATTAAACGTGATTTAGAAAAAATAAAATCCTATTACCAAGTACATGTGTTGCACAAGCGTAATTATGGATATTATTTAGATGATTTTGAGATAAGTCCAGTATTAAAAGAAGTGTATGAAAAAACAGAACTTTATCTTTTACACCATCATGCACATGCTTGGAAAACGCATGTAACAACAGCGCGTAGTTCTTTAAGTACACGTGTAGATATAGTTCCTTTAATACAAGCAATAGAACATGAAACGCTTGTAGAAATTACATATTACGGATGGTATGATGATCTTGGGTTTAAAACTTTAGAAGGTTTTTTTCAGCCATTACATATTAAAGAAATTAATAAGGCTTGGTATTTAATGGCTTATAATAAGGAATATGGTGTGTATGCTTTTTGTTTAGATGAGAGAATTAAAAGATTGCAGATTACCAAGAAACATGTTAAAGATCCAATAGTTTTTAATCCAGAAACTTATTTTAAAAATTCTATAGGTATTTTAAAATCGAACATAACTCCAGAATGGATTTATATTAAAGTAGCCAATCACCATTTTAAATATTTAAAATCAAACCCTTTACATCATTCTCAAGAAATTGTAACTGAACCTAAAAAACAAGAAACACAGGATTTAGATTATACTAATCCTGATATTTGGGGTGAAATTAAAGTGTTTGTAGAACCAAACTATGAGTTTTTAATGGACATATTAAAATACAATCTTTGGGTAAAAGTGGTTAGTCCGTTACATATTAAAGAATATGTAAAACACCATGTAGAGCTTATGTTAGCTTACTATTAGTGGTTTTTCTTTCATACTAATTATTCTTTTCTTCTGCCTTTTTACAGGCTTTATAAAACTTTTTGCTTATCTATTTTGTTGATATACAGTTGTTATCTGTTTTTTCTTACAATAAGATTTTAAACGGACAGGTTTTGTCTATTTGAAATTTAGATTTACATCTCAAAATTAAACTTAACCACTTAAGCACCATAAATTATGGCAACCTACAAATGTAAAATCTGTGGCGTTCAAAAAAATGACACGATAACTTCTCAACTAAATACACCTTTAACTTGTAAGGGTTCTAAAGAAGATTTCGAAGTTCATTTTCATAAATGGAAACAGATTTCTGTTGAAGATTTAATTTGTAATTAACAATCAAAAATTATTATGGCAACATTTGAAGTAAAAACCAAACGTTCTATGAACGTGCAAGGACACTATGTGGATGCAGGACTATCTGTACAGATTAGCAGTATGTTTTCTAACCCTTTTGACGAAGTCGATAAAATACACAAAGCTTTTTTAAGAGTTCACGGAATAGATTTAAAACCAGAAGGCTATTTAAGTTTAGGGTATTTGGAATATAGGATGGTTTAGTAATGTATCAATAGGAATATTGCTAAAGAATTTTACCAATAAAGAGTTTGTTTATAGATGAATTAGCTAAAAAATAAGCTAGTGTTTTTTATACCAGACCTTTTACCAACATTAATTAAAAACTTATAAATAATAATTTAAATAAATGAAAAACAGAAATTTACTCTTAACAGCAATTGTATTGGCTTCATTAACCTCTTGTGGTAGTTACGTTAGAATTGGTGATTTAACAGGTATAAGTAATCGAAACATAGATAATAGTGAACAATATGTTTTACTAGAAAGAGATATAGAATCGGTAGCTAAATCTGAAAAAGATGCTTTAGAGCAAGCAGTTGACAATATGACTAAAGAACATGAAGGGGAGTTTTTAAGAAATGCTAAAATTTACGTAAAAAGTAATGGAAAAAAAGTAAAGGTTGTTGGCGATGTATGGGGAATTCAAAAAACAAATGTAAATGTTATTACAAATGCAAATGCCAAAATAGAATTACAAGTTGGAGATAAAGTTGTTTTTAACAGAAAAGGCGACATTATTGATGGTAGAATAATCGGTTTAAATTCAAACTCTGTAATTGTAGAATATGGAAAAAGAAATAAAAGAGT
>Ga0209121_10003338_pt1 | contig 15635 bp, 14 predicted proteins | sample Cruoilmetagenom3_FD_187292 | JGI IMG/M metagenome (GOLD analysis project Ga0209121, IMG submission 187292) | Oil polluted marine microbial communities from Coal Oil Point, Santa Barbara, California, USA - Sample 3 (SPAdes) (version 2) | ecosystem: Environmental > Aquatic > Marine > Oil seeps ...
CAAAGCCCTTGAAAAGCATAATGGTAAAAGAAAACTTGCCGCAGATGAACTTGGGATATCGGAAAGGACACTTTACAGGAAGATTAAAGAATATGGGATCGATCTATAATAAAAAATATTCAGTGAATATATCCGGAATATTATTTGTTGCTGCACTCATTTTGCTTGCATTAACAGGCTCAGGATGTAAGGTGACTTATTCATTCAGTGGAGCAAGTATATCACCCGATGTTAAAACTATAAGTGTGGATTATTTTGAGAACAGGGCCAACCTGGTTCAGCCAGGGCTGAGTCAGTATATAACTGACGAATTGATGGATAAATGCAGGGCACAGACAAATCTTAACTTTGTTAATGAAACAGGGGATGTCAGTTTTGAGGGGGAAATTAATGACTACCGTACAGAACCGCTAACAGTATCAGGTGATGCCAGGGCTGCAATGAACAGGTTTACTATCGCAGTAAGGGTTAAGTTTACAAACATAGTGGAACCTGAATTCAGCTTTGAGCAAGCTTTCACAAGGTATGAAGATTATGATAGCTCCAAGGAATTAAGCCAGGTTGAACAGGAGCTTACTGAAAAGATAATTGAACAAATAGTTGAAGACATTTTTAACCGGGCATTTGTGAACTGGTAATATGAATAAGGCTGATTTTATAAATATTATAAAAGAACAAAGGGTTCTGTCTGATAATGAATATGATGATATTTTCAGGATAGCTGATAAATATCCTTATTTCCAGTCAGCTTATGTATTACTGCTAAACTCGTTATACAGAAAAGATGATATTGAATTCACAGACAGATTAAAGGAAGCTGCTATATATATTGCCGACAGGGAAGTGCTATATAACCATTTGAATTCCGGTGAATGGTCACCGGAACCTGAAAAGGTGCTGAAAGAAAAACCTGTTGCCAGACAATCAGGACCAGAAGTTGAGGAAATTGCAGATAGTAGGGAGGAGAAATCTGAAGAAAGAGAAAAAAAGAAAGATGTAAGCTTTGAACAGGATAAAAAGCAAGAAAGGTATGAACCGGTGTCCGGTCGATCGCGGGAAGAATTGATCAGGGAAATAGAGACCCGGCTGAGTGAAATAAGTGGAGAGGGTATATTGCAGCTCGACGAATCAGCCGATGTACAGGAGGATGAGAATAATGGTAACGAGCACATCAGGTATGATTATGACCTGCCCGTTAATAATGATCTGCTTGACCTGGATACAGAAAATGATCCTCCTTCTCAACCTGTTTTTCTTAATGATGATGAACTGGTTGACAGGTTCATTAATGCAAATCCGAGAATTGAACCCCAGCAGGAAAAGGATGATTCTGAAAACGAAGATATCTCATTAAAGAGCGGGGAAGAGTCGTCTCACCTGGTATCTGAAACACTTGCAAGTATCTACCTCTCTCAGGGTTACTATTCAAAAGCAATAAGTATTTATGAAAAATTAAGTTTGAAATATCCGGAAAAAAGTAGTTACTTTGCGAGCCAAATAGAGAAGATAAAAGAGATTATATTAAAAACTGGTTAGATGGGTATTTATGTTTTTATTTCAGTAATAGTAATTATTGCCTGCGTATTACAGGTAATGGTCGTGCTTGTGCAGAATTCAAAAGGAGGTGGCCTGGCTGCTAATTTTACTTCAACAGGTCAATCAATGGGAGTAAGGAAAACAGCCGATTTCCTTGAAAAAGCTACATGGACGCTTGCAGTGGTAATACTTGTACTCAGTATAGTGGCTACTGCAGCTATACCTCATGGAGTAGAGGAAGAATCATCAAGGATACAGGAACAGATAGATAATGCTGTTGACCCAACATCCATACCTAATCTGCCAACTGCAATTCCTGAACAGGGCAGTGGAGATCAGGGTGAATAATAAAATAATTATAAGATATTAAAATGTCAGTTTGTCACCAAACTGACATTTTTTTTGCAATTATGGCGTACCGGGTAATATAAAAATGTCAGAAAAACCATTTGGCACAGATTCTGTAAAACGAGGGTGTCGGTAAATTTAATGTTTAACAAATCAAATATGTAAAATGGCAAAATTAAAAGGTAAAATATTAGCAGGTAAAGTACTTGTTAAACCTCATGAAGCAGAGGGAAAAACAGCAAGCGGTATAATTATTCCTGACAGTGCAAAGGAAAAACCACAACAGGGCACCATAGCACTGGTTGGTGCATCTAAAAAAGATGAAGAGATGGAGGTAAAACCAGATGATGTTGTTCTTTATGGTAAATATGCCGGTCAGGAACTAAACATTGACGGTGAAGATTACCTTTTGATGTCTCAATCTGATATTCTATACATTGTATAAAAACGTAATAACTTAAACTAAATGATATGGCAAAAGAAATTAAATTTAATATTGAAGCACGTAACCTTCTTAAGGATGGTATTGATAAACTTGCTGATACTGTCAGGGTAACATTAGGCCCTAAAGGACGTAATGTAGTGCTTGAAAAAAAGTTCGGAGCACCCCAGATAAGCAAAGATGGTGTTACCGTAGCTAAGGAGATCGAGCTTGAAGATTCTTATGAGAACGTGGGAGCACAAATGCTTAAGGAAGTTGCTTCCAAAACAGGTGATGATGCAGGTGATGGAACAACAACAGCTACAGTGCTGGCACAGGCTATAATAGATGTAGGCCTGAAAAATGTAACCGCCGGTGCCAATCCAATGGAACTGAAAAGAGGTATCGACAAAGCTGTCAGCGAAGTGGTAAAAAATATCGCCAAACAGGCAAAAGTTGTTGGTGATGACCTTAGTAAGATTGAACAGGTTGCACGCGTTTCAGCAAATAATGATGAGGGAATAGGAAAGCTTATTGCTGAAGCAATGGGTAAGGTGAAGAAAGAAGGAGTTATTACAGTTGAAGAAGCCAAAGGAACTGAAACAACTGTTGAAGTTGTCGAAGGTATGCAGTTTGACCGTGGTTATATTTCTCCTTATTTCGTGACAAATACTGATAAGATGGAGGCTGACCTTGAAAGTCCTTATATTCTTATTCACGATAAGAAGATATCCACAATGAAGGACCTTCTTTCTATTCTCGAGACAACAGCGCAGAACGGAAAACCTCTGATGATCATTGCTGAAGACATAGAAGGTGAGGCTCTTGCAACTCTTGTAGTAAACCGCCTGAGAGGCTCTCTGAAAGTGTGTGCAGTTAAAGCACCGGGATTTGGAGACAGGAGAAAAGAAATGCTTGAGGATATAGCTATTCTTACAGGTGGAACAGTAATTTCTGAAGAAAAAGGGCTGAAGCTTGAGCATGCCACTCTTGATATGCTGGGACAGGCCGAGAAGATATCTATTGACAAGGAAAATACAACTATAGTAAATGGTGCTGGCGAAGTTGATGCAATTAATGCACGTGTAAACCAGATCAAACAGCAAATATCAACAACCACTTCGGATTACGACAAGGAGAAACTTCAGGAAAGACTGGCCAAGCTTTCAGGTGGTGTTGCAGTACTTTATATAGGTGCTGCCTCTGAAATGGAAATGAAAGAAAAGAAAGACCGTGTAGATGATGCCCTCAGTGCAACACGTGCGGCAATAGAAGAAGGAATAGTACCTGGTGGTGGCGTTACTTATATCCGTGCAGTTGATGCACTGGCTAAACTAAAAGGTGATAATGAAGATCAGAATACAGGGATAGAAATAATTAAACGTGCTATTGAAGAACCTTTACGCCAGATTGTAATCAATTCAGGTAAAGAAGGAGCAGTCATAACACAGGCTGTGAAGGAAGGGAAAGATGATTATGGTTTTAATGCCCTGATAGATAAATTCGAGAATCTCTATGATTCGGGTGTTATTGATCCTGCCAAAGTAGCACGTATAGCTCTTGAAAATGCTGCTTCTATTGCAGGTATGTTCCTGACTACCGAAGCTGTAGTGATTGAACAGAAGGAAGATGAACCAATGCCTAACCCTGCAGCCATGGGTGGTGGCGGCATGCCGGGCATGATGTAGCAAACGCGGATTTAATCCCTTGCTTGCGCAGGGAACGAAGGATAAAGAGAGCCGGTTAATTTATGACCGGTTCTTTATTTTTTTTCTTACAGAGATAAGGAATGTAAGCAGGGAGATAAAACCTGCAATTGAGCCAATTATATACCCGGGAAGAACAGGTATCCCAAGACCCGCGTTTTTATTAGGAGCTACCATAATGTATGTTATGCATATTGTTGTAAGAAGGGTAGCCGGAATGGTCAGTAACCAGTGATTCTTATGACGCAGGGCCATATACATAGCTGCCGTCCATAATACAATGGTGGCAAGTGACTGGTTTGATATGCCAACGAACTTCCAAACCCTTCCGAATTCGTCTTTGAGCATGAAGGTCAAGAAAAACCCAATAATAAATAAGGGTATACTAACCAGTAATCGACTTGATAATCTAGACTGCTTGATGTTAAACATATCTGCAATTGTAAGTCGTGCACTCCTGAAAGCCGTATCACCTGATGTAATGGGGCAGGCCACAACACCTACAATCGCAAAAATGGCTCCTATATGACCCAGCCAGCTATTGCATATTTCATTTACCACCCATGCCGGATCAGGAACAATATCAGGATCAGTGGCCAGGGGATGTGATAATGTATAATTCAGACCCTTAACATCACCAAAATAATTCATTGCTGCCGTGGCCCAGATTATTGCTACAATGCCTTCTGCTATCATGGCTCCGTAGAAAACCCTTCGGCCCTGTTTTTCTGATTTAAGACAGCGGGCCATAAGTGGAGACTGGGTAGCATGAAAACCGGATATGGCTCCGCACGATATTACAATAAATAACATCGGGTAAAGGATATTACTGCCCGGATCAGTATGGAAATTATTGAATGAACTAATACTTAACTCACCAAGCTGGAGAGAACCGGATATGTTTTTTATAATTATAGACCCTCCAATCCCCAGGGCCATAATAAGAAGTGAGGCTCCAAAAACAGGATATATCCTCCCAATGATCTTGTTTATTGGAAGCAGGGTGGCAAGCAAGTAATACCCGAAAACAAGATATAGCCAGATACGGACATCAACAGTAGTCATTGTCTGTAACAGTTTGGCCGGACCGGTAACAAAAGCAACACCTACGAAGATCAGCAAAAGAATGGTAAAAATTCTTAAGAATATCCTTGCACTATTGCCCAGATATTTACCTACTATCTCGGGTAGACTGAAACCATTATTCCTTATAGACAACATCCCGGAGAAATAATCATGTACTGCACCCATGAAGATGCACCCAGCTACTATCCACAGGTAAGCCAGAGGGCCATACATTGCTCCAAGAATGGCTCCGAAAATAGGCCCCAGACCCGCTATATTAAGAAACTGGATCATGAATATTTTCCATGCCGGTAATGGTAAAAAATCAACTCCGTCATTCATTGTTATTGCCGGAGTGGGCCGCCCAGTGTCCATTCCAAAATACCGGTCTATGAATCGACCATAAATAATATAACCGATTATCAATGCAATAATGCAGATAATAAATGTGATCATGGATAGGATGTATCAAGAATTATTTTAAAAGTAATAAATATTTGCTGAATCGATGAACATTTTTAATAATAAACCAATTGAATAAGGTTTGTATACCTGTATAGATGGGATATAATATAAATATACAGCCATCAATGACAGACAGACAGAAACTTATTCAACTATTAGTTATATATTTGCGCTTAATCTGAGGAATGAGATCAGCAATGAAGAATATTAGGAATTTTTGCATCATAGCTCATATTGATCACGGGAAGAGCACTCTTGCTGACAGGTTGCTTGAAAAAACCGACACGCTGAGTGAAAGGGACAGGAAAGACCAGGTACTGGATAATATGGACCTTGAGAGGGAAAGAGGTATAACAATAAAGAGCCATGCCATTCAGATGAACTACCTGTACCGGGGCAATGAATACATCCTTAATCTTATAGATACACCGGGCCATGTTGATTTTTCATACGAGGTGTCTAGATCAATAGCTGCCTGCGAGGGAGCACTTCTTGTTGTAGATGCCACACAGGGGATACAGGCGCAGACAATATCTAATTTGTATATGGCTATTGATCATGATCTTGAGGTTATACCGGTACTGAATAAGATGGATATGGCCAGTGCAATGCCCGATGAGGTAAAGGATCAGATAGTAGACCTTATTGGATGCGAAAGGGAAGATATAATAGAAGCTAGTGCCAGAAATGGAATGGGTGTTGATGAAATACTGGAGCGGATAGTTATCTCAATACCACCACCTGAAGGTGATCCTGAGGCTCCCCTCCAGGCTCTTATTTTTGACTCGGTATTTAATTCTTTCAGAGGGATAATAGCGTACTTCAAGATAGTAAACGGCACACTCAGGAAAGGAGATATGGTAAAGTTTTTTAATACGGATAAACAATATGAGGCCGACGAAATAGGAGTGCTTAAGATACGACAGGAGCCAAGAGATAGTATGAGTGCAGGATATGTAGGGTATATTATTTCAGGTATAAAAGAATCCAGGGAAGTTAAGGTAGGTGATACAATAACACATCTTGAAAGACCATGTGAAAAGGAGATAGCTGGTTTCGAAAATGTTAAGCCAATGGTATTTGCGGGATTATACCCTGTTGATGCCGACGATTATGAGGATCTGAGATCTTCTATGGAAAAATTACAACTGAATGATGCTTCCCTGTCATTTATACCTGAATCATCAGCAGCACTGGGATTTGGATTCAGGTGTGGATTCCTGGGGCTGTTGCATATGGAGATTATACAGGAAAGGCTTGACAGGGAATTTGATATGGATGTTATTACTACTGTCCCTAATGTATCATATAATGTGTATACCACTTCGGGTGATATGACTGAAGTACATAATCCGTCAGGATTACCAGCGGTGACAAGTATTGACAGGATAGAAGAACCATATATTATAGCACAGATAATATCAAAGTCAGAATATGTTGGGAATATTATGACTTTATGCATTGATAAAAGGGGTGCATTTAAAAACCAGGTTTACCTGACAAGCGACAGGGTAGAGATCACTTTCGAACTTCCACTGGCTGAGATAGTGTTTGATTTTTACGATAAACTGAAAAGCCTTTCAAGAGGTTACGCTTCTTTTGATTATCACCATTCATCGTATAAGAAGGCTGACCTTGTACGACTTGATATTCTTCTTAACGGAGAGATGGTAGATGCACTTTCTACCCTTATCTACAGGGGACATTCTTATGATTTTGGCCGCAGGATGTGCGTTAAGCTGAAAGAACTGATTCCAAGGCAACAATTCGATATAGCTATACAGGCAGCTATAGGTGCAAAAATAATTGCCCGCGAAACTGTTAAAGCTGTCAGAAAGGATGTTACAGCAAAATGTTATGGCGGTGATATTACGCGGAAAAGAAAACTGCTGGAAAAGCAGAAGAAAGGAAAGAAACGAATGAGGCAGGTCGGAAATGTGGAAATACCGCAACAGGCATTCCTTGCAGTGCTTAAGATGGATTAACAGACAGTTTTTGTATTGTTGAAAGAACTAAGATAAGTCAATATACCTTATCCTCAAAGCGAGCCTGTAATATGCCCCTTTTGTAATAATCAAAAGGGGTTTTTATTCACATAAAAGTTTATATCCCCTGCCATGTACGTTCAGAATGGTGATTGAGGGATCCGTTTTGAGGTATTTTCTCAATTTCGTTATGTAGACATCCATACTACGTGCATTAAAATAATTATCATCAACCCATATGGTGCGCAGCGCATAATTCCTCTCAAGTAACTCATTCTTGTGTTTACATAGAAGGATCAGTAGTTCAGATTCCTTGGTTGTTAACTTGCGGGATACTTTATCAGATTCAAGTACCTGGTTCAGTGGATAAAAAGTAAATTTACCCAGTTTATATTCCTTAGCTTCATCATCTGTATGCTGCTTTGTCCTCCTCAGGATAGCTTCAATCCTGAATAATAATTCCTGCATTGAGAATGGCTTGGTTATATAATCGTCGGCACCAGCCGTGAAACCTTCAATCTTATCTTTCTCCAGCGATTTTGCAGTGAGAAAGATAACGGGGATATCTTTCTCAATCTTCCTGATCTTTTTAGCAAGGTTTATACCATCAAGCGAGGGAAGCATAATATCAAACAGGCACAGGTCAAAAGTTTCTGACCTGAATGTTTCAAGTGCCTTCTGCCCGTCAGTAAAGTGTGAAACTTTATAATTCTTTGCTGTAAGATAATCATTCAGGAGTGTTCCAAGATTACTGTCATCTTCAGCCAATAGTATTTTTGTCATTATCAATTGTTTTTTGGAAGACTAATTTCGAATCTTGTCCCCTTATTTATTTGACTGTGAACATTTATTGTTCCATTATGTTCTTCTACGATCTTCTTTACATAATTTAAGCCCAGACCAAAACCCTTTACGTTATGGATATTTCCTGTTGGCACCCTGTGAAACTTGTCATAAATGCGCCTTATATCATCTTTCTTAATACCTATCCCCTTATCTGAAATGGAAATGGTCAGCTGCTTATTGTCATCACTCGTTTCAACAAGTATCTCCGGATTACCATTTGAATATTTTATTGCATTGTCAAGAAGGTTGGAGATCATATTCAATATGTGTGCCTCATCTATTTTTAGAATGGATTCTTTGGCATTTAGTTTTTTAGTAAGATTTCCCCTGGTGTCCGATATCTGTAGCCTGAAATTATCAATGGCACTGTTAATTATAGGATGTATATCAATATTAACCTTTTTAAGTTTTATTGTGCCCTTATCAAATGCTGATGCCTGCAATACTTTTTCAACCTGGTATTTAAGTCTTATTGATTCGTCATTCAGTATGGAGGATATTTTATTTAAGTTTTTCTTGTTTTGTGATATGCTTTCATCACCTATCATCTGTGAGGCAAGCGAGATTGTAGAAATAGGAGTTTTCAGTTCATGAGTCATATTATTTATAAAGTCATTACGGATTTCTGATATTCTTTTCTGTCGCAAAATGATCATAATATTACTCACTGTAAAGACTATAAGGAATAGGCTTACAATAATAGAAGATATGCCCATAAATCCGATTTGTCTGAACAGGTAGTTTTTCTCTTTAGGGAAGTAAAGGTAGATCATGTTTTGCCCGGGGACAGGATCATTGGGGAATAACTGTCTTATATATTTGTTAGCATCAGACCCCATATCAAAGCCGTCACTTCTATAAACAGGATTGCCCGATTCAGTTATGGCAAATTCATAATCAAGTGATATGCCCAGTCTTCCAAGGGTTTGATCTATCTTGTTATTCACCCGTTCAGGGTCAACCCGCTCAGAAAGACCAGGTGTTTCAGCTATTATTTTACCCATTATACTTTCCAGCATAACTGTTTTATTAGTTATCCTGTCAGTAATGCCGGCCCTGAGGCTCTGTGACGATAATTCAGGGATCATGTTTTCAGGATAGAAAAAGTCATCATCGGAGTAAAAGAGTATTTTCTGACCTTCACGGCTTATTGTAAGAGATGCGATGGCATTGTTCTGATCCTCCATTAGGGGAAATATGTCTGATTCTGATCTATATCCCCTTAACTGGCGGGCCAGGATAGAATGGGAAGGTACAATGGCTACAACTGAATCAGTCATAGGCATATCTATTTCTTCCACAATTCTTTCAATGGTCTCCTGTTGCTCTAGGTCAAGCACAACAGCATTGAGGGCATTATTAACATATACCCTGAATTGCTGGTTCTTTACATCGATTGAATTGTTGATCCAGTAAATCTGAATCAAAATAAGGACTGAAAGTACAATCGATATAACAACAGCAAGAATTATTATAATCTTTTTCTTCATCTGCTATCTGAATACTTTCATTTTATCCTTTTTCTTTATCACAAAAGTATTTCTTAAAAATAACATTAAGAGCTTTTTAACGTAATTTAACGTCATTTTAATATTTTGGATATATAGATTGTAATCTAATGGTACAACTTTTGTTTGGTATAATGTAATAAAGCTCTTTGAAAGTTGAAAATAATTTTAAAATCCTGGTTAATTTAAAATTGGCACGATGTTTGCGTCGATTTAGATGAGGTTTTTTTCATAGGTTAGATTAGTTGGTTTTTGGGTTAACAGGAATATGGGGGTGAGCCATTACCTCCTTTTTAAAACCAGAATTACACTTTTCATAACTTAGGTTTTAGGGTTAGTTAAGAATGAGCGGATATATATTCGCTCATTCTTTATTTTTTTTCTTTTAACTGTCAAACACCTGTTTTTGGATTCTTGATAAATATGTTTGATTATTAGTTTTGAGTTGGTTTTTTGTATCCAGTTCAGATTTATAATTTCCTGCCTTTTGAGGATTGATATCTGGAGAGGTTAAGTTTTAAATTGTCCATTTCAGGGTATAATAAGAAGGATTGAATTTTCTATCTGTTTATTCTTATCCAGTGTAAAGACTCCGGTTATTTCCCTAATAGATCTTATTTTACGGATTATTTTATCTTTAGTTTCGTCATTTTGTATGCCTTTTATCCTCATCAGGTAATCAATGGCAGGTATCCTGGCAAGCAGCTTTTCCTTGCCGGAGTTGTTGCTGATAAGGTCGTATACAGCATCTGTAAATTCTGATTCGGAAGAAAACCTGGGGAAGCTGATTTCTTTTTCGTTTATAGTTTTAACTATCGGCTCATTGCTGCTGAGCTTTATTCCAAGATGTTTATTAATAAGCAATGAAACCTTATAGTCAGGTTCTGCAGAAACAATCCCCAGAAAATGTTCTGAGATACTGTTATCAGCAATAAGTTTATGCCTGATCTTTTTCGCTGAAGATTTCATTTAGTAAGTAAAATACCAAATAAAGTTAAGAAAAAAATGGATTTAATCGATGAAGCCCAGTTTATTGATTTTTTTGAATGCCTGGAGTGAAGCTTTTTGTTCAGCTTCCTTCTTGGAGGATCCTTTGCCCTCACCGAATATTTCATGATCTATTCTTAGAACAGTGGTGAAAACATATTTTTTCTCATTAAAATCATAGTCCTCGGTATAGTTGAAAACGATTTGTTTCTGTAGTTTTTGACCCCACTGAAATACCTGGCTTTTGTAATCAGTTTCTGTATTGATCACCCTGTTAAGATCAATATAGTCTTTTAATATATGCTTTATAATAAACTTTCTGGTACGGGAATAACCCTTATCTATAAAAAGAGCTCCTAACAGGGCTTCAAGTGCGTCACCATAGATTTTCAAGGATGAATTATTATTGATTATATGGCTTATTATAAACTTATTAATATTCATTGTAAGGGCCAGTTTGTTAAGAGTAGCCCTGCTTGCAAGTCTTGATCTTAGCTTGGTCAATTCACCCTCTGTAGCATCAGGGTAATTTATAAAAAGGTATTCTGATAATACTGCATCAAGGATTGCATCGCCAAGGTATTCAAGCCGTTCATTATTAATACAACTGCCATCAGGCATTTCGAATGTTGCTGATCGATGGATAAATGCGGTTTCATAAATACCGGGTCTGCCAGGTTTGAACCCGAGTATTTTTTTTAATGCAGACAGGAATGCCTTTTTATCAAGTATACTTGTGCCCTTTTTAATGCTATGATTTAATGACACAACCGGTATTTATATTTTTTTGATTATCACAGAGGCATTATGGCCCCCGAAACCGAATGTATTGCTAATAGCAGTATTTATTTCCCTTTCCTGGGCTTTATTGGCAGTAAGATTGAGCTTCTGGTCAATATTTGGATCAGGAGTTGTTTGATTGATTGTTGGAGGTACAATACTGTGTTTCAAGGCAAGTATGGAAGTAATAGCTTCAACAGCACCGGCAGCTCCAAGTAGATGACCTGTCATCGATTTAGTGGCGCTGATATTCATTTTATATGCATGTTCTCCAAAAAGGTTAACAATAGCCCTTGTTTCAGATATATCACCCAGGGGTGTTGCAGTACCATGCGCATTAATGTAGTCAATATCTTCTTTCTTCAGGCCTGATTCTTCAAGGGCCTTCTTCATTACTTTAAATGCACCCACGCCATCAGGATGAGGCGCTGTAATATGGTAGGCATCTGCAGTCATTCCGGTACCACATATTTCACCATATATTTTAGCACCACGCGCCCTGGCATGATCGTAATCTTCAAGTATAAGGGAGCCGGCACCTTCACCCATTACAAAACCATCGCGGTTGAAGTCCATCGGCCTTGAAGCAGTTTTATACTCTTCATTATTTGTTGACATTGCCTGCATCGAGTTAAAACCACCAATGCCTGCTTCATTGATAGCAGCCTCTGAGCCACCGGTAATAAAGACTTTTGCTTTGCCCAGCTTAATGAGGTTATAAGCATCAATAATGGCATGGGTAGATGATGCACAGGCCGATACAGTACAATAATTAGGACCTTCAAAACCATATTTAATCGAAATATGACCGGCAGCAATGTCTGATATCATCTTCGGGATAAAGAAAGGACTGAAACGGGGGGTACCATCCCCCGTAACAAAATTTTTAATCTCTGTAAGAAATGTTCCTATTCCTCCAATGCCAGAAGCCCAGATTACACCAGCATGATCCTTGTCAATCTTCTCATTATCCAAGCCTGAATCTTTTATCGCTTCATCAGCGGAGATAATTGCAAATTGTGAGTAATAATCGAGCTTACGGGATTCTTTGCGATCGAAATAGTCAACAGGGTTGTAGCCTTTGACTTCACAGGCAAATCGTGTTTTGAACTTTTCAGCATCAAAACGTGTAATCCAATCTGAACCACCAGTCCCGGTTTTTAAACCGGTCCAGTATTCATCAATATTTTTACCGATCGGAGTTATGGCTCCTATACCAGTAACTACAACCCTTCTCATTTTTCGTGATTTCTCTTGTTATGCAATCTTATTTTGCATTTTCCTCGATGTACTTGATGGCTTCACCAACAGTGCTGATGTTTTCTGCCTGATCGTCAGGAATTCCCATGTTGAATTCCTTTTCAAATTCCATGATAAGCTCAACAGTGTCAAGAGAATCTGCACCCAAGTCATTAGTAAAACTAGCTTCAGTGGTTACTTCTGATTCGTCCACTCCCAGTTTGTCAACGATGATCTCTTTTACTTTTGCTGCAATATCAGACATAATCTCAAATTTTGGTTAATAATAATAATAAGTAAATTTAAAACCTTGCAAAGAAATATATTTGTACAATATTATTCAAACAATTTTATAATTATTTATTAAATATATGATATATATAATTGATATTCAAATGAATAAACATACATTTCTAACTTAATTAAGCAGTGCAGGAAATTTATATAAGCTATTGATAATGAAGAATATAGCTATTTTCGCCTCCGGTTCCGGGACAAATGCTCAGAAGCTGATGGAATATTTTTCGAACAGTAAAACTGCGAAAGTCAAAATAATTCTATCAAATAAAGCAGATGCATTTGTTTTAGAAAGGGCTACGAAGTTTTCAGTAACAACGATTGTTTTCGACCGGGATGATTTATACATAAAAGGGAAAGTGCTGAAAATATTGATTGATAATAATATTGAAATCATTGTCCTTGCCGGTTTCTTATGGCTGGTTCCGGTAGAGATACTCAGGCATTACCCTGACAGGATAGTAAATATTCACCCGGCACTTTTACCTGATTATGGTGGTAAAGGGATGTATGGCAGCAGGGTTCACAAGGCTGTTCTGGAAAATAAAGAAAAGGAATCGGGGATAAGTATACATTACGTTAATGAGAAGTATGACGAGGGAAGTATAATTTTCCAGGCCAGGTGTGAGGTAAAACCGGATGATACGCCTGAGTCGCTGGCGGGTAGGATACACAAAATGGAACACAAGTATTATCCGGTTATAGTAGAAAAGCTGATTATGGAAGCTCAGAATGATTCCAGGAGCTGAACTATTACATAACTTATTTTATTAAATTTTTCCATGTTTACCTCAGCCACGGGCTCAACTGGTGGCGCCTTAACCTTCAAGGGATCAACGGCATATCCGTTTTTATAGAATCTGAAATCAAGATGAGGACCTGTTGATAATCCTGAGCTTCCGACATAACCTATTATGTCACCCTGCTTTACATATTTACCAATGTTGATACCATTACCAAAACGACTGAGGTGCATATAGGCAGTTGTATAAACACTGTTATGTTTTATTTTTACTATCCTGCCCGATCCGTTCTGGTATTCTTTCATGATGATCCTTCCATCCCCAATAGCATGAACAGGTGTTCCCAGGGGAGTTGCATAATCAACTCCGTGATGAGGCCGTCGTATCCTTAGTATTGGGTGCATACGGCTATTGGAATACCTGCTGCTTATTCTTGAATATCGCAGGGGAGCTTTCAGGAATGCTTTGCGCAGGCTGTTTCCCTCAAGGTCATAATAGCTTTCTTCTCCTTTCTGCACAAGAGGGATAGCATAAAATCCCGTGCCAGAATGCTCAAAATAGGCTGCGAGGATATGGTAAATACCATTGGAAAGGGTGTCAATATATTCTTCTTCATAAATTACCTTAAAGCTGTCATTCTTCTGCAAACCAAAAAAATCGATCGTCCATGCGTATATTTCTGATAGCTCAACGGCAAGAATGGGATGAAGATCATTTTCGAGCATTGCATCCCATAATGATGTTTTTATAGTCCCACCGGAGTATTTTAATTCAAGCCTGGCAGTTCTTTCTATTTTCCTTACAACCGGTTTTTCCCTGAAATCGAGGATGTAATGATTAATAATATCATGCTCATAGATCATGTATTCAAGCCTGCCAATGCTATCCGGGCTTATATAGAGGGTATATTTATTGCCTGCTTTAATTTTCCTTACATCAAAAACATCGTTGGAATTATGTATCAGTTCGTCTATAATATCATAACCTATATTATAATCGTCGAGTATCTCAGAAAGGAACTGGTTACGTTTTACCCTGTCCTTTATTATTTTATAGCAGGTGGTATCTATTCCATAACTGTCAGTTGTTTTTTGTTCAGGTTTTTCAGGAAGAGGTTTCTGTATTTCAGGTACGGCAAGGTTTATATTACCTGAAGTATTTTTGCAGTTGTAAAGAATAACAGCCGATAGCGGGATAATTAAAATTATAAACTTTTTCATACAACAACGTTTATTATCCTTCCCTTTACAATAATGATCTTCCGGGGTTTGTTTCCTGCAAGCCACCTGGCTGATCTTTCATCATTTATTACTGCATTCTCTATTTCATCATTCTGCATATCAAGTGCTAATTCAAGTTTATATCTTAGTTTACCATTGAATGATACGGGGTACTCAAATATATCTTCCTTCAAAAACTCTTCATTTACCAGTGGCCATTCCTGGTATGCCAGGCTCTCTTTATTACCGTATAATTCCCATAGTTCCTCTGCCAGGTGGGGGGCAAAGGGGTGTAATATTTTTGCGAAACAGCCTGCGGTATCTCTGGTTATCTTTCCTTGCTTAACAGCCATATTGGTAAATATCATCATTGAGGATATAGCTGTATTGAACCTGAGGTTTTTAATATCTGTTTCTACTTTACGGATTGTTTTATGCAGGGCTTTAATTATTTCAGGATTTTCTGTTTCAGCAGTTATATTCGACAGA
>Ga0209121_10003339_pt1 | contig 15634 bp, 15 predicted proteins | sample Cruoilmetagenom3_FD_187292 | JGI IMG/M metagenome (GOLD analysis project Ga0209121, IMG submission 187292) | Oil polluted marine microbial communities from Coal Oil Point, Santa Barbara, California, USA - Sample 3 (SPAdes) (version 2) | ecosystem: Environmental > Aquatic > Marine > Oil seeps ...
GGTAGGTCTATGGTAGGTCTAGGGTAGGTCTATGGGTCATCTCGCCTCATCTTTTATTCGTCACAAGGCGCTCCTCGCGCAATGCAGCACAAGGATCTCCGCATGAGCCGCGCTTCAGACACCGCCTATGATGCGATCCGCAACCATTTGCTGACCGGCAACACTCCTCCGGGCACCCAGTTGACCGAGGATCAGCTGTCTGAGATTTGCGGCGTATCTCGCACTCCCGTGCGCGAGGCGGTGCGCCAGCTCGAGTCCGAAATGTTGCTGGTTCGCAGTGAATCAAAACGTATCTTTGTGGCCGATTGGTCGCGCGATGACATCGACGAGATGTTTACCCTGCGTCAGATGCTGGAAGGACATGCAGCTGAACGCGCAGCGCGGCTGTTGGACCCGAGCGATATCGAGCAGTTGGAACGGATCAATCAAGAGCTGCATCAAGCAGTGGGTCAGGACCCGCCCAATGTGGTGCGCTTCCTGGATGCCAACCGTGTCTTCCACGAGAAAATCACCGATGCAGCGCATTCTCCGCGCTTGGCGCAAGTGCTCGCCATGTTGGTTGAACAGCCCGTGGTGCTGCGCACAGCGCGACAGTATTCGGTCGATGATCTGCGGCAATCAGCGCGCGATCATGATGAATTGATCGCCGCCTTTAAAGCCCGCGATACAGCTTGGGCCAAGGCCGTGATGGGCAGTCATTTGCGCCGCGCATTCCATACGTTTGCGGATGCCGCGGCCGACGCTAAGTAAACCCTGCTCACCGTTATTTTTTGGCGCGTTAAGCGCATTTGGTTACTCTGCCTGTGAAGGCCGCTGCCCCAACCTTTTGTTAACGAGCATATCCTAGCCCTATTTGGCAAGGCGGGTTGTGAGAACACCACAAGCTTGCTTAATCAGGTCAAATCAGGGTGCTCTAATTATGTCCAAAACGATTCAAATCATTCTGATCGCAGCGATCGCATTGATTGTTTGTGCGGTCTTGTTCGATTCAGCCTTTGTCGCAACCGGCAGTGGCTTGGTTCTGCTGGTTGGTCTCGGCTATGCCTATGTCGTCAGTAAACGAGAGGCTGAACGCGAGAGCAGCGGCAGCAATTGAAAGACCAAACCGTCGCTAGATAATGCCGCGGTCTTCCAGATCCGAACGGGTCGCTGAATCCATCCCAAGCAGCTCGCCATAAATCTCTTCATTGTGCTGGCCCAGATCGGGGCCGACCCATTGAACATCGCCTGGAGTATCTGACAATTTGGGCGCTACATTCTGCATTTTGAAATTGTCATACGTAGGGTGTGGACGCTCGATAATCGCCTCACGAGCCGCAAAATGCGGGTCTTCCAACATCTCGGGAGCGCGGTAAATATTGCCCGCCGGAACGCCATGTTCCTCGCACAAATTCAGCACTTGCTGACTGGTGTGCAATTTGGTCCATTCGCCAATCATATCATCAAGTTGAACCTGGTTCTCGCCGCGCGCAACATGGCTGTTATAGCGCGGATCATCGCCCAGTTCAGCCATGCCCATCATGGTCGCCATACGCTTCCAAACGCTGTCCTGATTGCCTGCGACCAACACGCTGCCATCTTGGGTCGGATAGACATTGGACGGCGCGATCTTGGGCAGGATTGAACCGGTCCGCTCGCGGATATGCCCGGTCACCGTATATTCGGGGACGGTCGATTCCATCATCGCCAGAACGGCCTCGTAAATCGCCGAATCTACCACCTGGCCCTTGCCGGTTTTGTGGCGGTGATTGAGCGCCATGAGCGCGCCCAAGCAGGCATAAGTTGCCGCCAAGGAATCGCCAATTGAAAGGCCTGCGCGGCTGGGCGGACGGTCCGGCTCACCTGCGATATAACGCATGCCGCCCATCGCCTCGCCAATGCCGCCATATCCTGCCCGAGGGCTGTAGGGACCGGTTTGGCCATAACCCGAAACGCGGATCATAATCAGCGCCTCATTGATAGCTGAAAGATCATCCCAGCCCAGCTCCCAACGCTCCAGCGTGCCTGGGCGGAAATTCTCCAACAGGAAGTCAGCCTTGGCCACCAACTGCCGGACAATTTTCTGGCCCTCTTTTTCGCGCAGATTGAGCGTGATCGATTTTTTGTTGCGCCCCACCACAGAGAACCATAGCGGGATACCCTGCCCCCAATTGCGCATGGCATCGCCCACTTTGGGAGGCTCCACTTTGATCACTTCGGCGCCATGGTCGCCCATCAACTGTCCGCAAAACGGCCCCGCAATCAGCTGACCCATCTCGATAAGGCGAAGCCCCGAAAGCGCACCGTTAGACATAAATAGCCCTCTTCAAAATTGCTCTGTGGGAGCTGAAAAACCGCCAAAATACACCCAAGATGACCCCGAGACCACCCATAGATGACCCCTAGATACCCCCTAGATCTCCGGTAGATGAATCCCAGATCCCACCATCATTCTGGCGAGATCACCGCCAGATCATTCGAAACACCTATAGAAGGAAGATTTGCATTTGTATACAATTTGCGTATCTAGCCGACATTCAGTTTTGGACAAGAAGCGAAACCTATGACGCAAGAGCATGCTGCCAACGAAGCAATCGAACTGGTTGAGGTAGGCCCAAGGGACGGGCTGCAGAACGAATCCGAGATTGTTTCGACGCAAGACAAGCTGGCGATGATCGATCGGATGATCGGCTATGGTGCGCGGCGACTGGAAGTGGCCAGCTTTGTTCACCCAAAGCGAGTGCCGCAAATGGCCGATGCTGAGGACGTAATCGCAGGCCTGCCGGATCGGGACGACGTGACATATATCGGCCTGACACTGAACAAACGCGGCGTGATGCGTGGGTTGGCGACGCGCGAAGGCGGGGCCAAAGACGGCAAAGGGCGCGGCATCGATCAGGCTGGCTGCGTATTGGTTGCCAGCGACACCTTTGGCCAGAAGAACCAGGGCCAGACCATTGCCGAGGGAATTGCCGAAAACCGCGATATGATCCGCTTTGCCAAAGCAGAGGGATTGCGCGCGCAAATCACAATCTCGGCTGCGTTCGGTTGTCCGTTTGAAGGCGAAGTTAAGCCCGAAACGGTGCTGGCAATCGCGGAAGAGATGGCCGCCGAAGACCCAGATGAAATCGCACTGGCCGATACCATCGGCATTGGCGTGCCGGCACAGGTCAGCGAGTTGTTTGGCCGATTGGGAGAGTTGCTGGAGGGGAGAATCCCTATGCGGTGCCATTTCCACGATACACGCGGCACTGGCATCGGCAATGCTTGGGCCGCCTATCAAGCAGGCGTACGGACCTTTGATGCCAGCCTTGGGGGATTGGGCGGCTGCCCCTTTGCCCCCAATGCAACGGGCAATATCGCCACCGAGGATTTGATCTTTATGATGGAACGGTCTGGGATCGCCACCGCGATCGACCTGGAAGCGGCCATCACAACCAACCATTGGTTCGGCGCAAAGCTGGGCCGCAAATTGCCCTCTTTGGTCGCTCGCGCGGCGTAATGTACCGAATTTTCGGGAGATAATATGACTTACAGGCTTGGCGTTGACGTTGGCGGGACATTTACCGACCTGCTGTTGTTCGACGAAGACACCGGAAATTTTTGGCGGCATAAAACGCCATCCACTCCGCATGATAGTTCCGAAGGCATTCTGAACGGAGTGCAGGCGATCACCGCAGAGGCGGGTGTAGCAGCCAAGGAAATTGCATATTTCCTGCACGGCACAACCGTTGCAACCAATGCGGTTCTGGAAGGCAAAGGCGCCCGCGTGGGCCTGATCGTGACGGAAGGCTATCGCGATGTGATGCAGATCGCGCGCAGCTTTGTGCCCGGCGGTTTGGCAGCATGGATTGTGTGGCCCAAACCACAACCGCTCGCCGCATTGGAAGACACGTTGGAAGTTCCTGGCCGGATGGATGCCAATGGCAATGAAGTGCGCCCACTGGACGAAAATGCCGTGCGCGCCGTTCTGGAAAAGCTGAAAGGCCAAGGCATCGAAGCGCTGACGGTCAGCTTAATCAATGCCTATGTTAATGGCGCACAAGAAAAGCGGATCGGCGAAATCGCGGCTGAGGTTTTGGGCGATAATATCCCTGTTTCCCTCAGCCATTTGGTCCTGCCCGAAATGCAGGAATATGAGCGTACTTTGTCGACCGTCGCCAACGCGGCGGTGCGTCCTGTGGTGGGCAAATACATTTCCAATCTACGCGATCGGTTGGAAGACGAAGGGCTGGAGGGCAAGCTTTCGCTGCTGCGGTCTGACGGCGGCCTAATGAGCAGCCAGAAGGCCGAGGAACACCCGGTTGATATTCTGATGTCCGGCCCCGCAGGCGGCGTTACTGGCGCACTGTGGGTGGGCAAGAATGCGGGCATCAAAAACATCCTGACGCTGGATGTTGGCGGCACCTCAACCGATGTTGCCTTGATCGAAGGGTTGGAGCCGCGCCGACAACGCACCACCGAAGTGGGCCATTTGTCGGTTCGCGCTTCTGCACTGGATGTGAAAACCGTGGGGGCTGGCGGCGGTTCAATCGCTCACGTTCCAGAATTGACCAAGGCGCTGCGGGTTGGTCCCGAAAGCGCGGGCGCTGTTCCCGGGCCGGTGGCCTATGGCAAGGGCGGCGAACTGCCGACCGTGACCGACGCCAATGTGGTGTTGGGCTATCTGCCCGAAGATTTGCTGGGCGGTACGTTCAAACTGGACCGCGATGGCGCCAAGAAAGCGGTGCAAACCGTGGCCGATGGTTTGGGCATTGAATTGATGGAGGCCGCCCGCGGCATCATCGACATCGTGAACGAAAACATGTTTGGCGCATTGCGCATGATCAGCGTCCAGCAGGGTTATGACCCACGCGACTTTGCGGTGATGGGCTTTGGCGGCGCAGGCCCTCTGCACGTCAACGCAGTTGCCAAGCTGATGGGCAGTTGGCCCGCCGTATCGCCGGTTTCGCCGGGCGTATTGTGCGCCCTGGGTGATGCCACCACGCGGATGCGCACTGAAACCGCGCGCAGCTTCTCCAAATTGGCGAAGGACACCAGTGTTGCTGACCTAAAGGCTGTTTTGAAAGAAATGAGCGAGCAAACCCGCAGCGAATTGCTGGCCGATGGCATTCCCGAAGATCAGCTCACCAGCGAATTTGAAGTGGATATTCGCTATGCTGGACAAGCCTTTGAAGTCCCGCTGACCATCGATCAGGACATTCTGGATGCTGATGGGATTGAGGGTATTTTGAAGCGGTTTGATGATGAACACCGCCGCCTGTTCACCTTTAACATGGATACACCGCACGAAATCGTGAACCTGCGGGCCGTCGCTATGGGTGAAGCACCTGCTCTGCCAGCCAAGCAATTGGAAAAGGGCGATGGTGACCCATCAGCGGCCAAAATTCGCGATCACACACTGTGGATGGACGGGCGCGAACAGCAAGGTGCGATCTATGACCGGGCCAAATTGCGTCAGGGGGACATCATCCCCGGTCCCGCTGTCATAACCGAAATGGACAGCACCACATTGGTTGAAAGCGGCTGCACCGCCAGCGTCGATCAAGTAGGCAATATCCTCATCAACCCCAATCCCACTCATTCTGGCAAAGAGGGCTGAACAAATGCCGGCACAAATCATCGAAACAAATGACGCGCCGTTCGAAAAGGTAGCAATCGATCCGGTCACTTTGGACATTATCGAGAACGCTTTGCGTAACGCTCGTATCGAGATGGATGCAACCTTGGTGCGCACCGCCATGTCGCCCGGCATTCGCGAACAGGGCGATGCCTTCCCGCTGATTGCTGACCCTTCGGGCAAAATGATCGTGGGCCAATTTGGCAGCTTCATCGATGGCTTCCTGAAGGGATTTGATGGCACGATCGAGGACGGAGACATGATCTTCCTGTCCGATCCCTATTCCTGCGATGGCGCGGTCAGCCACTCCAATGATTGGCTGGTATTGCTGCCTATTTTCAAAGATGGCCGCCTGATTGCCTACACCGCCATGTTCGGACACCAGTCCGATATTGGCGGCAGCGTGCCGGGATCAATGCCGATAGGGGCCAGCTCTATCTTTGAAGAAGGCGTGCGCATTCCTCCGGTGAAAATCTGGAAGAAGGGCGAATATAATGACGATCTGATGAAACTCGTTATGCACCAAACGCGCAAACCCGATTGGTGTCAGGCCGATTTGAACGCCTTGATCGCAAGTTGCAGGGTTGCTTCTAAACGCGTGCTGGAAATGGCTGAACGCTTTGGCGACGACGTCTATGTCTCTGCCACGCAAGAATTGCTGACGCGCAACCACCGCGCCATGAAGGCATTGTTGCTGCAAGCGGTGGGTGAAAGCCCAGTCAGCTTTGAAGATTATTTGTGCGATGACGGCAAGGGCTTTGGCCCTTACAAGATCAAATGTTCCATGTGGCGCGAGGGCGAGACAGTCATTCTCGACTTTGATGGAACCGATCCGCAATCAGCTGCATCGATCAATTTCTTGCTCAATGAAAACATGTTCAAGATGTTCTTTGGCATCTATATGATCATGGTCTTTGACCCGCAGATCCTGATCAACGATGGCTTCTATGATCTGATCGAAGTGCGCATTCCCAAGGGATCCTTGCTCAAGCCGCAATTCCCGGCAGCTTTGTCTGGTCGGACCCATGCCTTGGGCCGGATTTTCGACATTTTGGGCGGATTGCTGGGCCAAGGCTCACCAGAGTTCCTCAACGCAGCTGGGTTCAGCTCCAGCCCGCACTTGTTCTATTCCGGGTGGGACAACAGAGAAGCAACCAAGGGCGACTGGTTCCAATTGTTCCAAATCGGCTTTGGCGGCATTCCGGGGCGTCCCTTGGGCGATGGACCGGATGGACACTCATTGTGGCCGGGCTTCACCAATGTGCCGAATGAATTCCTCGAGCGGTATTTCCCGATGCGGATCGAGCGGTACTCAACCGAGCCAGACAGCGGCGGCGCTGGCCTGCATCGCGGCGGCAATGGCATTCGGATGAGCTATCGTTTCTTGGCCGATGGCAACATTGCGATCCACGATGATCGCTGGTTTGTGCCCCCATGGGGCGTGAACGGCGGCCATCCGGGCAAGCGCGCGCGGAAGATCTTGGAAAAGACCGACGGAACAACCCAGATCGTCGGCAACAAAATCGAAGATGTGCCCGTTGAAGAAGGCGACATACTGCACTTCATCACTTGGGGCGGCGGGGGCTGGGGTGACCCGCTGGAACGCGATCCCGATTTGGTCGGCCTGGAAATTCGCCAAGGTCTGGTGACGCCAGAAGGTGCCAAGGATTATGGCGTGGTGGCCGATGCTGATGGTAATATCGACAGCGGGGCAACCCAAGCTTTGCGGGCAGAGATGACCGCCAATCGCGGTGAGCTGGCGCTGTTCGATTATGGCCCCGGCATCGAAACTCTGCGCGCCAATTGCGAGGAAGAAACAGGGCTTCCTGCGCCTCAGCAACCGCTGTGGCAAGACCATGCGACCAATGCGGCTGAATGACCTGCACTCGTGCTGTAATCCACGTCCATGGCGGCCCCGAAGTCATCGCTTGGGAAGAAGGGCCGATCCCTGCTCCCGCAGCGGGTGAAGTGTTAATAGAGCAAAGCGCGATTGGGCTGAACTTCATCGACACCTACCACCGCACGGGCCTCTATCCGATAGAATTGCCCAGCGGTTTGGGGCTGGAGGCCGCAGGGCGCGTAACCGCTTTGCACGAAGGCGTAACCGACCTACAAGTAGGAGACCGAGTCGCCTATCTGGGACCGAGCTTGGGTGCCTATGCTACCCACCGCGTGATGCCAGCAGCCGCCGTGTTCAAACTGCCCGACAGTGTAAGCGATGAGGTCGCTGGCGCTGCCATTTTGAAAGCGGCTATCACCGAAGGGCTGGTGGAACGCTGCGCCAATGTCAGCGCGGGTGACACCGTTGTTGTCCACGCCGCTGCTGGCGGGGTTGGACTGATCATGGTGCAATGGCTGGCCGCCTTGGGCGTGACAGTGATTGGCACCACTTCAAGCGCCGAAAAGGCTGATCTGGCGCGCAAAGCCGGGGCTAGTCATGTGATCCGATATGATCAGGATGAGATTGTCCCGGCCGTGCGCGAACTGACCGATGGCAAAGGCGTTTCGACCGTGTTCGACGGAGTGGGCAAAGCGACCTTTGAAAGCTCGTTACAATGCCTCAGCCCGCGTGGGCTTCTGGTCAGCTTTGGCAATGCCAGCGGTGCGGTGGATGGCGTGAATCTGGGCGTTTTGGCTCAGCATGGCTCGCTGTATGTGACGCGCCCCACGCTGATGCACTATTACCAAACACCGCAGGATCGTGCGGCCGGTATTGCTCGGGTGTGGGATATGCTGGGATCAGGCAAGATAGAAATCACCATTGGCCAAACCTATCCTTTGGCTGAAGCTGCAAAGGCGCATATTGACCTGGCCGCGCGCAAGACCGTCGGCTCCAGCCTGCTGCTCCCCTGATCGAGCTTACTAGTCTGACTTATTTTAGGGCTGGTCTTTGGACAATTCTTGGGCCCATTCACCGAACAACGGGCGGAATTCGTCGGCTCTGATGGATTGCCATACCCCGACAGAGAAGTAGGGGATTGCCTCTAGCTTGACCCGCGCCTCAGCTTCATCCTCGGCCTTGATGATCAGCAGCGATCCGACAATCGCATCACCTTTGGCGAGCGGTCCGGCAACGGCAAAATCCTCGCTATGCTCTGCGAAATGGTGATGAAGTGCATCTTCAGTGTGCTCGCGGAACACCGCGCCATGCTCGCCATCGCGGCAATAAAAGGCAAACAACGGCATCAGCGAAACTCCGGTTTGCGCTTTTCAACAAAGGCGCGCGTTCCCTCGGCAAAATCAGGCGTTTGAAAAGCATCGGCAAAGGCACGCAGCGATTCATCATTATCTTCACCTTTGCCGTCAAGAACCCGCCTGACAAAGCGTTTTAACTCGCGCACGGAAGATGGCGATGCCGCCAAAATGCTGGCAATCAAATCATCCGGCTCTGCATTAATCTCTTCGATCAAACCGATTTGCAAGGCCTGTTCTGCATCAATCAGATCGCCTGTATACAGCAGCTTTCGCGCCTGGCCGGGACCAATCAATTCAACCAACAGTTTCACATCATGCAAAGGATAGACCAGCCCCAGCTTAGCTGGCGTAATGCCAAACCGTACATCCGGCCCTGTCGCCACCCGCAAATCGCATGCCAGCGCCAATCCGCAACCACCACCGATACAATCCCCGTCGACCAAAGCCAGTGTGGGCAGCGCGTGCCGGGCAAGTTCATACTGCGCCCGATTGATCGCCGCCTGATTGGCCGCGCGCCATCCAGCGTCATCCTTATTGGTCAGCAATTCCTTGATATCGGCTCCTGCGCAAAATGCGCCATTGCTGCTGGCTGAGCGGAGTATCAACAGCCGCAAATCAGGGTTGCGCGCAGCCTGCTCCAACACTCCGGGCAAAGCTTGCCACATTGCCAGATTGAACGCGTTGCGTTGGTCTGGCCTGTCGATCACCAAATGAGCCGTGTGGCCTTCCACTTCCAACCGCAATGTCATTTTGTCCACTCCTCCAGCAGCGTGTCGAGCGCATCGGTGTCATCGCCATCCAAGGCAAGCGCAATCGCGCTCTGCGCTTGCTGCTCGTTTAACCCACCAGCCTGGGCCTGCACCAACATCTTATCCTTGATCGCAGCAACATCAGCACCCGCGCCATTCCCCAGCGATTGTATCAGCCAGCCATCGCCATATGTGCCCAGATCACTCGCTGCTTGCGTCATGGCCGCGAATACACCCTGCGCTCCCTCCAGCACTTGCTGCGGGCCGGTTGCACCATAGTGTACATGCAGCGCCGCATCGCGGCCTGTGCGCACGGCGTTATAGACATGCCACGGCCCAGTCAGCAGATCGGGGTAATGCCGGAAATGGAGCAAGCCGCCTGCCACCGATCCCGCATTGCCCAGTGCATTGGCATATTCCACGCCTGCAAACCCGATTACCGATCCAAAGGCTGCGCAAGCGCCGAACACGCCGCAAGTGGAGGTGCCATGCCAATGGCCAAAATGGTGATCGTCCAGCGCACCGCCGATGGCTAGCGCCGCCTCATAACCGCGCACAATGGCATCCAATCGCGCCTCCATCGCGGCGCTGGGCATGCTAAGCGCGGCGGGCAATACAATTGGACCCGGGCTGATATTGGCCGAACAATGCTCGGCCTCCATCGCGATATGAGCGCCGCCATAGGTCGCGCGTTCCCACCCGCGCATGGACACTGCGCTGCCCAATGATGCCGCTTCGCTATCGCGGCCACCAGCAATGCAGGCCAGCCAGTCCAGCAAATGCACCCGCGCCACAGCACGCGATGCATCATCAACCGGCCGTGTCAGCCGGGTCGCCAATTGGGTGAGCAATGGTTCGCTCATCATCTGTATCCTTTGCCCCCAGTGCCTCTACCAAATGCGAACATCCCTATCAGGAACTCCTTTGCATTCTCGCTCAGCCTTTAGGCGGTGGCATTGCCCATGGCCAGAGTGTGCGCATGCAGAGGCCTATCAATTGGCTGTTGCGGGCAGGCCACCCTGATCGCTACAAACCCATAAATATGGGTCGCTTTCTAACAATGTTTGTCGCGCTGCTGTCTTTGGGTTGGGCTACGCCGGTTCTGGCCGAGGTTCAGCTGAGCTTTCACAGCTTTAACGGCTCCGTTCTGTTCGGGCGTTATCCGCATGCTTTCGTGGTGCTGGAAGGCACTCTGGAAGAAAGCGGGCAGGCCGTGAACGAGAATTTTGGCTTCACCGCCAAAAAGGTCAGCACCGCGGTTTTGAGCGGTCCGGTCGAGCATGATATTCTGGTAGAAGAGCCAAAATATATCACCAAAACCAACCGGCATTTCACGATCACAATCAGCGATGAACAATATCATCAAATCGTGGCAGAGATGCGCGCATGGCGCGATGCTCCGGGCAAATATTATGACCTCGACACGCGCAATTGCATCCATTTTGTCGGAGAGATTGCGCGCAAGATCGGGCTGAAAGTAGAGTTCCCCAAGAAGATGCTGCGCCGCCCCAAAAAGTGGCTCAACCATATCACCCAGATAAACCCGCAATTGGGCGCAAAACGGATCAAATGAACGGGTTTGGTTCGCAGGTGCTTTGCAAAGACTCCCACGGATAAATCACCTCCAGCGCTTGCCCCGCCGCGCCGCATCGGGAATCAGTCTGCTATGGCGATTCTTTCAGACAAGTGGATCCGTGAACAGGCCCAGTCCAAGGGCATGATCGAACCTTTCGTTGAAGCGCAAAGGCGCGATGGCTGCATTTCCTATGGGCTTAGCTCGTATGGATATGACGCCCGCGTGGCACCAGAATTCAAGATCTTCACCAATGTCGATTCCAGCACGGTTGATCCCAAGCAATTCGATCCGAAGAATTTCGTCGATCGCGAAACCGATGTGTGCATCATCCCGCCCAATTCTTTCGCCTTGGCGCGCACCGTCGAATATTTCCGCGTGCCCGAAGATGTGCTGGTCATTTGCTTGGGCAAAAGCACCTATGCACGGTGCGGGATCATTGTGAATGTGACCCCGTTGGAGCCGGGTTGGGAAGGCCATGTGACGTTGGAGTTTTCCAACACCACGCCGTTGCCTGCCAAGGTTTACGCCAATGAAGGTGCCTGTCAGTTCCTGTTCCTGAAGGGCAATGAACGCTGCGAGACCAGCTATGCCGATCGGGCAGGCAAATATATGGGACAACGCGGCGTTACGCTTCCAAAGCTTTAGGGCCAAGCTGTGACATTTCGCCGCGCTGGCGAATGACCAAAATCTCCTTTGAGAAAGCCCTGCTTGCCGTAGCGGCTTTGACTCTCGGCACGGCCAAGCCCATGCGGTTGGCCAAAGGAGAATGCACCCATGTCAAACGACACACGCGAATTTGATATCATCATTTACGGCGCCACCGGATACACGGGGCGCTTGGTGGCCGAGTATCTCGACCAGCATTATGGCGCGCGCGACGACGGCCCGACATGGGCGATGGCCGGACGCAGCATTGATAAGCTGAAGGCTGTTCGCGACGAAATTGGCGCGCCAGCCGACACGCCCTTGGTGGTTGCAGATGCCGACAATATGGACGATCTGGACATGATGTGCTCGCGCACAAAAGTCGTCCTGACCACGGTTGGACCCTACCAGCTGTATGGCGACAATTTGGTTGCTGCCTGCGTGAAAACGGGCACCGATTATGCTGATTTGTGCGGCGAACCGGCTTGGATGGCGGAGAAAATCGCCGAGCATCAAGCAGCCGCCGAAGCCAGCGGCGCGCGGATCTGCTTTTCCAGCGGATTTGATTCCATTCCGTTCGATCTGGGCGTGATGATGGCGCAAAAGGCAGCCAAAGAACGCTTTGGCGCGCCAGCACCCAAGATCAGGGGTCGCGTGCGGGCCATGGCCGGCACATTTTCTGGTGGTACCGCCGCCAGCTTGGGCGCGACCATGAAGGCTGCGGCCAAGAAGCCATCCATCCTGAGAATGTCTTGCGCGATCCTTTTGCTTTGGCGCCCAGATTTGACGGTCCCAGCCAGCCCAGTGGTATGATGCCAGCTTACGAGAAGGATCTGGACAAATGGGCCGCCCCCTTTGTGATGGCTCCGATCAACACCAAGAACGTCCACCGCACCAATTTCCTGCTTGGCCATCCCTATGGCGAAGACTTCGTCTATGACGAGATGATGCTGACCAGCCCCGGCGAAGCGGGCAAAGCGGCGGCCAATGCTGTGGCACGAATGATGAAGAATCCATTCGGGACGAAACCGCCCAAACCGGGCGAAGGCCCAACCAAGGACGAGCGGGAGAACGGCTTTTACGACATACTGTTTGTGGCCGATATGCCGGATGGCGAAACGCTGCATTATGGCGTTAAGGGCAAATATGATCCCGGTTATGGCTCAACCTGCCGGATGCTCAGCGAAACCGGCATTGCGCTGCTGTCATCCGACGCGGCAGGTGGGATCGGCACGCCCGGATCGTTCCTGGGCGAGGCATTGGTCGATAGGCTGCAAGAACATGCCGAAATCAGCTTTGCCGTGGAGAATTGATCCGCTGCGCATGAATTCTACGCAACATTAAAAAGGGGAGCTTCCGCATTAAGCGAGGCTCCCCTTTTTTACAGCCTGACGACTGAGTTCAAAAGCTGAACCGCACACTGGCTTTGATGTTCCGTCCGGCAAGCGGGACGAAATCCTTGGTAAAGCTGGCATGGCGGCGGCCAACGACATCAAAGATATTGTCCGCACTCAGCAGCACAGTGACGCTTTCGCGGCTGGGCAAGGGTCGCCAAAGGACAGATGCATTGACCAGAGCGAACGATGCAGTCTCGGTTTCAAACTGAGTAATGTCATTCTGCGCACCAAACCATTGTACTTCTGCACGCACATCAAACGCATCGGTTTGTGCCTCAAGCGCGCCGAGCAATTCAACCGGCGGAATGCGCGGGATGGCCGAGCCATCATCCAATTCTGCTTGAATGTAGGACCCCCGCAAATCAGTTATCAAAGTAACGTCCTTGCTGCGATATAGCGGGAAGGAGATTTCCCCTTCCATACCGAAGTAATCCGCATCATCCTGCAAAAAGACGTAGATCGGCAAGCCATCTTCTTCGCCGCCGGTTGCATCGAGGTAGATATAATTGTCGAACCACTGCTGATAGATCGCAAAGCTCAATTCAGCCCCACCGATCTTGCCGCGCAGATAGCCTTCCAAGCCCCAGGCGCTCTCGGTGCTCAGATCAGGATCACCAATCTCGAACTGTTGGGTTGCGATATGCGGTCCATCGGCGAACAATTCTTCTGCAGCTGGCGCCCGCTCAACGCGGGACAGGTTCACGCCAAGCCGCAGCGCCTCGTCGCTTTCATAGACCAGTCCCAAGGCGCCAGAGAAATTGGTGAAGCTGCGTGACACATCAAATGTATCCGATTCCACATCGGTAAACTCAACCCGGCCACCGACCTCAACCTGCATCGGACCCGGTCCAAATTCCTGCAGGCTGAACAGAGCAAATTGCTCGGTTGTATTGGGGGCAACAAAGGCTTCTGCGCCGATCGCTTCAAAATCGCGATAGCTATATTGCGCGCCGATCGATCCGCGCGATGGACCGGTGTCGGACTGCGCCAGTTCAATCCGCGCCTCAAAGCTTTCGGTATCAAATACGGTGCCGGTTTCTTCGCCTTCAAATTCGGTGTGGGTATAATCAGAATAGCCTAAGCGAACCTTCAGCCGTTGGAAAAATCCATCGCCCAAATCGATATCGGCCAAGGCGTCGGCGCGAAATTGTTCCAGGCCGATGGTGACGACTTCCTCGCCCTCCTCTTCGCCTTCTTCTTGGCCGCCTTCTTCACCTTCTTCATGCGCATGTTCGGTACCCGGTCGGCCCGGGACACCATAATCGGTATCGTAATAGCCTATTGAGGCACCAAAGATGCTGTCGCCTGAAAAGAAGCTGGCACCGCCATTGATGGTCCAAGTTTGGGTGGCGGAATTGGGCAGAATGCTGCGCTCGCCCGCTGCCTTGCGCAATTCTGCGGCCTCATCCACTTCGCCTTCGGCCTCTTCTTCATCGGCCAGTTCGAGGATTTCTTGACGCAACGCCGGAGCGATTTGGAAACCACCGATTTCCAGATCATTGGTCTCGCGGTAACTGCCATCCACATGCACCACGAAGCTGTCGCCTAACGGCACATCCAGCGATGCACCCGCATTGCGCAAGTCACTGATAGTGTCCGCCGCAACAATGGCGTCCAGATGGAAGCTTTCTTCAGGGACACGGCGCGGAATGCGCTTGTCGATGACATTTACCGCGCCGCCAATGGCCTGACTGCCGAACAGCAAGACCGCCGGGCCGCGCAGCACTTCGATCCGCTCCGCTGTCAGCGGCTCGATCGTAGTAGCATGATCGGCAGAGGTGTTGGACACATCCGAAGTGCTCAACCCGTCAACCAACACTCGGACGCGTTCACCTTGAAAGCCGCGCAAGACCGGGCGCGATGCGCCTGGAGCAAAGCCGGTAGCCGAGACGCCTGGCAGCTTGGCCAGCACTTCGCCCACTTGGCCATTGAGATTGTTCTGGATCTCAGCAGTTTCCAGCACCGACGTTCCGGCCAGCAAATCCAATTGCTTTAAGCCCGCAGCGCTAACAATGATGCTGCCTTCATAATCCACTTTCCGTGTGTGCAGATCATCCTCCACACGTTTATCTTGTGTGCCTGTATCATCGCTTTGTCCGGCACTATCTTGCGCTAGCGTTGGTGTGGCTGCCAAACCGGTAATGCCGATGCAGAGCGATGCCGATACCAGCGCGAGACTGGAGCTTTTGTTCATGAGTTTCACGGATGATAGCATTTCTTTGCACTTTGCAGAATGTAATAACGTATCATCGCCTTAGCGATTCGGACTGCCCGCGCAAGCGAAAAGTGGCTGGTGCGTTGATACAATCCGATGAACGCCATCATCACGCGCAAGTCACGGGTGGGCCAAGATCTGGCCACGCATGGACTGCCGGCAGTTGTGGCACCCAATCGGGTGTCATCCGTTCAAACATCTGGGAAAATAATGGAGCGGGCGAGGCGATTCGAACGCCCGACCCCAACCTTGGCAAGG
>Ga0209121_10003340_pt1 | contig 15634 bp, 9 predicted proteins | sample Cruoilmetagenom3_FD_187292 | JGI IMG/M metagenome (GOLD analysis project Ga0209121, IMG submission 187292) | Oil polluted marine microbial communities from Coal Oil Point, Santa Barbara, California, USA - Sample 3 (SPAdes) (version 2) | ecosystem: Environmental > Aquatic > Marine > Oil seeps ...
CCCAACCATCGGCTTTTTTAGAAGAACGTGTATATGCAAAAATAAGACTTCCAACAACAGCAAATAATGCAATTATTAGTAAGGATAGTCTTTGGTGTTCTAAGGCTTCTGTAGAAGTTTCTCCGCTAGTATAGGTACTAAAAATATATCCAAAACAAGCAATAATGATTACAGTTAAAATAAGAAGCGTGTTTTTTGCTTTGTTGGCAGGTTTAAAAGCGGTTTCCGATTTTAAAGCAGGCAGTTTTTTTGAAAAATGAAATAAAGCCGCAGCAACCAAAAACAACAAACCAACACCAATATATAATGCTTGAATGGTGGTTAGTTTTATTTCATTGTTTTTAATCATAGTAGTTAATTCTTCACCAGATAAAGGCGCAGAACCAAAGATGATAAAAGCAACCACAATTGGGCCAATGGTAGTACCAAAAGAGTTGATTCCTCCAGCCAAATTAAGCCTGTGCGATCCTGTTGCGGGATCACCAAGAGCAATAGTAAAAGGGTTTGCAGCAGTTTGCTGTAGCGAAAAACCTAAACCAACAATAAAAAGAGCAATTAAAACAAAGTAGAATATTTGTGTTTGGCCTTGTTCTGCTCCCATAGTTGCAGGATACATTGCAAATGCACCAATGGCAGAAAGCAGTAAGCCATAAATAATACCGTTTTTGTAACCCCAAGAATTTAAGATGTCCTTTTTTATAGAACTAGACAAAACAAATAAAAATAAAGCTCCTAAATAATAGGCGCCATAAAAAGCAAAATCTACCAATTGCGATTGAAATTGGTCTATGTTAAAATAAGTTTTACAAAAAGGAATAAAGACACCATTAGAGGCAGCTATAAAACCCCAGAAAAAAAATACCGTAACTAAGGTGGTTAAAGCCGACTTGTTGTTTTGATTGTTCATGTGTTTCATTGGTTAGTTGGCTAAAAGTAATTAAAATATGTTTTACTTTTCAAGTTTTCATTATATCTATATTTTTTGTGTTGTTAAAAAACAACTGTTTGGTGTGTGCCTAAATCCTATGCATTGTTTTGTTGGTAGTTTATTAACAGGTTATTAAGTAAGTTTCTTTGTTAGATGAATTATCTTTGTACTAATTAAAAACAAAACATGCGATTTATTATTCCTGTCATTCTAGTAATTATACTAGAACTTTATACGTTTTCAGCTTTACGTACCTTAACCAAAAACAAAATTATTCTTGTAGGTTTTTGGGTGTTGTTTGCATTGGTTTGTGTCGTGTTTTTTTACCAAATGAGTTTGGTTGGTAAAGGGAGTAGGTTTAGTTTAAACACTGGCTATGCCATTGCTTTGCTTTTAATTGTTGTAGTGCCAAAACTATTTGTGTTTGCTTTTCTTTTTATGGAAGATATTGTGAGGTTTTTTCAAACGTTTATTCATTATTTTCAACAAGACACAAGTTTTAAAGAAGCAATTCCTTCACGTAGAAAATTTATTAGCCAATTAGCCTTGGGTGTTGCAGCAATACCTTTTGCTGGTTTTGTATATGGCGTAATTAAAGGAAAATATAATTTTAAAGTTATTAAACAACAGATTGTTTTTGATGATTTACCAGAAGCTTTTGATGGGTATAAAATCACCCAAATTAGTGATATACATTCGGGTAGTTTTGACAACAAAGAGAAAATAGAATATGCTGTTAATTTAATTAATGAGCAACAAAGTGATACTATTTTATTTACAGGTGATTTGGTAAATGCTGTAGCAGAAGAAATGCATCCTTGGGTAGATACTTTTAAAAAATTAGAAGCAAAAGATGGTATGTATTCTGTTTTAGGAAACCATGATTATGGGTATTATGCATACAATTCTGAAGAAGAAATTCTAGATAATCACAAAAAACTAGGAAAAATACACGAGCAAATTGGCTTTGATTTATTACTGAATGACAGCAGAACCATTGAAAAGAATGGAGAGAAAATTAATATTCTTGGTGTTGAAAATTGGGGTGCTTCTAGACATTTTCCTAAACGCGGAAGCTTAAAAGAAGCAAGTAAAAATGTAGCAGATGATGGGTTTAATATCTTACTATCTCATGATCCTTCTCACTTTGATTTTAAAGAAATGGAAGTGAATACAACCGATAGAAATCATTTAGATAAAGTACTTGACGAAACCAATATTGTAGATTTTGAAAAGAAGATACATTTAACCTTAGCAGGACATACGCATGGAATGCAGTTTGGTATAGAGATTCCTTTTTTTAATTTTAAATGGAGCCCTGTAAAATACCGTTATCCAAAATGGGCAGGTTTATATAAAGAGGCAGAGCAGTATTTATATATTAATAGAGGTTTTGGTTTTTTAGCTTTTCCAGGACGTGTTGGTATATGGCCAGAAATTACAGTGATAGAGCTTAAAAGAGGTACAGCTACTGCATAATTAGCAATTAATGCTATACTTTATAATAAAATCGTTATTTTTACAAGAAGACCTTTTATTAAAAGCTATAGCGTATGTCAAAATTTGGAGAACTTATAGATGTAGAAATTCCTGTGCTCTTAGACTTTTTTACAGTAGATGAGCAGTCGCAAAATATGCATGTAATTCTTAGAGATGTTGCTGCTGCGCTTGGTGATAAAGCTAAAGTGATTAAAATTGATGTAGAAAAAAATAAAGAACTTGCTAAAGCTTTACGAGTAAAACGTTTGCCTACTTTAATTATCTATAAAAACGGAGAAATGAAATGGAGGCAATCAGGATATCAAGATGTAGATACGCTTATTGGCTTAATGCAAGAATATGTATAATACTTTATACAATTAATAGGATCTAGTATAAGCTTTTAAACGTGTAGCCTTTTTTACTGTAATATTCTAAAACCTTAGGTAATGCATATTGCATGTTTTTTGAAGCTTTTATACTATCATGAAACACAATAATACTTCCCGAACCAGCTTTGGTAATAACATTGCTTAAACAAACTTTTCTAGATACAAATTTATCCCAATCTATAGAAAGTACACTCCACATAATAATTTTATAGCCTAACTTTATTAGAGCAGTGCCTTGTTTTGGCATTATTTGTCCGTAAGGAGGACGAAATAGCTTTGTATGTGTTGTAGTATCCTTACTTTTATTATCTGCTGTATTGGGCTTATTTAAGTCTATAATTTGCTGTGCTTTTTCAACATTATCTAAATACTGTGGCACCGAAGTTTTCCAGCCTTTTACATGGTTGTGCGTGTGGTTACCTATAGCGTGACCTTCTTGTATGATATTTTGAAAAATTTCAGGATGCTTTTCAATATTGTTTCCAATACAGAAAAAAGTAGCTTTAGCTTGGTATTGCTTAAGTGTGTTTAAAACCCAATTGGTTATTTCTGGTGTTGGGCCATCATCAAAAGTAAGATATATTTCTTTGGTATTAGATGCTATTTCCCAAGTGTATTTAGGAAATAGTTTTTGTACCACTAAAGGCGCTTTTACAGGAGTTAGATTCATGGTAATTATGCAAACATACAAATAATATGCTAGTCTTGAAGTTATGGTTTATAACAGCAAAATTTACATATTATAATGATAAAGGTATTGAATATTTGGTGGTTTTAACCAAATAACTCAATACCTTTTTACTTTCTATTTAGGTTTACTTCTATTCAGGAGCAATAACCGTGTCTTTTTGTAACAAATCTAAATCTTGTTCTTGTGGTCTAGTGGTTTCATCAGGAATGCTAGCATTAAAATGATCAAACAACTGTAAGAAATTAGTAAATGTTTTAGCTTCGGTTTTTGCTAGTTCATCATCATAATTTAAAACAACATCTACAAGTGCTTTGTAACGCTCTATATCTGTAATAATAAGTTCGCCAAGCTCACGTTGTTTTCTTTGGTCTAATGTGCTGTAGTAAGTTAGGTTTTCTTGGTATTTAACACTTACATCTTTAAAAAGTTTACGTGCTTTTTCTTTGGCACCAACTTCATAATAGGCACTTATATAAGGCTCAAGTAAGGTGTAATAACCATAGTAATCTACAGGCATTTTCTCCATTGCTAAATCTGCAATTTCTTCTGCTTTTTCTGGTTGGTCTTCGTTTATAAATTGTTCTATTAAACGCGCTAGGTTTCCTCGGTAAGTAATAGAGTTTGTTCTAGTTTCAATATCGTGGTAAATATCTGGACTATCGCTATTTCCCCAATCCCATTTTTTAACAATATTGTACATTTTTTCACTATCTACTCTTCCCATATCAAATGGGTTTGCTCTATCTACAGGAGTTTTAATAGGTGTTAGTTTGTAGCACATACCATCTAGTTGTAGGTAGTCTTTCATCCAGATATAGTCTTCTTCACTAAAGGCGCCACCAGTAAAATAAATAGGTCTTTTCCAATCGTTATTAGCAACAACATCTAGCATAAGAAGACGGTTTTTATACAAGGCACTTTCCGTGATTTTAATTTGTATATAGTCTTCCATTTTGTCTGCATCTTTTTCGTCTACAATTCCGTATTTTAAAGCGTTTTCTTTGTTTACAGGAATTACAACATCTTCAACAGGAAAATAATTAGAGTTTATTAATTGACTAGGATAGTCATTAGGATTGTCTCCTTGTTGTTGAATAATATATTTAAATTTTGTTTTAGGATTATCACTTCCTACAAAATCTAAGAAATCTTTAATTAACATGGTGTCTTTAGAGATTTGTCTTTTCATGATATAATCTCTAGTACCATGTTTGTATTGGTCATGCGTAAATTGAGAAGGTATTGGGTCGCTCTCATACGCTTTACGTTTCATTTGGTCTATATACCAATCTGTTTGAAAAAGACTGGTGTTAACCACACGAACATCTGTTCTGTAGCCTTCAATTTCTTGGGCATACCAAAGGGCAAAAGTATCATTGTCACCAATAGTAAATAAAATGGCGTTTTCATCACAAGAATCTAAATACATTTTAGCCATTGCTTCTGCAGTGTATTTTCCAGATCTATCATGATCATCCCAATTGTTTGCTGCTAAAATACCAGGAACTAAAATTAAGCAAACTACTGTAATTGCTGGTGCTAGCATTTTTGAGGATGCATGTTTTTTAAGTGCATCATAAATGGCGTAAACACCAAAGCCAATCCATAGTGCAAATACATAAAACGAACCAACTACAGAGTAGTCACGCTCACGAGGCTCAAAAGGTCTTACGTTGGTGTACACTTGAATTGCTAATCCTGTAAATAGGAAAAATACAAGCATGGTCCAGAATACTTTTTTGTCTTTGTTAAATAAAAAGAATAAGCCAATAAGACCAAGAATTAATGGTAAAAAGTAATAGGTGTTTCTGGCTTTGTTGTTTTTAACGTCTCCTGGTAGGTTTTCTTGTGATTGTCCTAAGTGCCAAGAATCAATAAAATTAATTCCGCTAATCCAGTTACCATGATTATCATATTTACCTTGAATATCGTCTTGTTTTCCGGTAAAATTCCACATAAAATAACGCCAATACATGTAGCCTAATTGGTATTCAAATAGGTATACAATATTGCTAATTAAAGAAGGTTTTTCAATATCAAGATATTGGCCAAACTGCTTTAAAAAGCTGTTATAGTCTTCATAATCTATTAGTCCTTGGTTTACATCAGATTTAAAATCAGAAATAGCTCTACGTAATTCGTTTTCTAATTGGTATTCTGGTTTTAGTTTAAAATCTAAAATGCCAGTAAACATTAAATAGTTTTCCGCATTTTCTGCACTCCACATTCTTGGTAAAATAGAAGCGTGTTCATGGTTGTAGTTTTGTTTCGCCTTTTTATAGTCGTTAACAATAACGTATTCCCCTTTTTCTAAATCTTTTTCGTATTTCGGTTTATCATCTACATAAGGTTCAATTTCATCTAAACCAGAATACTGATCGGTAAATTGTGGTCCGTAAAATAAGTGTGTTTCAGGATATTGCTCTAAGTTATAATAGGCTAATAATTCTCTAGCACTAGAAGGGTTGTTTTCGTTAATTACCACATTTGCATTGGCACGAATAGGTAGCATAGTCCATGTAGAAAAACCTATAATAATAAAGGTTAAACAAAGAAGACCTGTATTTAAATGTACGTAGTTTTTCTTTCTTGTGTATTGTAAACTATAATAAACAAAAGCAATTAAAAGTATGGCAGCTATAATGGTTCCTGAATTAAAAGGAAGGCCAATAGAGTTAACAAAGAAAATTTCTAGAACACTAAAAAATCTTAAAATATTAGGAGCAAGAAGTTTAAATATAAAAAGAAGGATAGCAACAGTAATTGCATTGGCTATAATAAAACTTTTAAGTGTAATGTCTTTGTAGTTTTTAAAATAGTAAATGAGTCCAATTGCAGGAATAGTAAGTAATCCCATAAAGTGCACACCAAACGAAAGCCCAATAACAAAGGCTATTAAAATAAGCCAACGGTTTCCTCTAGGCTTATCCATATCTTGTTCCCAACGTAAACCTAGCCAAAACAGAATAGACATGATTAAAGTAGCCATGGCGTATACTTCAGTTTCTACAGCATTAAACCAAAAAGAATCTGTATAAGTAAATGCTAAACTACCTACTAGAGCAGAACCTAAAATAGCAATAGATTGATTTTCATTTAAAACTCCATCATGTGCAACTAATTTTTTTAACAAAAGACTTATCGTCCAGAACATAAATAAAATGGTGAAAGCACTTGCAAAGGCACTCATCATGTTCATTAAAAGTCCTACTTGCGAAGCTTCAAGAGCAAACATAGAAAAGAAAGCACCAAGCATTTGAAATAAAGGTGCTCCAGGAGGATGACCAACTTGTAATTTTGAAGCGGTTAGAATATATTCACCAGCATCCCAAAAACTTACTGTAGGTTCTACTGTTAAGCTGTATGTGATTAAAGCGATTAAAAAAGAAAACCAGCCTAGAATGGTGTTCCATTTTTTAAAATTGAATTGTGTCATGAATTTGTCTGAATTAGCATGGCGAATTTAATAATAAATATGAAAGTAACATAGATTTTAAGTTTTTCATAACTAAATTGATAAAGAGTATTTGTACCTTATACAAAATGCCACTTATAAAGCTGTGAAATTGTGCTGTTTTGAAAAAAAACGAAATTTTTTTTTATTTTTTTTCAAAAAAGTTTGCGCAAACAAAAGTTTGTGTTAAATTTGCACTCTCAATTTGAGTATTGGCCCATGGTGTAACTGGCAACACGTCTGTTTTTGGTGCAGAAGAGTCTAGGTTCGAGCCCTAGTGGGCCAACAAAAATTCAATTAATCCTTACTTTCTATAAGTAGGGATTTTTTTGTTTTAAGAAGTAGTTGGGCGAGAAGTTTATGTTGAGCGCAGCTAAAGTGAGCTTTATTCAATAAAAAAAAAGTCTTCCTTTTTAGGGAGACTTTATTGTTTGGATACTTTTTAAAATACGTGTAGTATTAAATTCTAAAAGTAATAACAGGTCTTTTTGCATGATTTACCAAGTCTTCACTAATGCTTCCGTTAAAAAAATGAGCAATACCTTGTCTGCCATGCGTGCTAATACCTATTAAATCTGCGCCAATATTATGCGAAAAATTTAAGATTCCTTTTTCTACAGATTCGTCATTGTAAATAGTGATATCGTAGTTGTTGAAGCTGGTTTCTTTAATAAAATCTGCAATTCTACTTTTGGCAGTTTCTGTAGTTGTAAATCTGCTAGGTGTGTTTACAAATAGTAAATGTATTTTTGAATTTAAAAGTTTTGCTAACTCAGTAGCTTGTTTGTAGGTTTCTTTGTTGTCGTTTTTAAAGTCTGAAGCAAAAACAAAATCCTTAATAATAAAATCTTCGTGTTTGTTTTTAATAACTAAAACAGGAACATCAGATACGCGTACCACTTTTTCAGTATTAGAGCCTATAAACATTTCTTTTAAGCCACTTGCTCCATGTGATCCCATGGTAATCATGTCTATATTGTGTTCTTTACAGGTATTTTTTATGTCTTCAAATGTTTGATAAAAATTAACGGTTTCATGAACGTTTATTCCTTGTAAAAAGTCTTCATTTAAAATTTCTTTAAAACGTTTGTGTGCTAATTGTATAAAAAACATGGCTTCAGGAATGGTGTCTGCAGTGCTTCCTCCAAGTTCAGGTATTTGGCTTAGGGGAATGTCTATCATATGTAGAAGATAAATTTCGCTATTATTTTTTTTTGCTAGCATTGCTGCAACCTCAAGGGCATAATTAGCCTGTTCTGAAAAGTCTGTTGGTACGAGTATTTTTTTCATGTTGTTTAAGAGTTTAGTTAAGAAGAATAGCTTCTTAAATTTAAGAAATAAAAATGACAATTTTTTGCATTGTGTGATTTTTCGTATATTTATATATAAATAGATTGTGTTTTATGAAAAAAATCACCTTGTTTTTTTTCTTTTTTGTTCTCATCGTTAGTGCTCAAGAGAATCTTCAGGAATTAGCAACAGGCTATATAGATAGTCAAGAGAATTTTAGCACCGAAATTTCTCAAGAGAAGTTTTTTATGCATACCAATAAATCCTTGTATTTTTCAGGAGAAAAAATATGGTATAAAGTATATGTGGTTTCCGATATAGACAATACGCCTAATTACCAAACTACCAATTTACATGTCAACGTTTATAATTCTAAAAAAGAATTAGTAGAAAGTAGCTTGGTGTTTGTAGAAAACGGAAAAGTAAATGGGTTTATTGATTTAGATCGTTCTTATGAAACCGGAACGTATTATATTGCTTTAAGTACTGTGTATAGTTCTAATTTTAATTCAAAATATGTAAAGCAGCTGGAGGTGGTGAACCTGAAAGAGAGTCAGCCCGATTTTAGAGAAGCTAATCTAGTTACAGAAAAAATAATTCAAGAAGATGCGGCTGCTAACTTAGAGGTAACGTTTTTTCCAGAAAGTAACGTGTTTCTTAATAGGGCATATAATACCATGTATTTTAAGGCTACTTTTAACGGTAATCCTATACAAATAGAAGGGAGTATTATTAATGTGAATTTTAATTCTGAAGTAAAAAAAGTTAGCACAAATAAAGAAGGACTTGGCGCTGTTACATTTCCATATTATCCAGATAAAAAATATGCTTTAAAAACCATAATCAACGGAAAATTATACTTAAAACCATTACCGATAGCTGTTGATAAAGGTTTTGTAATTCATTATGACGATAAAAATACCTCGAGTAAAGAAGTGGCGTTTACTGTTTCGACTAACAATGAAACCAATAAAGATTATGAAGATGGTGAAATTATATATGCTGTTATTAATAGAAAAGGGGCTTTAAAATCTGTTACTCCAATAATTTTAGAATCTAAATTTAATTCATATGCTTTAAAGATTGAAAAAGAAGGACTGTTTGATGGTGTAAATACACTAACAATCTTCAATTATAAGAATGAGCAGATAGCAAATAGAAATTTCTTTTTTAATAAGAATAAAGAAGTTTTGCTTAGTGTAGAGAAAGGAAAAGAAACAAAAGATTCTATTCAGTTAAAGATAAAAACATTAAATAAATATATAAAAACAAGTTCCAGTATTTCTGTTCTAACGGAAGAGACAAAAATGTATAATAATAATAGTAATGCTCGTACGGATTTTTTATTAAGTCCTTATGTAGAATTGCATACTATTGACCCAAACTGGATTTTAAATACATCCAGTTCTCTTCAAGAAAAGGATATGGTACTTCAGATAAATGCAAAATTTAAAAAAGAATCTCCTTTAATAAAAAGCCAGAAATTAGTGGTTAAGGCAGAAAACGGACTGTCTATAAAAGGTGTGGTGAATACTAAATTTAAGAATTTAAATGGGTTTAAGGTTTTACTAACATCGAAAGAGAATAATATTGTTTTATTTGAAAAACTAGAAGGAAAAAAAACATTTGCTTTTAATAATTTATTACTGCTGTATCCTAGTGTGTATAAATTAGCACTATTAAATCCCTCAGGTGTAATACAAGATGCTACATTTGATATAAGCCCAATAACAACAAGTTTTAAAACAGAGAATGTATTAAAATATGAAGCCAAAAAAACAGAGAGTGTGTACTATAAAGTGAAAAACACATATGATAGTGCTATTTTTCTAGATAATGGGGTAGAGCAATTAGGAGAAGTGTCTATTATTGGTAAGAAAAGAAAAAAAAGGAAAATAACAAGTTTGGATTCTATAGGTTATGTTAACGCGCCAAAAGAGTTAGGTAATGGTTTTTCCGAAACTTTAAAGAGAGATCCTTTTCTGTGTAAGGGTTGCACTATTTTTGAATATCTAGATCAAATTCCAAATATAAGAACTAGTCTTGCTTTTGATGACTTAGGTTTGCTTGTGTATAATGTTGTTTTTACAAGTAGAGGACGAAATACTTTTTTTGGGTCAAATCAGGCGCTCGTTATTTTAGATGGTTTTCCTTTAGCTAATGATTTGAGTACTCTTAATGATCTTAGAGTAGATGATGTGGAGTTTATTAAAATTAATAGGTCTGGAGCAGGTTACGGTATTAGAGGAGCGTCTGGAGTGATAGATATTAAATTAAAGAAAATAGGAGATCGTTCTAGTGGTGTTACTAATGTATTAACCACTACAAGTCAAACAAATTTTGGTTTTAAAAGGAATACAGCTTCTTTTCAATATATGCCACTTCAATTTAGTAGCTCTCGTGCTAAGATGTATTATGACACAGTAGATTGGATTCCGGAGTTTACAATTATGCCCAACAAAGATAATTTTATCATGGTAGCTAAAGAAGGTAATGAGAGTTTAAAAATTATAATTAACGGATTAAATGAAGAAGGTGATTTGCTGTATAAAGAGGTTAATGTAAATTCAAGAACTATAAATTAAGTGTATTCTAACTATTGTGTTTCAACAACTTTTGTAAATCAAGATAAAAATTGTATATTTGCAGCGTTGAAACGAAAAAGAAAAGGATGAGGGGACGAAAAGTCCCCTCTTTTTATACCAAAAAATGTTTAAGAATACAGTAAAAGACTTATTAGACGCAAGCTTAAAAGAAAAGCCAGATTTATTTCTTATAGACTTATCTATAGCAACAGATAACGCGATAAAAATAATTTTAGATGGTGATAATGGTGTAACTGTAGAGGATTGCATATATATTAGTAGAGCAATTGAAAATAGCTTAGATCGAGAAGAACAAGATTTTTCTTTAGAAGTTATGTCTGCAGGAGCAACAAATCCAATGACTCATAAACGTCAGTATGTAAAAAACATTGGTAGACTTTTAGAAGTGAAAACAAAAACTGAAAAATTTGAAGGTAAGCTAGTAGATGCTACTGAAGAAGAAATTACTTTGCAATGGAAAAGCAGAGAGCCTAAACCAGTAGGTAAAGGTAAAGTTACCGTCCAAAAACAGGCAAATATTGCCTATGAAAATATTGTAGAAGCAAAAGTTATGATAAAATTTTAATTTAAAGAGTTATGGAAAATCTTGCGTTAATTGATTCTTTTTCAGAATTTAAAGACGATAAATTAATAGATCGTGTAACCTTAATGGCAATTTTAGAAGATGTTTTTAGAAATGCATTAAAAAAGAAATTTGGAGATGATGATAATTTTGATATTATTATAAACCCAGATAAGGGAGATTTAGAAATTTGGAGAAATAGAATAGTAGTAGCAGATGGTGAAGTAGAAGAACCAAATCAAGAAATATCTTTAACAGAAGCGAGAAAGATTGAGCCAGATTTTGAAGTTGGTGAAGATGTTTCTGAAGAAGTAAAATTAATTGACCTTGGTCGTCGTTCTATATTAGCGTTAAGACAAAACTTAATATCTAAAATACACGAACACGATAACACCAATATCTACAAACAATTTCAAGAGCTAATTGGTGAAATATACACAGCAGAAGTGCACCACATTCGTCACAGAGCTGTTATACTTTTAGATGATGAAGGAAACGAAATCATCTTACCAAAAGACAAACAAATTCCTTCCGATTTTTTCCGTAAAGGAGATAACGTAAAAGGAATTATTGAAAATGTAGAGTTAAAAGGAAACAAGCCTGCAATAATCATGTCTAGAACTGCACCAGCATTTTTAGAGAAATTATTCGAGCAAGAAATTCCTGAAGTTTTTGATGGTTTAATTACTATTAAAAACGTAGTACGTATTCCAGGTGAAAAAGCAAAAGTAGCTGTAGATTCGTATGATGACAGAATAGATCCTGTAGGTGCATGTGTGGGTATGAAAGGATCAAGAATTCATGGTATTGTTCGTGAATTAGGAAACGAAAATATCGATGTAATTAATTACACAAACAATTTACAATTGTATATTACAAGAGCATTAAGTCCTGCTCGTGTAACTTCAATTAAAATTGACGAAGAAAATAAAAGAGCAGAAGCAATTTTAAAACCAGAAGAAGTAAGTAAAGCTATAGGTCGTGGTGGTCACAACATACGTTTAGCAGGAAAACTAACAGGTTATGAAATTGATGTATTTAGAGAAGGAGCGGAAGAAGATGTAGAATTACGCGAATTTTCTGATGAAATTGACGGATGGATTATTGATGAATTCAGCAAAGCTGGACTAGATACCGCTAAAAGCGTACTAGAACAAGAAGTTGATGATTTGGTAAAACGTACCGATTTAGAAGAAGAAACAATAAACGAAGTTATTAGAATTCTGAAGGCAGAATTTGAAGACTAACACATTTTAGGTTATATTACAAGCAATTTATGGCTGGAACAGTAAGATTAAATAAAGTATTACGCGAGCTTAACATCTCTATCGATCGTGCAGTAGATTTTTTAGAATCTAAAGGCATCGAAATAGAGAAGCGTCCTACTACAAAAATTTCAGAAGAAGTTTACCAAATTCTTTCAAACGAATTTCAAACAGATGCTAGCAAAAGAATGGCATCTCAAGAAGTTAGTGAAGCTAAACTCAAAGAGAAAGAAGCTTTACGATTACAACGTGAAAAAGAGCTAGAAGAAAAGCAAAAAGCAGAAGCAAAAAAAGAAGCAGCTAAACAACAGCAGCAACAAGAAATTGTTAAAGCTAAGTCTAATCTGTCTGGTCCAAAACAAGTTGGTAAAATAGATTTAGATGCTAAATCTAAAAAAGTAGAAGAGAAGCCAAAACCTCAAGCCGAAAAAGTTAAGCAAGAAACGGTTAAAGAAGAAGTAACTCCTACTACACCTAAAGAAGTTCAAAAGCCTAAAGAAGTACAAAAGCCTCAAGAAATTAAAAAACCTGAGGTAGTACAACCAACTAAAACCGAAAAACCTAAAACACCAGTTAAGGTAGAAAAGGTTGAAAAGGTGGAGAAAATTAAAAAGGTTGAAAAAGTAGAAAAGGTTGAAAAACCTGCAGCTGCTAAAAAAGAAAAAACTGCTAAAGCAGAAGAGCAACCTTTTAAAGAAGAAAGAGTAGAAACCAAATATCAAAAACTTTCAGGTCCTAAAATTGCAGGTACTAAAATTGACTTAAGTCAGTTTAACAAACCTAAAAAGAAAAAGGAAGACGCTAAGAAAGACGATAAATCATCAGATAATAAACGTAAAAGACGTAGAATTTCTAAACCAGGAGATAATAGATCTGGAGGAAATAATTCTGGTGGTAACAACAGATATAAAGGTAACAAATCTGGACCAGGCAAAGGAAGAAGAAATATTGTAAAAGAAGAGCCTAGCGAAGAAGATGTTAAAAAACAAGTACGTGAAACCTTAGAGAAACTGCAAGGTAAATCTAATAAAGGTAAAGGTGCTAAGTACAGAAGAGATAAAAGAGATCAACACAGAGAACAAACTGAAATTGATCAACAAATTGAAGCTGCAGAAAATAAAATTCTTAAAGTAACAGAGTTTGTAACAGCAAATGAAGTTGCTACTATGATGAATGTTCAAGTAACCCAAATTATATCTGCGTGTATGTCACTAGGTATGATGGTTACAATGAACCAACGTCTAGATGCAGAAACTCTTTCTATCGTTGCTGAAGAATTTGGTTATCAAGTAGAATTTATCACAGCAGATATTGAAGAAGCTATTGAAGAAGTTGAAGATAAACCAGAAGATTTAAAACCTCGTGCTCCTATTGTAACAGTAATGGGTCACGTTGATCATGGTAAAACATCACTTCTGGATTACATACGTAAAGAAAATGTAATTGCTGGAGAGTCAGGAGGTATTACACAACACATTGGTGCTTATGGAGTAACTTTAGACAACGGACAAAAAATTGCATTCTTAGATACTCCAGGTCACGAAGCCTTTACAGCAATGCGTGCTCGTGGAGCTCAAGTAACAGATATCGCTATTATTGTTGCAGCAGCAGATGATGATATCATGCCGCAAACTAAAGAAGCAATCTCTCACGCACAAGCAGCAGGAGTACCTATAGTATTTGCTATTAATAAAATTGATAAACCAGACGCAAAACCAGAAAATATTAAAAGTGGTTTAGCACAAATGAACCTTTTAGTAGAAGATTGGGGAGGAAAAATCCAATCGCAAGATATCTCTGCTAAAATGGGAACAGGTGTTAAAGAACTTTTAGAAAAAGTATTACTGGAAGCAGAATTATTAGAGTTAAAAGCAAATCCTGATAAATTAGCACAAGGTACAGTTGTAGAAGCATTCTTAGACAAAGGTCGTGGATATGTATCTACCATATTAGTACAAGCAGGTACATTACGTATTGGTGATTATGTTTTAGCTGGTAAAAACAGCGGAAAGATTAAAGCAATGCAAGATGAACGTGGAAATGATATTAAAGAAGCAGGTCCATCAACTCCAGTTTCTATTCTAGGTTTAGATGGTGCGCCACAAGCAGGTGATAAGTTTAATGTATTTGAAGACGAGCGTGAAGCAAAACAAATTGCTACCAAACGTACACAATTACAACGTGAGCAATCTGTACGTACACAACGTCATATTACACTAGACGAAATTGGTCGTCGTATTGCACTTGGTGATTTCCAAGAGTTAAACATTATCCTAAAAGGAGATGTAGATGGTTCTGTAGAAGCTTTAACAGATTCTTTCCAGAAATTATCTACCGAAGAAATTCAAATCAATATTATTCATAAAGGTGTTGGACCAATTACAGAGAGTGATGTATTATTAGCAACTGCTTCAGATGCTATTATTATAGGATTTAATGTTCGTCCAATGGGTAATGCTCGTCAAATAGCAGATAATGAAGAAATCGATATCAGAATGTACTCGATTATTTATGATGCTATAAACGATCTTAAAGACGCAATGGAAGGTATGTTATCTCCAGAGCTTAAAGAAGAAATTACAGGTACTGCAGAAATTAGAGAAATCTTTAAAGTTTCTAAAATTGGAAGCATTGCAGGTTGTATGGCATTAACCGGAAAAATAATGAGAAACTCTGGTATACGTTTAATACGTGATGGCGTAGTAGTGTATACAGGTGAATTAGCATCCTTAAAACGTTTTAAAGATGATGTTAAAGAAGTTTCTAAAGGTTATGATTTTGGTACGCAAATTAAGAACTACAATGATATTAAAGAAGGTGATGTAATTGAAGCCTTCCATGAAGTAGAAGTAAAGAAAAAATTGAAATAATTTTTTAACACATATTAAAAAAAAGCGACCTTATGGTCGCTTTTTTTGTTTTATACCAAATGTTTAAAACAGGAAGTAAATGTTTTCATAAAATATA
>Ga0209121_10003341_pt1 | contig 15634 bp, 13 predicted proteins | sample Cruoilmetagenom3_FD_187292 | JGI IMG/M metagenome (GOLD analysis project Ga0209121, IMG submission 187292) | Oil polluted marine microbial communities from Coal Oil Point, Santa Barbara, California, USA - Sample 3 (SPAdes) (version 2) | ecosystem: Environmental > Aquatic > Marine > Oil seeps ...
AGGTTTATTTTTATTGATCCTGATTGTCGCTTGCGCCCAGACCTCCCCGACCCCCGTAGAAGAGGAAATGGTCGAAGTAGAAGATACAGAGGACACGGGGGAAATGGAGGAAGAAGCGGTCGATGCAGAAGCATTGATTATTGAACGCTGCAGCGTGTGTCACTCTGCGGACCGCGTCTTCCAGGCTGACTATACAGCAGAAGGCTGGTCAGATGAAATCGACGATATGATTCAAAAAGGTGCTGAAGTCAACGAAGAAGAAAAACAGTTAATGATCGATTGGTTGGTCTCTCGCTGACGGGTATTTGAAAATTTTGACTCATTACGTAAAATAATTATCTAACTCTGGTAATTTTTTTGCTGATGGCAATCTTCGGGTCTTAAGCCAGCCAACCAGAATACAACCCGGAAGATCCTTGACCTTGGCGAATCACGCACAAACCTGAAGGAGGTTGAACATGATCAAAGACATCCTGCGCGAAGCTGCGGAACGCATGCAAACCGCACTGGACTTATTAGAAGAAGACCTGGCGAGTATCCGTACTGGGCGCGCCTCACCATCACTTGTGGAACGTATGCCAATTGATTATTACGGTACCAAAACTTCGCTGATCCAGCTGGCATCGATCAGCGTACCTGAACCGCGCCAGCTGCTCATTCGCCCATTTGACCCTGCCTCACTCAAGGACATCGAACGAGCGATCCTGGCATCTGACCTGGGCCTAACTCCCAACAACGACGGCAAGGTTATTCGTCTGACCATCCCCCAGCTGACAGAAGAACGCCGCAGGGAGCTGGTGCGTGTGGTGCACAACCGCATGGAAGAGTCTCGCGTAAAAGTTCGGAATGTTCGCCGTGATTTAATGAAAGATCTGCGCGAATTTGAGAAAGAAAGCCTGATATCTGAGGACGAAGAGGAACGCGGCGAAAAGGACCTGCAGGAGTTGACTGATAAACTAATAGACAAAGTCGACGAAATCGGCGAGCATAAAGAGCATGAGATCATGGAATTCTGAAAACCAATGACTCCAGAAGCGACTTCGCCAGTAATCGAAAATATCCCCCAGCATGTTGCCATCATCATGGACGGCAACGGCCGCTGGGCAAAACAGCGCGGGCTGCCCCGCGTGGCCGGTCATCGCGCCGGCACGGAAAACTTGCGGACAATTATCCGGGCCAGTGCCGAATTCGGCATCAAGTACCTTACGCTGTATGCCTTCTCAACTGAAAATTGGTCCCGGCCCCGAGCGGAAATTAATGGGCTGATGCGCATCCTTTCGGATGTCATTGACCGGGAGCTGGATGAATTGAACGAGGAAGGCGCCCGCCTGGTCCACATCGGTCACCTGGAAGAGTTGTCCAAAACCCTGCAAAACAAAGTGCAGCATGCGATCGACCTGACCAGCGATAACCAGGGCATCACGATTGTACTGGCCTTCAACTACGGCGGTCGGGATGAGATCATGCATGCCGTCAAACACATGCTCCAGGACAATGTGGCCCCGGAAGATGTGACAATGGATTTAATCAGCCAGTACATGTTCACCAGCGACATCCCTGACCCCGACCTAGTCATCCGCACCTCGGGGGAAAAACGAACCAGCAATTTCTTGACCTGGCAGAGCGTTTATTCAGAATGGTATTTCACGCCTGTCTACTGGCCTGATTTCAACAAAGAGGAATTGCGGAAAGCCTTGGTCGACTACGCAACGCGCCACCGCCGATTTGGCGGCCTGGAAGAAACTTCCTGATCTTCAAGGAAATACGCCATGCTGTCCACCCGTGTCAAAGCAGCTCTTGTCTTTATACCCCTGGTACTGATTTCATTTTATGTAGGCGGCTGGGTATTCAATGGGTTTATAGCCCTGATCCTGGTGATGGCAGCATGGGAATATTCACAGCTTTATACACAACTAGGTCCCAAGCCAAGTTTTCCACTCATCAGCGGTGGCGTTTTGATTTTCGTCCTGCAAAGATGGTTCCTGGCGGAATCGTTGCTGGGCATCCTGATTACGCTGGTTCTATTTACCGCCATTGTGATCGCATTGGTTCAATATGAAACCGGTATCAAGGATGCTGCATTAAGTTTCACAATCAACCTGAGCGGCATCCTCTACCTCGGCTGGGTGGGGAGCTTTTTTATCCCGTTGAGGAGCCTGCCGAATGGATTGGGCTGGACTCTGACCGCACTGCCCATCACCTGGTTGGCGGACTCGGGGGCCTATTTCATTGGACGCTGGTTGGGAAAGCGTCAGATGTCGCCGAAGCTCAGCCCACATAAGACCTGGGCCGGGTTTGTTGGCGGCATCCTCTGGGGGACTGCCAGCGGCTTCCTGCTGGTGCTCTTATGGCGGTCAGTGGGATTTCTCCCACAAAACACACCTCTCTGGGAGGGAGCAGTCATGGGATTGGTCCTGGCCATTCTCACACCTATGGGAGACCTGCTCGTCAGTCTGATCAAACGCACTGCCGGGGTCAAAGATACCGGTAACTTGATTCCGGGGCATGGGGGCATCCTCGACCGGATCGATACCTGGATCTGGGGTGCCATGCTGGGTTACTACCTGGTGCTGATTTTCGGGGAATAGGAGATCAGGAATTAGGTATTAAGATATTGGAAAAATTCCCAAGTACACGAAACTTTAGGAAGACTGCTGCATTTACATCTGATAAAGAATAAAATCACCCACTAAGGTAAATCAAAATAAATTTCCCATTCCCCGCCCGATGGTTGGGATGCATAGGAGCGATTTCCCACAATCACAATCCAGGTCTTGCCAGGCTTTAACGGTAGCGGATCGCCATCAGGCGTCTCAAATCGTATGAGCTGATAGGGGTCTGGTGTGCGCCAGGACCCATAAGTGACTCTGCCGTTCCGAAAGAGCAACGCCGGTTGATAGCCAACCGCATCTCGCAGCACGATATCATGCAAGCTGGGTTCGTACTCGATATATTCAGCGTACATCACGATGATGTTATCAAACACCACAGGTTCGTCATTATTACGGTCGGTCATTGGGACCAGGTCCAAGCCATCCCCTGCTTCAGCTTCCATCCATAATTGATATTTTTCTGTCAACTGGTCATAGCGCCACTGCATGACGCTGAAGTCTGCATATTCAACATGCAGCAAAGTGCCATTCTCATCCCCGGGTGGGGGATCTTCTGAAAAATACATCCCGCTCAAATCCATGCGCTGCTGGTCAACACCCTGACTTTCAGCATAGGCGGTCAGTTCTGCAGAATTAGCAAATACACCTGTGGCATCATGGGTACCTTCCCCGCACATCGCCGGGCAAGGGGTATCCAGAAAACCAAACGCTCGATTCCCCAAAGCGCTAATAATGACATCGTCCACCAGGGGATCCGCATCCCCGTACCCCAGGATGCCCTGGAAAAAATTCACCAGCTGTGCATCGACCAGCCGCCCTGACCGTACCGGGCCGATCTCCTCAACATCATCCCCGTAATACACCGCCAGGAAACGGTTCATCTGAAAGCCAATGAAGTATTCAAAGATGATATCAGCGCTGGTCAGGCCGGCATGGGGGCGACCCGAGCGGGGCCAGTTAGAAATCTTTACCATCACGGGACGACGAATAAGCTTATCCGGATCATCAACCGGCAGACCCGTCAGGGGATTAACGCCGGGTCCCAATTGGTCGCCCGCCAGTACCCTGAGCGTTGGGGTCGACGGAGGGCTGGTATGTGTGGCAGTTGGCGTCTGGGTGGGTGGCATGTTGGTTGGTGAAGCCGTCGCGGAAGGTGTTGGAGATAGCGTATGAGTCGGCGTTATTGTCTCTGCCACCTCAACCTCAGGGGACGGCTGGCAGGCTGATAAAACAATCATAAGCAGGATTATTACATATCGGGCAGTCTTTGACATGGCGCTATTCTATCACCAAATGATGATTATTCAACACAGAATTGCACTTCTACTCGGATGAACAAAACCGTCCATAAACTGGGGTTGTATCAAACGCCGGATCATAGCCGCCAGGGATCTCACTTTCGACTTCCTGCCACAATCCACAAATCGCTTGATCATAGAGGTTGGCGCTGCGACCACTCAGGTAACCGCTCACATCGAGCGCTTGCCCCATGGAGCCCAACCGCAGGTATCCCTCAATAAAAACAAACAGCTCCGTCGGCTCGTTGGTCTGATCTTCAAGGCGGAATGCACGATCTCCCAATGCTGCCACCCTTTCCCAATCCCCTTGCTGGGCAGCCAGGTCTGCTTCTTCAAAATACAAACACCAGGTTTCACTGTTAAGCTCCTTAAATAAATGCAAAGGCGGTGAGGCACGCTCATCGGTATCTGCGATAATTAAGGAGGGGTTTGATAAGGGAAGGGCCGACAGCATGCGCTGTGGGAAATCTTCCGGAAGTCGATCCGGATGTTCATAATCCAATACACGCAAACACCCCGGCGGCTGGTAATAAACCACGATCATCTGGTCCGTGTTCCCGGAAAAATGCACCGAACGAATGGTTTGATCAATTGGCAAGCCGGCTTCCAGGGCAGGGATCTCCCGCCCCAAGCGTACACTCAGATATTGAACAATATAATCAATCTCTCGATTTGTATTCTCTGGTGCATAGGTCCAATTTAAAATGGCTGTCAGGGAGTCATCCTGATAAAGGCTGAGTGCGCGCAGGTCATTAATCACCAATGATGTACCCGGGGTCAGGTCTGGAATGCGATGGACCATTTGCTGGAAATAACGCTGGGTGATCAACCATTCATTGCGATAGAAATTTGCATTCCACAGGTGCCACCCCGTCGATCCGCCCACGATCACAGCCAGCAGCAGGCTCCTGGCGACCTTCACCCATCCCCAGCGCACCCGGGTGAGCGCATGCAGGATAGCGGTCATGAATAAAGTGATCCACGGAACAAAAGCCATTGTAAACCGGCTGTTAAATGGTGAGTGGATATTTATCGTTAAATCAGTCAGCCAAAACGGCCAACCCGCAAATACGAGACCAACCAAGCTGATGTTCAGCGCGGATCCGCCGAATTTAGCGATCCGGGAAGCAGCCGGCTTTTCAGGGCTGTGGTTCTTCCGCCGGTAAAGTGAGAGAAGGATAAACACTGACAGCATTGAAAGCGCCGTCACTGCAAGATAAACAACCCAAAATACCACGCCATATTCGCCACTGGAAAGCTGGGGCAGGGCACGCTTCCAGGCGGAAAACACCGTTTCATTTAACTGCTCCAGGATGCCTGACAGCCAGTTCCCCAGCACAATATCCGTCTCAGAACCTCCAATGGGCTGGTAGGTAGGAAACTGGAAGATGAAAATACGCCACAACAGGAAGATGAGCGTCATCAGCCAGTATGGCAGCGTGTGTAAAATACTCCACCCCACTCGGTGTTCCGCATCGATATCTTTCTCCTTGATGGCGACCCACACAATCAGCCATCGCGCGGCTTCCCAGCCCACAAAATATTCGATGGAAAATTGACTGATGACCAGGGCAGCCAGGGCTGGCAGGTGCCAGGCGAACTGTGTCCAAGGAAATCCTTTGCCACGGGGCGCATTGACAGCCCGGACCATACCAATAAACGAAAACAGGTAGAGTGCCATGGCTGAAAAGTGGTGGTTATAAATGATCGCCTGGGGGTGACCGAGAAACCCCGGATAGATGCTGAACAGCAAGGCAGCCCACAATGCTTGTTCTGGATGCGTTGGCCAGATCAGGCGAATCAAGCGCCAGAACAACACAGCACACAGCCAGTATAAGAGCAGTGAGCTGAAATGGTAGCCAAGCGGTTCTTCACCAAAGAGAAAGGCCTGTGCCATGAAGATCCACGCCGAATAAGGGCGATCCAGGGCAACATATTCTGGATACCCCCCTGGACCGTACATATGGTTGATCCAGGCATAAGGCCAATCATCCCAGTAATAGCCCAGGGTGGGGATCAATATGCCGTACGCCAGCACACACACAACCAGCAGGATCAGCGGTACCAGAAAGGGTTTTTTTGAGCGAGAAATTAAGTTCTTTTGAGTCATAGACGAGTTGCCAACATTGAAATGCTGAAATGCGTGTCATCGAACTGGATGCTTGCTGTCATCCCCGCACGCCTGTCACACAGTATACCCTGAGTCATCGGTGAGTGCCGATCAGACCGCATCAGGTAGTATCGCTCAGAAATCGATAAAACTTATAATAATGAGCAACAAGAGCCGAACATCTATATCGCCCAAACCAATCCTGATTTATCCCTCTTTTCGTTGGAAGCGATTATGATAGAGTTAATCAAAATCTTCACTATAGGAGAAAATTATGAGCGAAGGACCCACAAAACTCGTGTTGGTGTGGACAACGGCTGATCGCGAAGTGGCCATGAACATGATCCTGATGTACGGGAGGAATGCCAGGCGGCTTGGCTGGTGGGATCAGGTCAATCTTCTGGTCTGGGGACCGTCCGGTCCGCTGCTCCTTGCTGATGAGGAACTCAAAGTTGAAATCAAAGCAATGATCGATGAAGGGGTCGAGGTGATCGCTTGCAAAGCTTGCGCAGACCGCTACGGCATCAGTGATGCGCTGTCCGAGATCAGCGTGAAAGTTTTCTATACCGGTGAAGCCCTGACCAATGCTGTTAAATCCCCTGACTGGGCAGTACTGACATTCTAAGCATCCCCCTCCAAACTTACCAGAATATTTTACGTAACATAAGAAGTGTATACAAGTCGAAGCGAAGCTTCACCCCTGTTTTTAATTTAATTCAGCTTCCGAAAAGTCGTTCCGCGGATTTTCCCCGGGATACCTCTTAGAACCCGAAAATCGCCTTCAAAATTAAGAGGTTTTTTCTTTTAGCAATGTAGTCTTAAACTTGAATTGCAAGCGATCTTTGGGGAATTTTGAACTCACTCTTTTCAAACACGCTATCACAGCTGATTGCCACCAGATTTAAGACAACAGAAAGGAGACGACCTAATTATTGGAACCTTTGGTGTGGTTTCTTCGTCAATGCCATGTCGAACTCAACAGATTATGTTTATATACCCGGAGGTTCACATGAAGAAAAATAAATACTTACTCCACTTATTGATCCTGCTGGTGTTGATTTTCTTAATCACCGCATGTGGAGTCATTCCTGCTGATTCCATGGCTCTAAATGGCCTTGAGGACAACGCGGTTGGCATGGCAAACCCCTCTGCGGTCTACTGCGAAGGGCTCCGGTACGCTTATGAAAGCGTTGAACGTAATGGTGGGATGGATGCGGATTGTATCCTGCCCGATGGTACACGCTGCGTTGCTTGGGACTTCCTTTCAGGCAGCTGCGGACAGGAATTCACCCACTGCGAAATCAATGGGGGCACCATCGAAGAAGGTGCAAATATCGGAACATGCCGCTTTGCCGACGGCTCATCCTGCGATGAATACCAGTATTTCCTGAGTGAGTGTTCACCAGGTGATCAACCAGGAGAAATCTCTGAAGTTGATCTCCGTGTCGAAGAAGAGAATGCCTATCCGGTTGAAGAGGAAACAATCGAAATTAAGAACTTCACGGAAGCAAGAGATTTCTTGGTTGCATATTTTTTCGATCAGTACGGCATCGAACTCACAAATCCCTGGATAGAAGAGGACATCTCGCTCGAGGATGCGAATGCGAAATCCACCTTCCGCTATGTGTCAGGACCACTGACCATCGTGTTTTCCGCTGAAGCATCAGCCCCATATGCCCCTATTTATGAGATTGAAGAAGCCTCCTATCTTGTCAATGGATTTTATTGGGAGGGGACATTAAGTTTCGACGGAACGATTGAAGAAAGTGTTGTCTATCCCCCCGGCACAATTCTCAATGAATATCAGGCTCGGGATGCAATTTTGTTGTATCTGGATGAAATTTATGGCATCAATGCACCCGGTGAATGGACTAAAGAAAATTTTTCGCCGTCTGAAAATACGACAATGATCAGGGTGCACACATCGGATGATTGGACCGTTGAGGTTGAATTTGAGCCTGCTGCTCCCCTGGTGTCCAGTTACCTGGTCAGGGTTGAAAATCCCTCTGAAGAATTTCTTTGGGAAGGTGAGATCACACTGCGGGGTGAGATTGAGGAGCTCAGCTGCACGCATTAGATAACCAATCGCATTCCAATGGATCAACAGAATATATAAACCGCTCAAGCTCAATTGGCGGTTTTCTATGACTAATTTGATCCTATCTCAATCATCCATGGATTGTTACCATAAGTTTAAAATTTTCTCAATCACAATCATAAAGCAGTTTGTACTGGCCAATTTCTCATGATTCTTGGGTTTTTATCTCTGGATCTTCATCAACTCTAGCAATGACAAACAATACCAATACACCCGCTGCCAGGATCATTAGAGCTGTGCCTATTCCAAAATTGTCTGCAAGTCCACCTAAAATCGGCGCGAATATAGCTGTCAACAGTGTGGTAAATTGTGACTCGACTGACAAGCCAGAAGCCATAACACGGTTTGAGATTCGGTCGCTGATAAAAGATACATTCATAGGACGCCGTATATTCTGTAATAAATAAAATAATAAAAATATTAAAATAGCCAGCCAGATGATATCTTTCCAAATTGCCAGTCCTGCTACCATTAGCAACCCTGCACCTGTTAAAAAAGTCAGGTTGATAGCACGCCCCAGGCTGCTAAAACGTTTGCTAAATTCTGCGGCACCGCGTGAAGCAAAACTAGTAAATAAGTAAATCACAAAATAAACAATGCCAATAACCAATGCACTACGGCGCTTATCCTCCAGGACCAAGAAGATGGGCATCATCAATGCAAAGCTTTCCAAAATAGGCTGCAGGTAATCTTTGCTTGCTTTGAAAAGGCCGCTGAATCCAGCACTGTTGAGTATTGCCTTTAGGGCACGCCGGTCTTGGAAAATACTCGAAAAGGATTGAAGTGTGGCACGAATTTGTAACCCGATTGTTCCCTTAGAGAACTGCTTCAATTCGCCATCCAGTTGGCGAGGGTAGCTTGCCAGGTTGATGAAATCAAGCACATAAGGGATGATGGAAGCTAAAAACATCGTGCGGTAATCACCTCTGTAGAATACCAGGCCAGCGGCGATCAAGGCATTGATGGCTGAACCTAATTGCGAAAAGGATCGCGTCCGTCCATAATACTCCACTTTAAGATGCGACATCTTGTTAAGCTGTAAATATTCCAATATTAACGCTTTGTGGGTCCCTGTTCGGAAAGCTTCACCAAACGAGAATAAGACCATCGCCAAAGCATATATTGAAAAATCAGTAAAGAAATAAAATATCAGAAATGAAATGATATAGGATCCGAATGCCATCAACATGGATTTGCGCCGCCCAAATGCGTCCGCAAATACCCCCGTGGGGATCTCAAGGATATTCGTTGCTACATCACGAATGGCATACAAAAAACCAATCTGAAGGTAGCTCAATCCCACTTCACGAAAGATCAGAATGATGAAGGGGTCAAAGAAGCGCAGGTTCTTTAAGAACCCATACAGCGCAAAGCGGGGAAACATACGATCATTCTTGAACATATAAACAATCCTTGAAAATAAGTATCAGATAATTCACAATTAATAACTCAATTAGTAACGAAGCAAGTTACATCATAATAACATAACGATAATTTTCTTGACAAGTATGACTTATTGCATTCTTATGAACTTATTCTGAGGTGATTGTTCTATTGGATTTCCAGTTAACCAAAGGAGAAAAGATCAGCGCTGCCACAACGCCAAAGACAAAACCTCCAACTTCATAGATCTCGTTCAAAGAAAGCAAACCGGAATTAAGGACACCCAAAGCGGCAAATGGGCCGATTGTAGCACCCAGATCGCCAGCTGTATTAATCAACCCCAAAGCACGGCTGCGTAAATTTTCCGGAACATGGTCTCCGGCAATGGCGGGTATTAATGTTTCGGTACTGCTGCCTGCTATTGGAACCAAGAATGCGCCAATCAAAGCAATACTCCTGATATCAGAACTCATGAGCCAGAATCCCAAAGCACCCAGGACAATTGCCCAGCCAACGACCGGCCATCTCCGCTTTAACTTATCCGAAATAGAACCAGCGATGGGTGTGCTGCCAATGCTGGTCAGGTTGCTTAATGCCGTGTAGATCCCTGTAAGTGTGGCAATCGGGATATAAACGCTCGCGATCTGCACGCCTTTTCCAAACAGAACTGAAAGCCAAAGAATCCCAGTAGCCGCCATAACGCCCCAGGTCAAGAACCGAGAAATAAAAATCGCGAATGAAGTAACTGCGATAATTTTCAACGGAAATCTTGTCGTTGGAGATTGATCCGATTCTTTGACAGCAACTTTTACAATTACCTTATTTTCCCTGGTCTCGGGTAGAAAGAAAAACCAAACCAGAGCACTGGCAGCAATGACAACCACGCTGATCCACTGCCCGCTGCGGAAGCCAAACAGATCAGTCAACAGAGCCCCAAAAAAAGAGGATGTTGCTACACCCAGAAAGAACCACATCTGATAAATACCGCTGTTGCGACCGCGGTTTTCTTCTGTGGACACATCCAAAACGACAGAATTACCACCCACCCACAAAAGCGACCAAGCCAATCCCCACAAAATCCTGCCCATTAATATAAGCCAGAACCCATTGCCAACAGCATAAAACACACTGGAGCAAGCGCCAAGTGATAATGCAGCAATTAATAAGCCTCGTCGCGGCATACGGTCAAAGAGCATCCCCACAGGACCGTTCAAGACCAATCGGATGGCTCGATTTGCACCTAACAGCAGTCCCACCATTGAAAGGGTGATCCCCAACTGAGCGGATATGTCTGGATGGGGTAACACGGTATACAACGTTGCATCACCCAGAAGGGATATGGCAGTTCCAATACCTAATAAGTTCAAAATAAATTTGGACGATCGCTTATCTCTCATTTGTACCCACAATATTCCTTGTTATTCATTTTTATCCCGGGCAAATAACACCTGGTTGTTTTGCAGCAATCCCAATTGCCTTGAACCCTTCTTGTTGCCGAGCTTTGCGCTTCAATTCCTTCCATTGTGCAGAAATTTATTTGGGAATGATGACCTTTTACCATCGATTTATTCCCACTCACCAGTATCCAATATAATGCTGACATTCCCCTGCTTCCCGCCAGCTTCAACATACCTGTGGGCATCGGGGACCTGTTCCAAAGGGAAACACCGGTCAATCACAGGCTTCAGCTTTCCCTCCTCAATTAATTTCTTCAAAAACAGCAAATCTCCTTTTTTCTGACTGGCTGATTCAATTTTCAACCGTTTGGTGCTGGTTAATGATGTCCACCATCCAAGGAGAATGTGGGAAGGTTTGGCGAAAGCTAAAAAGTAAGTTCCTTTCTTCTTAAGCAGCTTCAGCCGCCGAACCACTGAATGCTTGCCGATCACATCGATGATCAGGTCGTAAGTTTCACCGCTGTTGGTGTAATCCTCCCTGGTGTAATCGATGACGTGATCTGCCCCCAGGGAACGCATCAAATCCAGCTTGCCAGCGCTGTCGACCCCGGTTACCTCGGCGCCGAAGTGTTTTGCCAGCTGGATGGAATACGTGCCGATGCTGCCCCCACCGCCGATGATCAGAACTTTCTTCCCGGGCTGTATTGTCGCTTTCCTCATATAATGCAGCGCTTCCATTCCTGCGGTGGGAACAGCTGCGGCTTCTGAAAAGCTCAGGTTGGTTGGTTTCGCCGCCAGGACACCCTGGGCGTCATCAGGATCAGCCGGCAGACAGGTATATTCCGCATATGCCCCAAATTTAAACCCAGTTGTACCAAAGACCTGGTCCCCAACCTGATAGGACATCACCTGCCCCCCAACCTGCTCAACTTCCCCGGCAAGCTCCTGCCCCAGGATCGTGAGCCGCTTTGGTCGCACCAATCCAGCAAAAAGGCGCACTGGAAACGACAGCATCAGGGGAAGCTGCAGCCGGCGCATCTCACAATCCCCTGCTGTGACCGTTGTGGCGTAAATTTTGACCAGGATTTCATCCGCTTTGGGCACGGGTTTTTCAACCTCCTGGAGCTCAAGCCCCTCTGGTGATCCATACTTTGTCCAAACAATTGCTTTCATCATGTGCCTTTACATTTTTAATATTGTACTGCTTGCTGCCATAAGTAATCCACCCGATAGCAATAGAAGTGAATTGGCCTTGCAGTTAAGAGGCTGAAAGTCTTACTATCAGGTACAAAACCTGTCGTTCTTCATGATCCTGCTGAGATTTCGGTCCCGAGTCACAGCACTAAGTGTGTTATCTTTAATTCGCGTAAGAGAATAGTTATGTCACACACAACTGGACTCGCCGTTAGACGAAACTCACCATGATCTATAAAGGAAAAACCGCTCAGGACTGATCCAGGGCGGTTTGTGTACCCTCGGCGCGACTCGAACGCGCAACCTACTACTCCGCAAGCAGTTGCTCTATCCATTAAGCTACGAGGGCATTCAGGTTTGTAGATTCTATTCGATTTAACCCCTCTGGTCAAGGCGCATGATCCACACTCAATTCAATCTTCATCACCCTGTACCAGGGTGCCCACAGTTTCACCGCGCAGCGCATTGGGCAGGGCGTCTTCATCCCATAAATTCAGAACCAAGATTGGAAGTTTATTTTCCATACACAAGGACACCGCTGTGCTGTCCATCACTTCCAGGCGGCGGTTGAGCGTGTCGATGTAGGTCAGCCGGTCAAATTTCCGGGCGTCCGCATGCTGATTGGGATCCTTGTCATAAACCCCGTCCACCTTGGTCGCCTTGATCAGCACATCCGCATCAATTTCCATTGCCCGGAGGGCAGCAGCCGTATCTGTTGAAAAAAACGGGTTGCCGGTTCCACCGCCGAAGATCACCACCCGTCCCTTTTCAAGGTGCCGGATCGCCCGCCGCCGGATATATGGCTCAGCGACTGAGCGCATTTCAATCGCCGATTGGACCCGTGTTACTATATCGATTCGCTCAAAGGCATCCATCAACGCCAGGGCATTCATCACAGTCGCCAGCATCCCCATATAATCTGCAGTGGCACGATCCATCCCGGCATGGTTGCCGCGCGTCCCACGCCACAGGTTACCTGCACCGATCACAATGGCCATGTCCACATCCATGTCATGCACTTCCTTGACGCGTTCAGCGATATGGGTCGCTTTGATCGGGTCAATGCCAAACCCTTCCTCCCCCGCCAGAGCTTCACCGCTCAACTTCAAGAGGATTCTTCTATACATCAAACCGTTATCCTGTTTAACCATCATCCCTCCCGGAGTCTATACTTAGAAAAAAGCCAACCACAAGGTTGGCTTTTGTTTGATTATGCTTCTTCTGGCTCTTCCTCAATGCCAGTTTCCTCACCAAGTGCCCAGCGGACAAACCGCCTGACTACAATTTTCTCGCCCAACTTGATCACCTGCTCGTTGATCAAATCCTGGACGGTCATGCTGCCGTCGCGTACATACGGCTGGTTCATCAGGACTGTCTCTTCTCTGTACTTTTTGAGATAACCATCCACGATCATGGGGATCACCTTTTCAGGTTTTCCCTCTTCCTTCGCCCGGGCTGTAGCGATCATCTTCTCATGGTTCAGTGCAGCCTGGGGAATGTCCTCATCGGTCAGGTACAGGGGATTGGCAGCCGCGACCTGCAATGCCAGTTCATGTACCAGTTCAAGGAAATCGGGTGAGCGTCCCACAAAATCTGTTTCGCAGTTCACCTCGATCATCACAGCCATCCGGCCCTCACCGTGGGAATATACTTCGATCACACCCTCCGAAGCTTCCTTTCCTGCGCGTTTGGCAGCCTTTGCCAGGCCTTTCTGGCGTAAAATGTCGCCGGCTTTGTCAAAATCGCCGTCGGCATCACGCAGCGCTGTTCGGCAGTCCATAAACCCACAGCCCGTGGCTTCGCGTAATTCCTTGATCATATCAATCGTTATTTCCATAATAATGCGTTTCCTATCCTCAATCTGGTTCCGTGTGGATCAGTCTTCTTCAGACTGTTCTTCTTCTGTTTCATCTGGCTCAGGTTCAGCTGCTTCAGCTTCATCTGACTCAGGTTCCTCTGCTTCAGCTTCATCTGACTCAGGTTCCTCTGCTTCAGCCTCATCTGGCTCAGGTTCCTCTGCTTCAGCCTCATCTGGCTCAGCTTTGTCTGTTTTAGGTTCAACTGCTTCAGCTGTGTCTGGCTCAGGTTCCTCTGTCTCAGCTTCTGCCGCAGGTTCCTCTTCAGCCTCTTCAACCTCAGCCTGGTCTTCCTTTGCTTCATCTATATCGGTTGAAATTTCCTTCTTGTCAGCTTCAACTTCTTCCTGCAATTCCTCTTCGTCTTCTTCTTCAAGCTTGCGTTTCTTCGCTTTGGGTTTCTGCGCTGCACCAAGATGTCTGAGGGTCGATTCACCCAGCAGGACTTCATCCTCCAGCTCTTCGTCATCCTGTATAAAGCGGGACAGCCCTTCCGGCATGGGCTCTTCAACGAGCTCTTCTTCTTCGGCTTCCTTACTGCGAATAGCCAAGCCCTCCATGACAGCATCGGCAATTTTACTCACCAGGAGCTTGATCGCCCTGATCGCATCGTCATTGGATGGGATGATGTAATCAATATTCTTTGGATCGCAGTTGGTATCCACCATTGCCAGAACGGGGATGTCCTTTAGGTTCGCCTCATGGACAGCCGTCTCCTCGCGCATCACATCCACCACGTACAGGATGTCAGGCAGCCGCTTCATGGTGCGAATGCCATGCAGGCGCGTATCCAGCCGTTCGATTTCGCGCTCAATCATCAAACCTTCTTTTTTCGTCAGCAGGTCAATCTGACCGCTGTCGCGCATGCGTTCCAGGCGCTCCAGTTCGAATATCCGCTTCTGGATGGTGACCCAGTTGGTGATCGTCCCGCCCAGCCAGCGTTCGTTCACATACGGCATACCACAGCGCTCAGCCTCTTCGCGGATCGTATCCTGCGCCTGGCGTTTGGTGCCAACGAACAATACAGTACCGCCCTGGGAAACCTTTTCGCTGACAAATTCATAAGCCTCATCCAACAGGCTGACCGTTTGCTGCAGGTCAATGATGTGAATGCCGTTGCGTTCTGTGAAGATATACGAACGCATCTTGGGGTTCCATTTGTTGGTGCGGTGACCAAAGTGGACGCCGCTCTCGAGGAGCGCTTTCATTGTAACTATGGGTGACATGATAAATAAATCTCCTTTGCGTTTTGATCCTCCGCCTCCTTCTGGCTTGTCCCTCACCCATTCTATGGGCACGCAGGACAAATCCGGGGGCGTGTGAAATAGTGTCTGTCAGGTCGTTCTGACAGCGGGATTAGTATAGCATATTCGAGGTGAAATGGGAATAGAGGGATGGGGGAAGGACAGATAGTAGTTAGTAGATAGTAGCTAGTGGCTAGTAGTTAGTAGGGATGTAGAGATTAGGAATTAGTGTGTCGTCCTTAAATATGTTTGTGGTTTGTAAAAGGTGAACACCTTTGTCTTGCGCATAAAAATTCATCATTCCTGTATTATCCAGGTGCGCTCAACCGCTAATCCCATGAAAATCATATTTTTCGTAGGGTGTGCACCTCTTTTGTGCGCACCAATATTTTTCTTTCTTTATTTTGGTGCGCTCAACCCTCACGCCCTGTGGGCTCAGGGC
>Ga0209121_10003342_pt1 | contig 15623 bp, 14 predicted proteins | sample Cruoilmetagenom3_FD_187292 | JGI IMG/M metagenome (GOLD analysis project Ga0209121, IMG submission 187292) | Oil polluted marine microbial communities from Coal Oil Point, Santa Barbara, California, USA - Sample 3 (SPAdes) (version 2) | ecosystem: Environmental > Aquatic > Marine > Oil seeps ...
GAATTCCTGGCATTGTTCCGCTAAATAAGCATCATTAGCACTTCACGATCCCAATTTAGCACACTGCCAACCAACCAGACCAAACAGCATGTAAAGCCCTCTCCCGGTGCAGGGAGAGGGTGGGGTGAGGGTTACCATTTTCAAGCTATCTGTTCACAATGCCCATCACTTCAGAAAAGCCCATATCTTTGGGCCCAACCCCTGTAAAATTTCTCAAAAATAGAGTTGTCTGTGAATAAATGAAATGGTTTAATTTTTTCACTGTTTGAGTGCCCTCACAAGCGCCATCACTGCTGTTTTGACTAAAACAGTATAATGTCATCATGGAAGCATCAAAAAGGATCATTTTAGCCATCACCGGTGCCAGCGGCGCCATTTATGGGCTGCGAGCGCTGCAGACACTCAAGACACTGGGGGTTGAAGTCCACCTGGTCCTCAGCCCGGTTGGCGCCCGGGTGATTGAAGCAGAAACCGGCTTGACGGCAGACCAGGTGTACCCCATGGCGGATTTCGCCCACCAGCCAGACGACCTGAGCGCGCCGATTGCCTCCGGCTCCTTTCATACCATCGGGATGCTGATCGTCCCCTGTTCAATCAAGACCCTTTCCGGGGTTGCCAACAGCTACGCCGAGAACCTGATCCAGCGTGCGGCCGATGTGTGCCTGAAAGAAGGGCGCGCCCTGCTGTTGGCGGTGCGTGAGACGCCCCTGCACGTCGGTCACCTGCGTTTGATGCTGCAAGCATCCCAGGCAGGGGCCATTATCTTCCCACCCAACCCAACCTTCTACGACCAGCCCGCATCCATTGACAATCTGGTGGACGCCAGCGTGGGACGGATGCTTGCCAGGATCGGCATTCCCAACCACCTTTATCATCCCTGGCAGGACGAAACGACATCAAGGAATAAACCATTATCATGAACAACACTAATCCAGAACTGGACCCGGAAAGACAGCGCAAAGCCAAAGAATATGCCCGCATCAAGCGCCGGATATGGCTTGTTGATCAAATCATCTCGCTCTTATACGCCGTCCTGTGGCTGATCACGGGCTGGTCGGTCGGGCTGAGCGAAGGGTTGGATGCCCTCAACGGCGGCCCATGGCTGACCACGGCGCTGTTTGCGGCGATATTTGGGGGCATTTATTTTGTCCTCAACCTGCCCTTGGGATTTTATGCCGGCTACGTCTTGCCCCATCGCTATGACCTGTCGACCCAATCCCTCAAGGATTGGATCACGGACCAGGCGAAAAGCCTGGCACTGGGTGCCGTGCTTGGTTTGGGGTTGATCGAAATCGTCTATTTTATTCTCAGGGTTACCGGTGAAGCCTGGTGGCTGTGGATGACAGGCGCGATGCTGCTTTTCAGCGTGCTGCTGACCAACCTGGCCCCCATCCTGATCATGCCGCTGTTCAACAAGTTCACCCCCCTCGATGAAGAACACGCCGACCTGGCTGAGCGTTTGATCCGACTGGCAGAACAAGCGGGAGCCGGCGTCAAGGGGGTTTACAAAATGGACATGTCGCGCCGCACCAAACAGGCGAACGCCGCCTTGATGGGAATCGGCAATACCCGGCGCATCGTCCTCGGCGACACCATGATTGAAGAATTTTCTGCTGATGAAATTACAACCGTGCTGGCGCACGAATTGGGCCATCACGTGCACAGGGATATCCCCATCCTGATCGGGTTTGGCACACTGATCACAGCCCTTGGGTTCTTGCTGATATCGGTGGCGATGAATTGGGCAGTGACTGCCTTTGGGCTGACCGGTATCGCTGACCCGGCCGGCTTTCCAGCGCTGATGATTCTGCTCTCCCTCTACCAGCTGGTCATCATGCCAATTGAGAACGCCTTCTCTCGCTGGCGTGAAAACATGGCAGACACCTATGCCCTGGGGGCAACAGGCAAACCTAAAGCGTTTGCCTCAGCCTTCACCCGCCTTGCTAACCAGAACCTGGGAGAAGTAGACCCGGAACCCTGGGTCGTCCTGCTGTTTTACAGCCATCCCCCTTTGAACAAACGTATCGCCAAAGCGGAAAACTGGCGTGGATAATTCTTCTAAAACGGGGTCTATTCCCGCTCAAAAGGCGTGCCCAGCGCGCCCGGGGGCTGCGAACGCAGTGCCCGGATCAATTTGATGACCCGGTTTCTCAGCCAATCCGGTAAGGTGGCAATAATACGCTCCATCCATTCCGTGTTCCCCAGGTTGACAAGCAGCAAAGTCAGGATCATCAATGGAAAAGGCGCGACCTGAAGCACCTGAGATGGGATAAACGTCAGCGTTGATTGCAGCACCAAACCCAACCACTGTAAAAAGGCGAAAAGATAAGCGCCAAAAGCGACCCTGAACGGCTTCCAGCCGCCAAAGATGGTGATCGCCAACACGATCCAGCCGATGCCGTTCAATCCGGTGATGGTACCCTTCCACCCGGCTTTCACACTCAGGGTATACAAAGGCCCGGCCAGGCCGACCAGTGCACCGCCAACAATGGTGTAAAGATAGCGCAGTTTAACCACATTGGCACCCCGCACAAAAGCTGCTTCGGGCTTTTCACCAATCCCTTGCAGCATCAAGCCTGGACGTGTTTTTGAAATCCAGAACCAGGCGGCAAAGATCAGGACAATGCTTAAATAAGTCATCACGGAGTGCTGAAAGAAAAGAGGTCCTAAAATTGGGATATCTTGCAAGAAAGGGATCGGGGTCGCAAACATAATGGGTGCCTGTTCACCCATGATGGGATTACCCAGGAAATATGCCAGGTCTTCACAGGTGATCGCCAGAATAAACCCGACCGCCACCTGGGACTGCTTTAGGGTGATGCTGCTGAAGGCGATCAGAACTGAAACAGCGATCCCGATCAACATTCCTGTCAGGAACCCCAGCAAAATGCTGTTCGTTTCCAAAGACACCCAGAACCCCATCATCGCCGATAAGATGATCAAGCCATTCAAGGAAAGGTTGGTTACACCCGCCCGTTCTGTTATTGTTTCCCCAATAGCGGCAATGACGATCGGCGCACCGGCTTCAATTACACCCGCTAATCCAAGAAGTATCATTTCACCTGACATTTATTCACCCTCTGCTTTCCCCAACACACGCTGCTTGACGCCCTGCATGATCAGGATAAACAGCACCAGGCTGCCTTGCAGCACACCGGTTAACGAGGAGTCAAGCTTCTGAACAATGGGCAGCTGGATGCCGCCGATATTCAAGGCAGCAAAAAACAGGGCGATTGGGGCAATCCAAATCGCCCTGAAGTTGATCAGCATGGCGATCATCAAGCCCAAATAGCCATATCCGCTGGAAATCGATGGGATCAGGCGGTGGTAAACAGCAACGACCTGCAGGGCGCCCGTCAACCCGGCAAAGAGACCACAAACCATAAAGGATAACATCATATATTTTTTAGTTGGAATGCCCAATCGGAAAGCAGAGCGCATCCCCTTCCCAACCGCCTTGAGGCGCAAGCCAAAATGCGTGCCCTGGAGTAAAAAGAAGATCACGATCAAGCCTAGAATGGACAGCACGAGCGAAGGCCAGCTTAAGTTGAAGGATTCAAAGGTGGGAAACCAGAATTCCTTGGGGAAAGGGTCGGTGCCGCTCATCGAAGCGATCCCCTCCCTGCTCCATGCACCAAATATCAAGCCGATATTAAGCGCTGTGGCGATATAATTTAATCCCAACCCACCGAAAATTTCATTGACACCGCCATAAGTTTTTAACAAGCCAGCGAGGGCAGCCCATAGCGCACCGCCCACCATCCCGGCGATTATCGATAAAATGATCACCAATACTGGAGGGAATGAAGCATCTAAAAACAGCCGGATCACACCTGTTGTCAGGATCGCCCCCAGGGTGATCTGTCCTTCGATGCCAATATTCCATAAGCCTGTCGAGAAAGTGACCAGCAGACCGCTGGTGACCAGGAGCAGCGGCATCCACACGACCAGCACGTTGGATATCCGGCTGGCGCTGCCAACAGCGCCTTCCACCAACAGCTTAAATGTCGTGAGCGGGTTAGCACCCACGAGAAGCAAGATCACGCTGACAAAAACAAAGGCCAACACAATCCCGCCAATTTGAAATAAAACTGAAAAACGACGTGCGCGTGCCTGATCCATAGTTCTCCTTCTAGGCAAACGCCTGACCCCAACCTTTTCCGCCAATCATCTGACCTAATTTTTCCAGGCTGACTTGGGAGGCATCCAGCGGTGGGGATACACGACCGCTGAAAAATACAAGGATGCGATCGCTGTAGCGCATAATTTCATCCAGATCGGCAGAAATAAAGAAAATCGATGTACCAAGTGTACATCTTTCCTTTAATTTATCCCACATATAGACGGCTGACTCGAGATCCAATCCCCGGGTGGGGTGTTCTAAAAGAACCACAGCCAGACGTTCCTCCATCAACGAAAGGGCAGCTCGCTGTTGATTACCTCCCGATAAGGATTCGACAGGCGTTCCAGGCCGACCGATAATGTGATACTCTTCAATCTTCTTCTCTGTTTTCTGCTGAAAATAGCCCTTATCAATAAATAATGCCTTTTCATGAGCTGTGACCGTGAAATGCTCTGCCAGGGTCAATCCCGGGACAAGACCTTCTTCCAGGCGGGACGCAGGGAGATAAGAGACACCATGCTCTAAAAATCCCGGATAGTTCTTATGGGTCATATCCTGACCGTTGACCACAACACGCCCAGAAACCGGCCGGATCAAACCCACACAAGCCCTGAGGAGTACGTTTTGACCGCTGCCTTCCATACCCGCCAGGCCAACAACTTCACCGGCATGCAGCTTAAGGTTCACCGGGCCGATGGTCAGCGGGTATTTTTCCACGACCAGGTCCTCAATGTCAAAGACAACCCGTTCCTGAGCCAGCAGCCGTGGGTTAGACAAGGTGATCTGCTTCCCAAACATCATTTCCACCAAATTTTCGGTGCGGTAGGGTGCCCTGACCTCACCCACCAGCTCGCCCTTTCGCAAGACCACCACGCTGTGGCACAAACTCTCAACATCTTCCAGTTTGTGCGAGACAAAGATGATCGTTTTCCCACCTTTAGCCAGAATCTTCAACGCCTCGAATAATTTTTCCTTTTGCTGCGCGCTGATCCCGGTTGTAGGCTCATCCAGGATTAATACGTGGGCACCCAACCACAAAAGCCGCAGTATTTCCAGCTGCTGCCGCTCGCCGACAGTCAGGGTGTCGATATAGGCTTTTGGATCCAGTGAAAAATCAAACTGCCCCTGTAATTCCTCAAATTCCTGAATCTTTTCCTTGTAGGATAAAAACAAGCTCCCGCGCTCACCCAAAATGAAATTATCAATCACCTGCATGGGTGGGAAATCCAGGGGATCCTGATGGAGCATTCCGATGCCGTGTCGGATGGCGTCAGCAGGGGTGTCAATCAAGACCTTTTCCCCATCCAGGAGGATCTCACCCGAATCCGGTTGGATATACCCGGACAGGATCTTCATCAATGTGCTTTTACCTGCCCCATTTTCCCCCAGAATGCCAAAAATACGGCCTTCTGGAATCGTCAGGGAAATATCAGCATTGGCATGCACGTCCCCAAAATGTTTATTAATTCGAATTAGTCCAACATTCATATTATATTTTTTAACAAAATGGGGAATACAACATTGTATTCCCCATTATTTACTCAGTTGATTTTATTCTGAACGGCCTTCAATACCTTCTAGCAGCTGCGGCAAATACCAAATTTCAACATCTGTAGCAGTTTCACCGTCGGCAAGGAATTCCGTGCCATCCTGGAAATTCAAGGGACCTGTCCAAAGGTTCAGACCGCCAGCCAATTCGTCAATGAACTGCTGGAGCAGGGGCTCTGCGTCAGCGGACATGCCAGTCCCGTTGACAAACCCAACAGCGGTGGTATCCAAATTATTGATATCATCCCAATCGGGCGGCAGCCATTCAAACACCGATTCCCAGGTTCCGTCCATTGCGCTGGTAATGTGGCGCACATAGGCGGGGCCCCAATTGAAGTAAGGAACGCCAAGGCACACATCGGGCGCTTCTTCGCAGGCTCCGTTGTAATCATAAGGGATTGCGTATACGGTCGTGCCTTCACTGGTTGCCTTACGCGCTTCAACCAGCGCTTCCGTGGTATCAATACCCGAGATGATCACATCAGCACCGGTATTAATGAACTCGTTCGCAACCTGTGTTGGGTCTTCAGTAACGCCAGGGATATTGAACCAGAAACCAATCCATGTCACCCGAAATTCCAAATCAGCTGGGTCATTCCCCAGGTAATTTTCCCAGCAATATTCTGCACCCAACTTGGCTGCTGCCACCAGGCGGCGTGTTTCCTCGTTGATCAACGGTCCCAGGTAACCAATGGATCCATTCTGCGTGTGCAGTGCCGCATCGCAGCCTGCCATCATTTTGCCGTATTCCATCTGTCCCATGGTGTTGATCATATTATCCAGGGAGACGTAATTCTCACCCTCCTCCCAGACTGAATCGCCAGAAGCATGAATGACATAAATATCCGGGTTGTTTTCAGTGAACTCTACCGCATCCTGTTTCATATCATCTGAGTTAAAGATGATCAGTTGAGCGCCTTGCTGAACCAGTTCTTCAGCCAGTTGGGCCGCGGTTGTTCCGGGACGATCAGCTGTATTGACTGCATCGAGGTATATCATCTTCGCCCCAGGGATATTCTCTTCTACATATAAGCCAGCATCATAATGCGCCTGGCTCCATCCCCTGTCATTATAGGGGCCCACCATCAGCAATCCAAAAATGAACTCTTCTGGTTCAGGCTCTTCAGTTGGCTCTTCTGTCTCTTCAACGACCTCTTCCACCTCTTCTTCAGTGGGTTCGGCTGCAGGTTGACAGGCTGAGAGGATCAGCGTCGGAATAAGAAGCAATACAACAAGTATCAAAATCAATTTTCTATTCATTTTTCTCCTTTTCACTTAATTTATCCTTCCGAAAGTATCTTTACAAAGTTATTTTCGCAAACTTTAGCCCTCCTTTCTTGCTGATCGTAACAAGAATCATTGTGAATAGTTTCAAATCGTAAGTTTTAATCAAGATTTTCATGGAATCTCTCTTAAGCATCTCCAGATCGGATTAATCTTGATGACTCAATTTTACACCTAATTTTCAGCATTGAAGTCTCATCTTTACAAAAATTCCTATTCCAATGTTGAAAAAAATCCAAAAGATAGCTGAACTTTGTACCAAACCAAGTTGGTGATTGATGCTGTCTGGATAATTTATCTGGGGAACATCAGATTCTCATCTCATATACACGGTAGCGACGAATAGGCTTCACGTTTAATTTCAGGAGGGCATTGTTCATACGGTGATTATCCTCCAGTACGTAATTGATTTCCAGGCAGGTTTTTTGACCACGCAGTGCCTCATAGGTCGCCTTGTATAACAGCGTGTCAATCGCTTTCCCGTGATACTCCGGCACTACACCCAGCGCCCACATGCGGTAGCTGCGCAGATTCTTCAAGCTGAAAAGCAGCTTTAGCCAGCCCAGGGGAAATAATCGGCCGTTCATTTTTTGCAGCACAGCGTTCACATCAGGGAGAGACAGCGCAAAGCCGATCGGGTTGCACTCACGGTCCTCAGCAATTAGGAGCGCTTCTGGATTCACAATCTGCTTCAGATCACGCGCCATGGCGCGTGCCTCGTCTTCCGTCACCGGGTAGTACCCCCAGTTTTCAGAGATAGCCCGGTTGGACACGTCCACAATGGTCATCACCTCACGTTCAAGCTGATTCAAATCTACCGCTCGGACGGTGACGCCGTATCGTTCCTGAATGCGGTCTGTGAGGGTCAGGTAGCGTTCCGGAAAAGTATAGCCACTTCCCTCATCGGCTAAATAGGCGATCAAGTCGATGGCTTTTCCCAATCCAAAGCGATCAAAATAGTCCGCATAGTACACTGGGTTGTGCGGCGCCATGATCACCGGACGCCGATCGCCCCCCTCGATCTCCAGCCCCCACTCCTGGGAAGCAAAGCTCCAGGGACCACGCATGGCGCGCATCTCCTGATCCAGCAGCCAGCTGCGGGCTGCATCAAGCAGCATATGGGCGCCGATCTCATCTTCAACACACTCAAAAGATCCAAACAACCCGATGGGTTCTCCCCAGTGCTGGACAGCCAGGTGATCCACAAAGGCAGAACAGCGCCCCAGCACCTGATCACCATTCTTTAACAGAAATAACTTTACAGTGCAGTGATCTAGCATTGGATTCTTCTTGGGATCGAACTGCGCTCTTTGTTCCGAGCGTAGGGGAGGCACCCAAATAGGATCCTGTTTGTAAAAAATGTACGGAAAATTGATAAACTTTCGCAGGTCCCGCCGGTTCTCAACACATTCGATATGCATATCTTCTCCGATCCTGAATATAACTGTAAAACCTCCTAAATTGTAACCGCATTCGGAAATCTATTCGGGTTTTCAGCCGCTTGGAGAAACAGACGGGCAGGCACAGCCCCCCAAGGGTGGGCAAGCTCAGGTCTGCCCCTACCGAATTTCCTTTCTTGAAAAGATTACCTTTAATCCTATTTCAGGACGACACACCATTCACCAATCACCAATCACCATTCCCTATTCACTTATAACTGATAACTATTTACTAATAACTACTCCCTAATAACTATTCCCTATTCATCCTCTTCATGGTATCCTGCTCACTATGACCATGCAAGCGACCGCCCTGGCGCATCCCAATATCGCATTCATCAAATACTGGGGTCTGCGAGATGAGGCCCTCCGCCTTCCTGCCAATGACTCCCTTTCAATGAATATCGGCTGCCTGAACACCACGACCTCGGTCACCTTTGACGATCATTTTAAAGCAGACGTTCTGGTGATCAACAAGCAGCAGGTGACCGGAAAAGCCCTGGTTCGTGTCAGCCGCTTTCTGGACCGCCTTCGCCAGAAAGCAAAACAACCTTTGTTTGCAGCCGTCGAAAGCACGAACAATTTCCCGATCGGTGCAGGCCTGGCATCCTCTGCCTCTGCCTTTGCCGCACTGGTCGTAGCCGGGTCAGGAGCCCTCGGCCTGTCTCTTACTGAAAAAGAGCTGTCCAGCCTGGCACGTTTCGGTTCCGGCTCTGCCTGCCGCTCGATCCCAGGCGGCTTTGTGGAATGGCGGACAAATCAGGCCAGCGACGAGTCTTACGCATTCTCAATCGCCCCACACAACCATTGGCAGCTGGTGGATTGCATTGTCATCCTCAGCAAGGCACACAAGGTTGTAGGCTCTGAAGCGGGGATGCGCTCAGCCGTGACCAGCCCCCTGCAAAACGCACGTATCGCCGATACGCCGCGCCGTCTCGCCCTTTGCCGCTCAGCCATCCTCCAGAGAGATTTCGGTGCCCTGGCTCGGGTGACCGAGCTGGACAGCAACATGATGCACGCCGTGATGATGACATCGGACCCACCGCTTTTTTACTGGCACCCGGCTTCCCTGGAAATCATCAAAGCAATCCAGACCTGGCAGATTGAAGGCCTGACCGCCACCTACACTCTGGACGCGGGGCCCAACGTGCATGTGATCTGCCCCCAGGAGAACATGAGCGAAGTGCTGAGCCGCTTGCGCGAATTCCCGGGCGTCATCGACATTTTAAAAGGCATGCCGGCTGGACCTGCCAGGCTCCTCCCATAAAATTGATTAACAGACTTGCGCAGGTATAATTAACCCCCGAAACAAAATAAATTCCTGTGTGAAGGTTCACAACAGGATCAAAGGATTTTAAATGAACATCTTTTTACTGATTTTACAGGTAGTTTTTGTAATTGGGTTCCTGATCTTCTTTCATGAACTAGGGCACTTTCTCGCCTCCCGTGCCGTAGGCGTTCCGATAGACGAATTCGGTTTTGGCTATCCCCCCAGGCTGGCCAAGATCGCAGAATGGAAGGGAACAGAAATCACCTTGAACTGGATACCCTTTGGCGGCTTTGTTAAACCAAAAGGCGAAACCGATGAAGACGTAGAAGGCGGCATGGCGGCAGCCCCTGCCTGGAAACGGTTGGTGATCGCTCTGTCTGGTCCCGTGATGAACTTCCTGATCGGCATCCTGCTGCTGGTCGTGATTTACTCCGCCGTCGGCATCCCAGCTTCAAACGAATCCATGATCAGCCAGGTCTCTCCAGAGTCGCCTGCCATGCAGGTCGGATTACAAACTGGCGACATTATCCTGGCAGTGGACGATCAACCTGTTGAAGACATTGATCAGCTCATTCAGGAAGTCGCTCAAAAAGCCGGCACCGAAATCACCCTAACCATTGAGCGGGACGGGGAAACCAGGGCCTTCAGCATCACGCCGCGCCTAGATCCTCCCCCCGGGGAAGGGGCTATGGGCGTGGGATTAAGCTATCCGCTCAAACCGACACCGTTCTTTCAGTCCATGGGATATGCCTTTCAAACTACCGGATTTGTCATCAAGGAAACCTTAATGCTGCCGGTGCGACTGATTCGAGGTACGGTTGATCCCGCCCTGGCGCGTCCTGTCGGTTATAAAGGTATCTATGACATCTATACCCGGGCGGTGGAAATGGATCAAACGTCAGACCTGCCAACAGCAGAACCCCTCCCGATCTATACCCTGTCCATCATCGCCAACATCTCCCTGGCTTTGGGCATCACCAATCTCCTCCCCATCCCGGCACTGGATGGGGGCCGCATTCTGTTCACCCTGCCGGAATTGCTCTTCAACAAGCGCATTCCGCAGAAATGGGAGAACGTCGTCAATACGGTCAGCTTCGTGCTGCTGATTGGTTTAATGGTTGTGATTACCGTTCTCGATTTCTCCAATCCCGTGGTCCTGCCCTGACCCGGACATGGAAACTGATATGGAAAATTCACCCTATCAAAAAGACCATCAATTTTCTGAAATTAAGGCAGCCCTGCTTAACAGCAGGAGTCCCTTCCCCACCGGGATGTTATACTTCTTCTCCGATATTTCCCAAGGAGACCTGGAAAAGCTAACTGCAGTCTGGCCCAAGGTGGAGACCATGCGGCGTCGAGGTTTGCTGGAAGACATGGAAGGCTTGGCGGAAAACGACACGCTGCTGTTTTTTGATCACGTCGCGCAAATGTGCCTTGATGATGAAGATCCTATTGCTCGCTCAACAGCCATCCGTCTGCTGTGGCAGTCGCAGCAAGAGAACTTGATCCCTAGGTTAATAAAATTGATGAACGAAGACCCGGAAGTGATTGTGCGTGCTGCTGCGGCGACAGGCCTGGGGGTCTTTGTTTATCTTGGTGAACTGGAAGAGATCAATGAATCAACCTACAAGTCGGTTGTTGATAATTTAATACAAACCCACCTCAGTGCGGATGATCAGCTGGTCCGCCGACGCGCACTGGAAGCCTTGGGGTATGCCAGCAACCGGGAAATTCCTGACCTCATCCAAAAGGCTTATGAATCCAATGATGATGAGTGGCTGCAGAGCGCATTATTCGCCATGGGACGTTCCTACGATAAACGCTGGAAGGGTGCCATATTACGCATGATCGACCACCCCGATTTGAAAGTCCGCTATGAAGCAGTGCGCGCCGCAGGGGAATTGGAATTAGAAGCTGCCCGTGATCAATTGTTTGAGATTGCCAGTGGAGGTACACAAGATGATGACCTGTACTTTGCTGCCATCTGGTCATTGACGAAAATAGGCGGCGAAGGCGTTCAGTCCTTGATTGAAATGAGTATTGACGATACGGACGATCCCGATGAACTGCAACTCCTTGAAGAAGCCCTTGAAAATTTACACTTTACCGAACAAATCAACCCGTTCGATATGATGTATGTCGAAGAAGATGACCTGGATGATTGGGAAAATGAGTAAGAGTATCTTCTCGTAAAAATCATCCAATCCCTTTGTAACCAAATACCCGAAGCTTCTCGGGTATTTTTTAATTTGCGTTATGCCCTAATGCTTTGGTAGAATCGAGGTGAAAAACATGATATGAAAGATCAATGATGAGTGAATCTGAAAATTTTCGTTTACACGCTTATATCAAAGGGCATGTTCAGGGCGTCGGCTTTCGGTATCATGTCCTCAAGGCCGCCCAGGACGATCACCTGACGGGGTGGGTGCGCAACCTGTATGACGGCCGGGTCGAGGTCATGGCTGAAGGACCGCATGCGGATCTCAACCAGCTCCTGCTCAGACTGCGCCAAGGACCAATCAGCGCTCAGGTGAATAATGTTGACTATACATTTTCAGAGGTGAAGGGGGATTTCTATGGTTTTCGTGTCCGTGGAACCGCATAAATCCCAAACGTAAATAAAAGCTGATTATCTCGCACAAATTCTCCTACAAAACCACGATAACCAGCCTTATAAGGTTGATTCTTGGGATTTATAATTTTGCTTCTTAAGCACACTGCCTGGAAAACCGCTACTCTGTGATGTGACCTGACAGCAGCCGCACTTTTTTCCATGGGGGTAGATCAGATTCTTCCGCCAGCATGGCACGCAGCTCATAAACCTGGTCGCGCAGCATAGCAGCCCGTTCAAATTCCAGTTCCTTGGCAGCTGCTTTCATCTGCTTTTCCAACTCGGTGATCATGCGTGCCAGTTCACTTTGCTCCAGCTTACTGGCTTTGCTGCGTAAACCACCGGTGGGTTCTACTCCGGCATCACGAGCCAGGCGGTCTGTTATATCGCGCACCGACTTGGTAATGCTGGCTGGCTCGATATGATGTTCCTTGTTATAGGCGATTTGGATATCCCGCCGCCGATTGGTCTCATCAATCGCCTGCCGCATGGCATCAGTGACCTGATCAGCATACATGATCACCTCACCGTGCACATGACGCGCAGCCCTGCCAACCGTTTGGATCAGGGCAGTGCCAGAGCGGAGAAATCCCCGCTTATCGGCGTCCAGGATCGCCACCAGCGAAACCTCAGGCAGGTCCAGTCCCTCCCGCAGCAGGTTGATGCCGATCACGACATCAAAAACGCCTAGCCGCAGGTCCCGCAGAATCCCCACACGTTCCAGGGTATCAATTTCAGAGTGCAGGTAATGGACCTTTAAACCTAATTCCAAAAAATAATCTGAAAGATCCTCCGCCATGCGCTTGGTCAGGGTGGTCACCAGCACTCGCTCACCTTTTTCCACCCGACGGGTGATCTCACCATACAGGTCATCCACCTGCCCTTCGGTCGGCCGCACATCAATCCTGGGGTCCACCAGTCCAGTGGGACGGATGATCTGCTCCACAACCTGGTCTGCCTTTTCCAGTTCATAAGCCGCAGGCGTCGCCGAGGTGTACATGGTGACCCCCATTATCTGCTCAAATTCCTCAAATGTCAGCGGCCGGTTGTCCAGCGCAGAAGGCAGACGGAAACCGTATTCCACCAGCACATTCTTGCGAGAGCGGTCCCCGTTATACATACCCCTGATCTGCGGTAACATCATATGCGACTCATCCAAAACCAGCAGGTAGTCTTTGGGGAGGAAATCGATTAGGGTCCAGGGGGGTGAACCGGGCGGACGCCCATCAATATGGCGGGAATAGTTCTCAATCCCCGAACAATAGCCTACCTCGCGCATCATCTCAAGGTCATAACGGGTGCGCTGTTCCAGACGCTGTGCTTCCAGCAGCTGATTGTTGGCGCGCATTTTTAACAACTGCTCTTCCAGCTCAAGCTCAATATCCTTGAGTGCCTGCTGCATGTGTTCATCTTCGGTGATGTAGTGTTTGGCTGGATAGACATCAATGCTCTCAAGGCGAGCTTTGACCTCACCGGTGAGGGGATTCACTGCGATAATCTGCTCCACCTCATCCCCAAAAAAGCTGATACGAAATGCCTGCGTTTCGTCATAAGCGGGCAGGATTTCCAGTGTATCACCCCGCACCCGGAATACGCCGGGCTTGAGTTCAAAATCATTTCGAGAATACTGGATTTCAACCAGGCGGCGCAGGAGGGCATTTCGGCGGTAGATCTGGCCCACTTCGAGGTGGATCACATTCCCACCATAGGCTTGAGGATCACCCAAACCATATATTGCAGAAACCGAAGCAACAATGATCACGTCCTTGCGCGACATCAAGGCAGTCGTGGCAGCCAGGCGCAGCCGGTCAATCTCTTCATTGATATCCGTCTCTTTTTCAATGTATAAATCTCGTCGCGGAACGTAAGCTTCAGGTTGGTAGTAATCGTAATAAGACACAAAGAATTCCACCGCATTATTGGGAAAGAATTCCGTAAATTCGGCATACAATTGGGCTGCCAGGGTTTTATTATGCGCCATGACCAGCGTCGGCAGCTGGATCTGCTGGATCACATTGGCAACCGTGAAAGTTTTCCCAGTACCCGTCGCCCCTAGCAGAACCTGGTGCTGATGCCCTTTTCTAATACCCTCCACGAGCTGAGAAATGGCCTTGGGCTGGTCCCCGGTTGGTTCATAGGGTGCGTGTAGATCAAATGGCACAGTCGTTTTTCCTGATAAGTCGTTGGTTAAGCACGGTTAACAAACATGCAAGGATTCTACCAGAAAAGCAGTCTCAGGAACTAAGATAAGACAAATACCTTTCATTCATGTGAGGTCACGGTAGTATTCTACAAGATTAATCAGATTAATAATGATATGCGTTTTGGACTTCATCCATACTTTCAAAAGGTCATTTAGTTGATTAAAAAACGAATAGGAGCACATCCACAAGGCTTCCGAATCCTGTCCGGTATCAAATGAAGCCGGACGTGCTGTCCTGTTGGAAATTACGCGATATTCAGCAAAGGACATCCTATCAGCCATAACCCGGGAAAAAGATGTGGAAACCTGCTTAATTCCAATGTTTGTTATTGAATCGACGGCGAATTCAATGGGGTTGGGGAAAAGATTGCCATCTTTTAATGTGCCCATCCTTGATTAAATCGATTTGTTGACACATTTATTTTACTGATAAAATGCTCGTGATTGAAGCTATCTTTGTATTTGTTAGCGAATTCATATCACACATATTCGGTTATAAGCTGTATACTTGTATTGACATTGAAAAGGGCTAGCACAAAGTTTCGTAAAGGAAAGGGAAATTAATATGAAGACAAAATTATTCATCATTCTTATCGTTGCGGTTCTATTAATATCTGGCTGTTCGGCATCAAATAAAATCATTGGCAGGTGGGAAGATACCGACGGGATCCAATACGAATTCTATAGGGACGGTACCATAACAATCGATTCATATGGGATAACTGTCTCAGGGGATTATGAGTTTATTGATAAGGAAACAATTAAAATCAATCTTGCGGGATTATGGGGATTGGCAGGCGCATCTGTGATGGAAGTTGACATTTCAGGAAATCAGATGACCTTGAATGAAGGAGGTATTGCCATAATATTAGAAAAAGTTGATTGACTGAACCACTCAAAATGATCTTAGTGCTGCCCTTTCACTTCATGATCATGAACAGCAGAGATGAAAGATTTATACGCATTGTTTTTACTTTCTAAATTTAATAATCGACAAAATAATTCACACACTGCGTTCCTTTCTTCGATCAATCTAAATGATTAATCTAGATTTGCGTGACCTATCCAATATCTTCCTGCTGCCGGGACCATACAAAGTCAACCGATTCCTCGAACACATCCCGATATCCCCGGTAACCCTCAGA
>Ga0209121_10003343_pt1 | contig 15621 bp, 13 predicted proteins | sample Cruoilmetagenom3_FD_187292 | JGI IMG/M metagenome (GOLD analysis project Ga0209121, IMG submission 187292) | Oil polluted marine microbial communities from Coal Oil Point, Santa Barbara, California, USA - Sample 3 (SPAdes) (version 2) | ecosystem: Environmental > Aquatic > Marine > Oil seeps ...
CCCTATCTGGATGGTTACACCGTTTACACCCTACGCGAACCCCACGGCGTAACCGCGCATATTGTGCCGTGGAATTACCCGATGCAGATCATCGGTCGTTCCGTTGGGGCGGCGTTAACTATGGGAAATGCGGCGGTGCTGAAACCTGCCGAGGAAGCCTGCCTGACCGCCCTGGCATTCGCCAAAATAGCCGAGGAAGCCGGCCTTCCGGCAGGGGCGCTAAACGTCGTTCCGGGCTTGGGCGAGGAAGCAGGCGCAGCGCTTTCCGGCCATCCTGACATCAACCATATTTCGTTCACGGGGTCGGTCGGCGTTGGCAGCCTGATCCAGAAAGCGGCGGCGGATGCGATTGTGCCGGTTACGCTGGAACTTGGCGGAAAATCCCCGCAAATCGTGTTTGACGATGCTGACCTAGACGCCGCTCTGCCGTTCTTGGTGAACGCAGGTGTGCAGAATGCAGGGCAAACGTGTTCCGCCTCGTCACGCATTCTGGTGCAGCGCGGGGTTTACGATACACTGACGGACAGGATGGCCGCGCGATACAAGGAACTAAAAGTCGGCCCGGCGATGGACGACCTAGATGTTGGCCCGTTGATCTCGGCTCGCCAAAAGGACATCGTCGAAGGGTTCGTGTCCGCTGCCAACCCTGAACGCATCCTTGCTCAAGCCTCCATTGTGGAAGCCGCCCCTACAGGTGGCCACTATTTCGCGCCAACCCTTTACGGTGGCATCGACCCAAACGACCCATTGGCCCAAAACGAAATCTTCGGCCCTGTACAGGCAATCATCCCGTTTGACACCGAAGAAGACGCGCTGCGTATCGCCAATAGTACCGCCTATGGTCTGGTGGCGTCGATCTGGACCCGCGACGGCGCACGCCAAATGCGGATGGCCAAGGCGGTGCGCTCGGGGCAGGTCTTCATTAACAACTACGGCGCAGGCGGCGGCGTAGAACTGCCTTTCGGCGGCGTTGGAAAATCCGGCCACGGCCGCGAAAAAGGATTCGAGGCGCTATACGGTTTCTCGGTCCTCAAAACGGTCGCAGCCCACCACGGTTGACGTTCTTGCAGGATGAAACCAACAGCGCCACCATAGCCCCAACCAAATAGGAGACCATCATGAGACTCGCAGGAAAAACAGCCATCGTCACCGGTGGCGGATCAGGTTTTGGCGCAGGCATTGCCCGCAAATTCGCCGCTGAAGGTGCGCGCGTGATGGTCGCCGACATCAACCTTGAAGCGGCGCAAGCGATCGCAGACGAAATCGGTGGTATCGCGCAACAGGTTGACGTGGCTAACGCGGACAGCGTCCACGCTATGGCACACGCGGCTTTCGTTGCCTTCGACACTCTCGATATTCTGGTGAACAACGCAGGCATCACCCACTTGCCCACACCGATGGAGGACGTCTCGGAAGAAGAATTCGACCGCGTGCTGGCCGTCAACGCCAAGTCGGTTTACCTGACCGCGAAATACATCGTGCCTCATATGAAGGGGAACAGATCCGGCGCAATCCTGAACGTAGCTTCGACGGCAGGTGTCAGTCCTCGACCTAAATTGAACTGGTATAACGCCTCAAAGGGCTGGATGATTACCGCGACTAAAGCGATGGCCGTTGAGCTGGCACCCGACGGCATCCGCGTTAACGCCATAAATCCAGTGGCTGGCGAAACCCCGTTGCTGCAATCTTTCATGGGCGAGGACACACCGGAAATTCGCGCCAAGTTCATCTCGACCATCCCGCTGGGCCGTTTTTCCACCCCCGAAGATATGGGCAACGCCGCCTGCTTCTTGTGTTCAGACGAGGCCAGCATGATCACCGGCGTCGCCATGGAAGTCGACGGAGGGCGCTGTGTATGAAACTTGGCCCTCGCAATCTGATCACCGATGTCCCGGGCCTGCGGGTTGGCAACGCCCAAGACGATACGTTGAAATCCGGCTGCACAGTGTTGCTGGGCGATGCGCCCTTTACCGCAGCAGTCCATGTGATGGGCGGCGCACCTGGTACGCGTGAAACGGAGCTGCTGGCCCCTGACAAGCTGGTGCAGGAAGTTGACGCGCTGGTGCTTTCCGGCGGGTCTGCCTTTGGTCTCGATGCGCCTTCGGGTGCTTGCGACGGGCTGCGTGCGATGGGGCGCGGGTTCAAAGTTGGCGATGCCAGCGTCCCCATCGTCCCCGGCGCGATCCTGTTTGATCTGCTGAATGGCGGCGATAAAAGCTGGACGGAAAACCCCTATAAGCCGCTTGGACTGGCGGCACTTGCTGATGCCTCCGAAGATTTCGCGCTTGGTACGATCGGGGCCGGAACTGGCGCTACAACCCTTGACCTTAAAGGGGGCCTCGGCTCCGCCTCGGTGGTGCTGGACAATGGCATCACGGTTGGGGCCTTGGTGGCGGTGAACGCCGTCGGGTCGGTTATTCAAGACGGCCAGAAACATTTCTGGGCGGCACCATTCGAGGTGGACGGGGAATACGGCAACCACGGCCCCGCGACCACGCGGAATTCATTGCCCGCATCAAACCCGTTCGCCAATCCGCCTCACAGCACAAACACCACCATTGCCATCATCGCGACCGACGCCGACCTGACCCAAGCCCAGGCCACCCGCATCGCTGTGGCCGCACACGACGGCATGGCCCGCGCGATTGTGCCCAGCCACACGCCATTCGATGGCGATCTGGTGTTCGTCGCGGCAACGGGTAAGAAACCGTTAAGCGATCCACCTGCGGATCAACTCGCGCTTGGTCACGCCGCCGCAAATTGCTTGTCCCGCGCAATTGCACGGGGCGTTTTTGAGGCGACCGCTGCCGCGGGGGACACTCTGCCAACATGGAATGACAACTGGTAGGGTGGGTGATTCACCCACCATTCCCTAAAAACGGTTAATGCAAATCGTACACACGCGTTGTGTACGTGTTGTGTACGTGTTGTGTACACGAAAAACACCCGATTTTGCCTAAAAGTTAACGCCCGCCGATGTTCTGCAACAAAGGTAACAACTTCGACATATCCGGCCCATGCTCCATCCCCGTCAAAGCTTTTCGAAGCGGCATAAACAGGCCCTTGCCCTTACGCCCCGTCGCCTCTTTTACCGCCGTGGTCCATTCCTTCCACGAGGTATCCCCGCGTGGCTCTGCTGGTAACAAGCTCATAGCTTTTTCAATAAAATCAGTGTCTTCCGGGGCAATAACAGGCTCCACACCATCACGACAAAGTGCCCAAAGTGCGTTCAAATCGGCACGAACCTTGATGTTTTCGCGCGCCATTTCCCAGAAAGGCGCGGCCACATCATCAGGAATCCCAAGCGCTTTAAGGTCTGCCTGAACGCGGCTAATATCCATAGAATGCAATAACTTAGCCGACAATGGCCCAAGATCTGCCACATCGAATTTAGTCGGTGGAGAACCGAAACTGGACAGGTCAAAACCCTCGATTAAATCGGCTATATCCTGTTGCAATTCCAACGGCTGCGAAGACCCAAGCCGCGCCATGTGCGACAGCAGCGCCATCGGCTCAACTCCTTGTTCCCGCAGGTCTTTTAGGGCCAATGTGCCGAGACGTTTTGACAATCCCTCACCCTGTGGTCCCGTTAATAACGAGTGATGTGCAAACGCCGGAACGACCCCACCCAACGCCTCGATGATCTGGATTTGGGTGGCGGTATTGGTCACGTGGTCGGACCCTCGAACCACGTTGGTAATCCCGAAATCCACATCGTCACAAACCGACGCCAGCGTATACAAAAACTGCCCGTCGCCACGGATCAAAACAGGGTCTGAAACGCTGGCAGCATCGATGGATAAATCACCCAGAATTCCGTCGGTCCACTCAATACGCTCATGGTTCAACTTGAACCGCCAATGGCCAGACCGTTCCGCCCGCAACGCATCGCGCTCGGCCTCTGAAAGTTGCAGAGCCGAGCGGTCGTAGACCGGAGGCTTGCGCATGTTCAGCTGCTTTTTGCGTTTAAGATCAAGTTCCGTAGGTGTTTCAAAACACTCATAAAGTCTCCCCGAAGCCCGCAACGCATCCGCCGCTTCGTTGTAACGATCCAATCGCGAAGACTGGGTTTCAATACGGTCCCACGTCAGGCCCAACCACTCCAGATCACGTTTGATCTGATCCGCATATTCAACGGTGGAACGCTCGGGGTCGGTGTCATCCAGACGCAGAATAAACGTGCCGCCGGCCTTGCGGGCGATGGCCCAGTTCATGAAGGCGGCGCGCAGGTTTCCAACGTGTAAAAAACCGGTGGGCGAGGGGGCGAAACGGGTGGTGGTCATGATGGGTCTCTCCAACGGTTGGCAATCGGATAACGGCGGTCCAGCCAGAACGCGCGTTTGGTCAGGCGCGGGCCGGGGGCCGATTGGAAGCGTTTGTATTCGCTGATGTTTAACAAATGTTCAACCCTTTTAACGGTCTCGCGGGCATAACCGGCGGCGACACAATCGGCGACGGAGGCGTCCCCCTCCATCAACATGGTCAAAATGCCGTCAAGGACGTCATAGGGGGGCAGCGAGTCTTCGTCTTTTTGGTCTTCGCGCAGCTCGGCTGTTGGCGGTTTGTCGATGATATTCACCGGAATCACGGTGCCCTTTGGCCCTTTCATCCAGTCCGCGTGATTGTCATTTCGCCAACGGCAGGTTGCAAATACGCGGGTTTTGTAAAGGTCCTTGATCGGGTTATACCCGCCCGCCATATCGCCGTATATTGTGGCGTAACCCACTGCAACTTCTGACTTATTGCCAGTAGTTAGCAACATGGAGCCCAGCTTGTTGGACATCGCCATCAGCAACAATCCACGCAGGCGGGACTGGATGTTTTCTTCGGTCACGTCAGGTTCCATGCCCTCAAATATCGGCGCAAGCGTTGCGGTCACTGCCGCGCGGCCTTCGCCAATCGAAAGCGTGTCATACCGGCAACCAAGTGCTGCAATCACATCTGCCGCATCGTCCAGCGATTCCTGCGAGGTGTATTCCGACGGCATCATAACGCAATGTACGTTTTCCGGCCCCAGAGCATCCGATGCGATTGTGGCTACGATGGCCGAATCTACGCCACCGGACAGACCCAGGATAACCTTTGAAAACCCGGTTTTCCGCATATAGTCGCGCAAACCTTCAACCATCGCACGGTATTCTTGTTCTGCCAGCGAGGGATGGTCCGCGAGTTCCCCCTCCAGCGCCCGCCAGCCGTCGGGGGTCTGTTCAAAGTAAACCTCTGCATAGGCTTCGTCGAATAGGGGCATCCGTGCGACCATCTTACCGCCGGGGTTCAGCACGAAAGAGCCACCGTCAAAAACCTGATCATCCTGCCCGCCAACCATGTTGAGGTAGACCAGCGGCAGACCAGTTTCGACCACGCGGCTTACCATATGGTTAATGCGACGGTCGAATTTGCCGCTGTAATAAGGCGAGCCATTCGGGATCAACAGCAGCTCGGCGCCACTTTCGGCCATGGTTTCGCAAACATCTTCATGCCAGGCATCCTCGCAAATCGGGGTGCCGATACGGATTGGGCCAAGGCTGAAAGGGCCGGAAATCTGTGCCGAATCAAACAACCGTTTTTCGTCAAAAACGTGCGTGTTGGGCAAGTGGTGCTTGCGCGTAAGCGTGTGAACCTTGCCGTCTTTCAGTACAAAATACCCGTTATAAAGTTTCTCGCCCTCAAGAACAGGCGCACCGATACCAAGGGCAGGCCCATCGGCACAATCCTTTGCCAGTTGCGCCAACGCGGTAGCGACAGAATCAAGAAACGCGCGTTTGGTCACCAGATCTTGCGTCTGGTATCCGGTCAAAAACATTTCCGGCAAAGCGACGAAATCAGCGTTTTTCTGCTTGCCACGCTGATGGGCCGCAACCGCTTTGGCCGCATTGCCCGCAATATCGCCTACAGTTGGGTTCAGTTGACAGAGAGTTAGACAAAAATTAACCGACATTTAAGCCTCCGCAGTGAGTGTATGGAAGGAAGTACTATCTTAACAAGGCAAAGTACAAGCCATTAGGGCAATAGTTTGCCAACAGTCTGCCTATGTTTGTAAAAAGTCGTTGTCAGATGGCGCGGTTATCCATAGACTTCGTATGAAATATTGGCCGCGAATATATCGCAGCAGTAACTTAGGGGAGCCGAGGCGTTTAAGTTTCGGTAGAGCAGTTTGAAAAAAACCATACTTTTCGGGGCCGCAGTAGCAGTGATGGCGGTATCGCCAGCCTTGTCACAAGAGGGCGATGTTCAAATTAAGCAGTACGATACCGGCGGCGTCTATGAGGGGGAATTCCTTGATGGAAAGCAGCACGGGCAAGGAACGTATCGTTTGCCTAACGGCTATGAATACACAGGCCAGTGGGTTGCCGGTCGAATTGAAGGGATGGGTAAAGCCACTTATCCTGACGGATCGGCTTATGAAGGTGCATTTATAAATGGGCGGCCCGAAGGGCAGGGCAAGATTACTTTCGCGGATGGCGGCACTTTTGAGGGTAGCTGGGTAGATGGAAAAATTGCGGGCAGCGGTGTGGCGATTTACGCCAACGGTGTGCGTTATGAAGGCCAGTTTGAAAATGCGGTGCATCACGGTGTGGGTGTCATGACCAGCGAAAACGGTTACCGCTATGAAGGTGACTGGGTCGAGGGTACGAAGCACGGTAAGGGTACGATCACCTATTCCGATGGCGCCATCTACGAGGGTGATATTGTTCGCGGTGTACGCCAAGGTAGTGGTAGCCTGACTTTACCTGACGGCTTGGTTTACACGGGCAGCTGGGAAAACGGGCAGATTAACGGCAGCGGTGTCCTGACACAGGCGAACGGCGACCGATATGAAGGCGATATGGTTAATGGCCAGCGGCAAGGTCAAGGGGTTGCTGTCTATGCGTCCGGTGACCAGTATGAAGGCTCGTTTGAGGGGGATTTACGCCATGGAAAAGGCGTTTTCAACGGGGCTGACGGATACGTTTACAACGGTGACTGGGTAGAAGGCCGTATCGAGGGGCAAGGTGAAGTCAACTATCCTGATGGCTCGATCTATGTTGGTGCGTTTTTGAATGACCTTGCGCACGGCGTCGGGACGATTACCTATCCAGACGGAAGCTCGTACGAAGGTAATTGGGTTAACGGCGTTATTGAGGGGTCGGGTATTGCGAAATACGGCAATGGTCTGGTCTATGAAGGCGAGTTCCTGAACGCCAAAAATCACGGCAAAGGCACGATGGTTTATCAGGACGGGTATCAATACACGGGCGATTGGGAGAATGGTCTGCGCCACGGTGATGGTGTCGCGACTTACGCCGATGGCACGCTTTACACAGGTGGTTTCATTAGCGGCCAACGTGAAGGGACCGGAACGATTACCATGTCGGACGGCTTTGAATACGCAGGCGGTTGGAAAGCTGGCGAGATCGACGGCCAAGGTGTCGCGCGCTATCCAAACGGCGATGTGTACGAGGGATTCTTTAGTAAAGGTCAACGTCAGGGTCGCGGTGTTATGAGTTACGCGACCGGCGAAGAATATGATGGTTTCTGGGCTAATGGTCAGCGCGCAACCGAAGCTGAGGCGGCTGCTGCTGCTAACAACTAGTTTGTTGATGGTTAATAAAAAACGGCGCCCGATTGAGGCGCCGTTTTTTCATTTAGATTTCATTTAGATGTTATAGTAATCACGATACCAACTAACGAATTTGGCCACGCCCTCATTCACATTGGTTTGTGGGCAATACCCCGTTAACGTTTTCAGCAGTGATGCGTTTGCCCAAGTGGCAGGTACGTCGCCCTTTTGCATTTCCATGTTGTTTCGCACGGCTTTCATACCAAGCGCAGATTCCATAGCCTCGATAAACGCACCAAGGCTGACCTTGTCCGAATTCCCGATGTTCACAGTTCTATACGGCCCGACCGGGCTAAGGCTGTCGCCCTCGGGTATGCTTTCGAGGTTTTCCGGCTCGACGGGTGCGGCATCTATCAACAAGCGGATACCGCGGACCAAATCGGTAACATAGGTAAAGTCACGCGCCATGTTGCCATGGTTATAAACGTCAATCGGCTCGCCTTCCAAGGTGGCCTTGACGAATTTGAACAGGGCCATGTCGGGGCGACCAAACGGGCCGTAAACTGTGAAAAACCGGAACATGGTGGTCGGAACTTTCCATAGGTGCGCGTAAGAATGCGCCATCCCCTCGGTTGCCTTTTTGGTGGCGGCGTAAAGCGTAAGCGGTGTCTCGGTTTTATCGGTTTCAGCAAACGGCATATCTTCGTTCGCGCCGTAAACGGACGATGTCGAGGCCATCAGCAGGTGTTCCACCCCGAATTTCCGCGTTAGTTCCATCAAGTTGAAAGTGCCAACAATGTTCGCTTCAACATAGGCACGCGGGTTTTCCAGGCTATACCGAACCCCCGCCTGTGCCGCGAGATGTACAACGATGTCGGGCTTTGCGGCGACGTAAGCGCGGCGCAACCCATCCACATCTTCCAGCATGGCTTTATGGGTCGTGTAGTTTGGGCTTTGCAACAGCATTTGCTGACGGCGCTGCTTCAGCGTAACGTCATAGTAATCGGTCATGCCATCAAAACCGATAACTTCAAACCCCTCGTCCAGAAGCATTTGACATAAATGGTATCCAATAAATCCGGCGGAGCCCGTAACGAAAACCTTACGCATATTATTAACTTCCTGCTGTTCCTTTGCCGACGCTGGTAAGCGTCAACCCGGCGGCACTAACTTCTTCCGCCGGATAAATGTTCCGTAGGTCTATGAACACAGAAGTGGTTAACAATTCTTTAATTCGCGCAAGATCAAGCCCACGGAAAGCATTCCACTCGGTGATAATCACCAATGCATCAGCCCCATCCGCCGCGCAATAGGCGTCGCCCACCCAGTCAACGCCGCTTAGCAACTTACGCGCTTCATCCTCGCCCTCGGGATCGCAGGCCGTAATGCTGGCGCCAGCCGCGATCAGCTCGGGGATGATTACCAAGCTAGGCGCATCACGCATATCGTCGGTGTTTGGCTTGAATGTAACGCCCAAAACGGCAATCCGTTTACCTTTTACGCTGCCCCCACAAGCCGCGATTATTTTGTCGGCCATATCGGTTTTTCGCGTGTCATTTACCGCGACAACCGTTTCAATAATCCGTTGCGGAGCGCCGTAGTGCTGCCCGGTTTGGACCAATGCCAGCGTATCTTTTGGAAAACAACTGCCACCGTAACCGGGCCCCGCATGCAAGAATTTGCCACCTATGCGCGTGTCGAGGCCAATGCCTTTAGCGACCTGCTGGACGTCGCCACCAGTTTTTTCGCAAAGATTGGCGATCTCGTTTATGAACGTGATTTTCATCGCCAGAAACGCATTTGCAGCATATTTTATTGTCTCGGCGGTTTCTAAATCCGTTACCATCACAGGTGTTTCACGGATATTAAGCGGGCGGTAAATGTTACGCATTACGGCCTCGGCTTCGGGGGTTTCTACACCAACCACCACGCGGTCGGGCCGCATGAAATCCTCGATTGCGGAACCTTCGCGTAGAAATTCGGGATTGGAAACAATTTGAAACGCGGCTTTGGGATTGCAATCTGTGATGATCCGTTTGATCTCGCGGTTGGTGCCTACGGGAACGGTGGATTTGGTTATGATAACCGTATCAGTCGAAAGTTTTTCACCCAGTTCGCGTGCCGTGTCATAGACATATGTCAGGTCTGCAAAACCGTCGCCGCGTCGGGCAGGTGTGCCAACAGCAATGAAAACCGCATCCGCGTCGATAATCGAAGTTGCGAGGTCATCTGAAAATGAAAGCCGGCCTTCTTGAATGTTTCGTTCCATAAGTACATCAAGGCCGGGTTCAAAAATAGGTACTACGCCTGCGCGAAGTTTTGCCAGTTTGCCCTGGTCCTTTTCAACACAAATGACCTGATGGCCGAAGTCTGAAAAGCACACGCCGGAAACCAATCCGACATAGCCCGCGCCGATCATTATAATTTTCACGAAATGCTCCTGATGAAGTGCGTATTTGTTGTTCTATGGCATATAAACAGAGAATGGTTAACGGGTTATTCACATATTTTGCCAGTTTACCACTTTATTGTGACAGATAGCCCACCAAGAGAAGATTTCGAGAGCGTAAACGTTGCCCCATAACTTTCCGCCATATCTGCACAAATTGCGAGACCGAGACCTGTGCCCTGAACGGTTGGGTCCAACCGTTCGCCGCGTGCAAGGATGGTTGGCAGCATGTCTTCAGGTACGCCGGGGCCATCGTCCTCGACTATAATAGAAGCTTGACCATCAGGCAGGGTTTCGCTGTAAATCCTTACCTGTGATTTCGCCCATTTTCGCGCATTATCAAGAACATTGCCCAGCATTTCAGACAGGTCATGTGCATCAAAGGGGGTGTTCAAGTCGTCGGAAATATCAACGTGCCATTCCAAAGGGGTGTCACGCGGAAAACGGCGGATGGTGTTAACCATCTTGTCAACAATAGGAGCGACTTGGGTTTTGGCGTTGGAGGGGGGTGTCTGCGTGCGAACACGGGCCAGCTCGCGTTCGATATAATGGCGCATGGAAGCAACTTGAGCATTGATCTCGTCTGCTTGTTCACCCTGATTAACTTTTCGTAAATCCCGTGCAATGGTTTGCATGACCGTTAACGGAGTCTTAAGCCCATGCGCCAGATCGCTGGCACGTTCGCGGGCGTTGGACAGGGATGTTTCGTGTAAGGCTAACAATTCGTTAACTTCCCCAACCAATGGTTGCACCTCGCGTGGGAAAGCGCCTTCGAGCTTGTTTTTGGCTCCAGAACGCACTTGTTCGACTTTCTTGCGTAAAGTTTCCAATGGAACCAGCCCGAGGCGGACCTGCACCCACGACGCGATAACCAGTCCGAGGAACATAAGCACAAGCCACAGAATAAACGCCGACCTGAACTTGGCGGTGGCCTCGATTACTTCGGATTCGTGCGTGGCGACGGACAGGGTGATGGCGCGTTGCTGATCGCCTTCGCCAATCAGGACCGTCCAGCCGGTAATTAGAAGGGGAACACCTTGGCCGGAGTCAATTTCTAGGCGGGTCCGCTGGCCAGCTACGGGGGTGGTGGGAAAATCATAAGACCCTCCCCATAAGGAACGCGAAACAACGGCTTGTTTTTCCGGCTCTACGGCTTGCCAGTAGAGACCGCTGAAAGGTAGGCCGAAGCGTGGGTTCGTCAGAGGCTCAACGAAAATGCTGCCATCTTCCTCAATCGATAGATTCGAGGTTAGTTGGGCAAGATCGCGATCCAGCTCTGCGAAAATGCGCTCCTCAAAAAAGTCATGGAACAGGGCGTTCAGAACAAACGTTGTCGCAATCAAGGCTATGGAAATTGAGAGACAAGCCAGCAGGATAAGCCTAAGGCCTAGCGACGATGTTTTCATGCGCCGTCTTCTTCGATGATGTAGCCAAAGCCGCGACGGGTCTGGATTACGTTGGTTTTCAATTTGCGGCGCAGGCGACCAAGAAGAACTTCGATGGCGTTACTGTCAGGCTCTTGATCCTGGAAATATATGTTTGTCGCCAGCTCTTCTTGCGAGATTACCCGCCCGCGATTGTGCAGCATATAGTTCAGCAATTTGAATTCCAGCGGCGTAACATTTACGGGCAAGCCGTCAACACTGACGCGCATCTGGCGTGTGTCCAGTAACAGCGGCCCAGCATGAAGCTGGGTTTTCTTTTCTGCACTGGTCCGGCGCAACAGGGCGCGAAGGCGCGCGACAAGTTCTTCCATGTGGAAGGGTTTCACCAGATAATCGTCGGCACCCGCATCAATACCGTCAACCCGTTCAGCCCAACTGCCTTTGGCGGTCAGCAAGATAACCGGCATGTTCACCTGTTCGTTCCGCCAGTTGCGCAGAACGCTTAGCCCGTCGAGCTTGGGCAGACCGATGTCCAGAATGGCAGCCGAATAATCTTCGGTACCACCACGAAACCACGCATCTTCGCCGTCGGTGGATATCTCGGGGACGAAGCCGGAATGCATCAAGACATCCTTTATAGACGCCGCGATCTTGGCCTCGTCTTCAACGATAAGAACGCGCATTAGCAGCCCACAATTTTTTCAATTATTCCGGTTCTTGCTGACACGATCACCGTTTCCAGATGCCCAATGGCCGATATGGCCTTGAACCGGTAACGGGGGCGCCAGCGGAAGCCGGTAAACTCGATTCCGATAACTTTGCCTGAATAGTTACTGCTAAACTCCGGCCATATTGCCTCAAGTGGTTTGGCATAGCCAGCCTCCACGGATTTTTGCGCACGAACGAAGTCCGATTGCGAGATGGTAACCGGTTGGGACGCCTCGCGGGCAGTGGCTTTTTGGCAGGTATCGGTTTCCCGAATGTCCGCTTCGATATCTTCAATGTTAGATGGCGGAGACGGAGGTGTAGGAGGGGTCGCGAATGAACCACCGCCCGATGCGTTAGAACTAGTTGAGGCCCGCGCCCCGCTTAACATTACGACTTCTGGAACAATATACGCCGCCGTCACAGCCAAACCCAGGCGGCGCATCGCAGCGCGGCGGGAGGGGTTTTCAGGGGGGTCCGGTGTTTTGGGCATTTTACGGGTACTCTTAGAGCAGGTTACAAAGGCAAGGTTGCCTTAATTTCAGGTGTTTGGCAAATCGTATCCGCTTTTTGCAGCAATCCGTTGCGGGCGAATTCGGTGAAGGTGGCGGTCACATCGCGGCGAATATCTTCGGCGGGGTGGTCAGGGAACACGGCGCAAAGCATCTCGATTGCCTCGGTTGTGCTGGTTGGTTCTTCCAGTAACCGCCAGATGTTAACGGCCCCGTCGTTCAGGTAATGAATGCTTTTGCCGTTGTGCCCGGTCAGAAAGCGTTTGCCATCGCTTGATACCTCTTCGATACCGCTGGCGTGGATAAAGCTGCCTTTGGAAATGTCGAGTGCTTCTGGTATAAATTCCGTTTCAAGCGCAGATTCAAAGACCGTGTTATCCAGACTGGCAGGAATGGTCGGAGCCGTTTGATTCCACCCCTGAAAACGGGATTCAAGCAGGGCCACCGCTTGTTCCGCATCATCATATATCAGACGATAGGCTGGTGCGGATTTTGTAATGAAGTCCAGCATTTTCAGAATTCCGGCGGCGTTCATTGCACGAGAGAAGTTCTGTTTGATTAAGGCGGTAAGTGCGTCAGACTTCGAAACGGGTTCGATTTTGGCGGTGGCGCCCTCGGTGCGTTCAAGGAACACGAGGCTGCCGATGGGGGCGGTGTCACCGAATTTGGCCAGTTCGCCTGTTCTGGGGGTAACAAAGCGGTATTGGCGATTTTGTATCATCGAGCGGTTCTGGATGTAATCCAGCGCGACGGGGCCGATTTGGTCGGGGAGAGGCAAACGGAGGCGCGGGGATATTCCGCTGGAAATACCGCTTAGCAAACCGCCGTTCGTGGCCTTTAAGGGTAGAAAATCATCGGTGAAAACTTTTTTGCCAGCAGCCGCTAGGGCAACCGTAAGGGTGCTTTTGCCCGCACGCCTTGTGCTTGGAAAAATCACCAACCGTCCGGCGAACGCAATTGCCGCGCCGTGCAGGCATAAAAGGCTGGTGTCCTCGCGCAGGCGGGCCCAGGCGAGTTCGACAATCAGGGAACACAGAGTGTTTGCGGGGTCTTTGAAGGTTGCCGGATCATCCATGTAGGGTGATGTGATTATGTATTTACTGTCGGTCAGCGTAACAGTTGCAAAACTGTTATCGTTATCTTGTTGGACAATTGTATGAGCCCAGTGCGGGAACACAACAGGCAGGGCATCGACGAACTTTTGATCGACATCCAGCGCGACAGTTGCGTCGAGGTCGTCAAACTTCAGGTATCCTGTAATCATGCTCATACCCTATACCTATATACGTAAATTCCTCCCTACACAAAAGCGAAGGGAGGAATTTTTAGTTCACTGGCCTTCATTAAGGCTTAACGTGACCTTAGAAACCGTTGTCAATTAGGCATTGCGCGTAATCAGCGCCTTCTTGCGTCGCGGTGTCCAGATTTTCAGCTCCGCAAGTTTTTTCTACATCCGAAGGAGACGCCGTGCTTGGCATGCTAGCCTCACTCACTTCGCTAGCCTCACTAGCCTCACTAGCCTCACTCGCTTCGCTTGAAGAACTTGCGCCGCTAGAAGCGTGCGCCATCGAAAGCGTTGCGAAAGCCGGTACCGTGTACGCAGCAGTTGCAAACAGGCCAATGCGGCCTAGCGCTTTACGGCGGGAAAGAACTTGCTCGGAATTGTCTGACTTTTTCATTTTATAAATCCTGTGTCTGGTTCAAGGGGGCGAATCAATGTGCCCTGTAAAGACACTTTGCATGATTCGTCCCTTCAACTTCCTTACACAGGATGTCAGCATATTGTCAGATTGGTGAATGCACCCCGCCAGCGCGGGATGCGAAAGCTTATGCGCTTTGCAAAGCCTTGGCTTCGAACGCCTTTAGCGATGTGTGCGTCGCGGGGCCATAGCTTGCCACATCGTTTGCCAGTTCAGGGAATAGCTCCAGAACCTCTGCACGAGATTCTTCCGACAGGGTTTTCATCGAGAAATCCCCAGGGTGGAAGCTTTCGCTTGGCAGGCCTTCCGAGAATACGGTTTGATGGTTTTCAAACAGGATGTGGAAGTATTCAAAGCCGTTCAGATCAGCGGCAACGCGGATGTCACCGTCATTCACCAGATGTTTTGCGGCAACCAGTACTTCGGATTCCCCGAACATAAGTTCGGCACGCCAGTCGCTAAGTAGAATACGATGCTGTGGCGACACCAGAAGATCACGCTTTGGTAAACCCACGCCCAGTGCATTGGCTTTGATCCGAATGGGCTGTAAGTGTGCAGACGTGTTGCTAGACATATTCCGCTTGCCGATCCAGGATATGGTCTGTGGGCCGTTATCACGTGTCATGACTACGTCCCCGATTTTCAAATCTTCGACGGCGACCTCTGTGGCAACCGTGGTAATAAGTGTTCCACCAACAAAGCAGATTGGGGGAGGGTCACCAGGGATAATTCCACCATCGTCATATATAACATTAACAGCCCCGTGCGGCATAAAGTTCAACTCGGTTGGAGAATATGTCTCTTCGGGGAAGAAAAAGATACGTGTTCCCAAGCCATCATTGAGCTCAACCGATAATACGTCTGAATTAAGAAAGCTTGGCCCGCCGGTAGAGCCGTCATAAAGCTGGGCATTGTTTGGATCCAATGCACCGTAGAATAAGACGTCAAATTGGTGCCACGTAAGTCCGCCGTCTATTGATACCCATGTGTTTGTGTCGAGCCCGCCAGCGTCATCAATGTTGTCAAGAGTAAGATCTCCTGTGGGATTTGGTGTTACGCCATCGGGTGAACTGGAAAAAAGCACAGTAAACGAGGGGTCAGTTTTTGAGCTAAGAGGGTTGAGATCCGCGTTACCCGCTGGGGGAACCGCAAATCGTGCTGAATAATCTATTACTATTGCCATTAGGCGATCTCCATCAACGATACGCCCTCGGCGCGAATAATATCCCAGCCGCAAGTTAACCCAACAGGGCGAAATCTTTCACTTACAGCTATTTATGTGAACATTAGATGTTTAGACTCGTATTTTCAACCGTGATTTTTTAGAATG
>Ga0209121_10003344_pt1 | contig 15614 bp, 15 predicted proteins | sample Cruoilmetagenom3_FD_187292 | JGI IMG/M metagenome (GOLD analysis project Ga0209121, IMG submission 187292) | Oil polluted marine microbial communities from Coal Oil Point, Santa Barbara, California, USA - Sample 3 (SPAdes) (version 2) | ecosystem: Environmental > Aquatic > Marine > Oil seeps ...
ATCTCGATATTTGTAGTGATCTTCCTTTTCGGAGTCGTTCTGCCCATTGCCCTTGGATAAAAGCCCTTCATCTGACGCCCCTTGCTTGCCGTTATGTACTTTATCACTATCTCATCGGAATTTAGCCCTTTATATTCTGCATTCTTTTCTGCGTTTTCCAGTAATCTCAATATCCCAGAGGCAGCTTTCTCTGGAAATTTTCCGGCGTCCCACCCCTCCATCTTTCTATGTGCTACCTTTTTGTTGTGTTTTTTGAAAGGGACAGGCTTTTTAAGTGATATAACATCTTTTAGATAGCCTTTTGCCGTACCAACCTTCATTCCCTTAATCTCCCTGCAGATCTCCATAGAATGTTTCTGGGAGATCGCAATTTCTCGCCCATAAGAATGCACACCATGCACCGGATCTGCATCGATAGAGTATCTGTGTCTGCTCGGCATATATCTTCACGAAAACCCTAAAGGGTTCTTCACTCCTATGTCCCACCTACGGTAGGACTGTGATTTAAATTTTAAGTTCAAATTTAATCTCGAATTCATGTTATCACTTTTATTTATATCATATCATTTTCATTTAAGTTTTTTACAGTCCGATCGAAGATCGGACGGCAAGTTGAAAGAGTGCAACTCTTCATCTCAATGGTATAAACTTGCTCGATTTAGTGGCTCCAAGCCCGGCACTTCCATGCTTCACCTCTTTTCTTGTCAGTGCGAACTCGCCCAGATAGTGCCCGACCATCTCAGGCTGAATCTCGACGAAGGTGAAGCCCTTACCATTATGTATTCCCACCTTCTTACCGATCATCAATGGAAGCACGATCATATTTCTTAAATGCGTCTTAGTGGTTTCTTTCTCCTTGATTTTTTTAAGAAACGTCTTTTCCTCTTCTTTAAACCCTCTCTTTATCTTCCTTCTCTGTCTAGAAGGTAAAATCTCTGATAGCGTCTCTAAGCTCATCTTCTGTAATTCATCCTGTTTATAACCCCTAAATGTAAATTCTTTCCTCTTTGGAACTTTTCTATCTTTCTTGACCATCTTTCATCTCCCTCTTCCAGTTCTTCTCGGACTAATGCTCCCGACCTTTCTACCAGGCGGGGTGCCCCTTGATACCGACTTCCGTCTGCCGATATGCTTATGACCTCCACCCCCAAAGGGGTGATCGACGGAGTTCATCTTAACGGCACTGACCTTCGGATATTTCTTTGCCTTACTTTTTAAGGCGTTATATTTCTTCCCGGCCTTTAAAAATGGCTTCATGCTCTTGCCCCCTCCAGCGACGATCCCTATAGTTGCCCTGCACTTAGAATCAAGCTTCTTCGTTCCACCACTCGGTAACCGAACGATCGTCTTTCCTCTCTCGTGAGATATGATCGCACCATAAACACCAGAGGCTCTCGCAAATTTTCCACCATCGCCCGGTTTAGATTCTATATTACAAATTAGGGTTCCCTCAGGTATATTCAAAATAGGAAGGGTATTTCCAACCTCCAAAGGTGCCCCCTCTCCGTATACAATCTTTTGTCCGACAAAGACCCCTTCTGGAACCAAAATCATCTTCTCTTCCCTTTTATTCTCCCCGTCAAAGACTGCACTGGCAATCGGTGCACTCCTCGCAGGGTCATGAGCAATCTTTACGATCTCTCCTTTCATAGTCTTACCATCATCGAGCATGGGGTGGATCAATTCCTCTTTACGCCTGTGTGGTGGTGCCCTGTATGTCGGCGTACCCTTTCCCCTATTTTGAGAGATAATTCGCTTACCCATATTTATACTATCCCGAGCTTGGTAGCGATGTCTTCGGCTTTATATTTATCCGAAAGTCTCACCATCGCCTTCTTCTCACCCTTAAATGTTAATATCGTATTAACTTTTTCTACTTTCACGCCGTATAGCTCCTCAAATTCGTCCTTTATTTTATCTTTTCTCGCATTCTTATCGACGATAAAACAAACTACATTGTTCTTCTCCATCTCAAGTACTGCCTTCTCCGATGCTACCGGTCTCTTCAAGATCATCTTTATCCAAACTCCCTCAACATCTTTACCGCCGACTCTGACCAGATAGTCAATCTTCCGGCGTGGGTTCCCGGGGCGAGTAACTCTACATTCAGGTCGCTTAGAAGGGAAAAATCGACCCCAGGTAGATTCTTGGATGCCTTCCTAAGTCCTTTATCATCTGCCGTTATGATGAGGGCGCTCCTCTTTCGTTTGTATCTTCTACCCCGCATCTTACCTTTACCCGACCTTATCTTCTTCTCTTTTGCCCTTTCCACGTCATCCCAAACCCTAACGTGCTTAAAAAGCTCTTCAACCTCTTTAGTCTTGCTCAATTCCTCTATCTCGTCTTTTAGAACGATTGGAACTTCTCCCTCAAAGGTGTGCCCCCTCCTCATAACCAGATCCTTATCAGACGTGGCAGCTATTGCAGATCTGAGTGCCTTTCTCATCTCTTTCTTATTTATCTTCTCTTTCAGAATTTTTTCCACTTTTGGGGGATGTGCTCTCCTTCCTCCAACTGCCCCGGGAGATCTTGCGGCTCTTCTACCATTTTTGATCCTTGCAATCCTGGATACTCCTCTTCCCACGCCCCACGATTCTGCGGACGTGTCATAACCTGCATAGGGCTTCACCCCGTGTGGCTGATATCTCCTCGACTGAATGGAGAGAACGGCTTTTTTGATGATGTCGGGCCTGTACGGCTCGCTAAAGGTGTTGGGCAGATCTATCTCCCCAACCGCCTCCCCGGACGTATTAAATACTCTTGCTTTTTTTGCATCGTTCATATATCATCTACCCTGCTGTGATTTGACACTGATATATTCAACTTTATGGACGCCAGAAACGACCTCCGGCGCGTGAATATCGGAAATTTTCTGTGCAGATTGCATCCTCATTGCCTCTCTCATCCTTATAAGTCTCTTTTTAGGCCCGGGAACGCTCCCTTTGACGAGAAGATAAGGGTTCTTGACGACGCCGTAATGCACGAATCCACCATCCGGTATTATCTCTCCCCCATCTTCCCCGATGGATATTATCTCCTTGTTAAACTCCGTCCTCTGCTGATAGCCCAACTGGCCTGCCTGTGGAACGGTCCACCTGGTTCTGGATGGAAACCATGGGCCCAAGTTTCCAATATGTCTCCTCTTGCCCCCCCTTCCCTGCTTTTCGTTCTGCGTCATGATGCCCCACCTCTTCACAGGTCCCTGAAAACCCTTTCCATTCGTTATAGCAGAGACATCAATGAATTCTCCCTCTTCTAATACTTCTGAAACTTTTATCTCTCTTCCTAAAAGACTTTTAGAATATTCGAGGATATCCCCTATCTCTTCTCCTCCTATCTCAATCTCCATGATCTCCGGAATCTTCTTTGGAACTCCGCTGACCAACTTTGGTCTCGTGTAGGCGATCGCCCTAACCTTTGATATGCTCTCTTTTATCCCCTCCAATCGCCTAAACGATTCTTCGTCACTTTTTTCTTGGTTTTTTGCGACATGCACCCGTCTTTTTAGTTCCTTATCCAAATTTACTGTCCAAAACTCTCCGATTGGTTTTAGACCATAAGTTGTATCTTTATAGGCACGTATACCGGCTATCTTCATATTTGGAGCCTCTATGACAGTCGCCGGGACGAATATTTCCTCATCCTTGGTTGGACTATATTCTCGATCATCTTTTATAATGACGTGAGTCATCCCAGCTTTGTATCCGGCAAATCCGAGTAATTTTACTTTCTTAGACGGTGGCCATGCCCCATATCTTGGTATCTCGCTCTTTGCCCTTTTTTTCGGGCTAAAGGCGAGCGATCCACGCCTTGGGCGATGTTTTGTTGGCATTTTTCTCTTCCTCGGCAGGATTACTATCTTATAAAAAGCTTTGGTATAACGCGGATGGTCGATCTTGGAATCATACAATACTACTATATATCAAGAAAAGATGACAGATGGTAGATGACAGATGACAGATACATAGCATCCATAGACCAGGGCACTACAGGCACTAGGTTCGTAGTATTAAATAAAGAAGGAGCGGAAGTCACTTCGGCATACGAGGAGCATAAGCAGATCTGCCCAAAGCCCGGCTGGGTCGAGCATGATCCCATGGAAATTTGGGAAAAGACTAAAAGGGTAATAAAGAGGGCAATTGAGAAAAAAAATCTTGATCCTAAAAAAATTGATGCCATTGGAGTGGCAAACCAGCGTGAAACGACCCTCATCTGGGATTTTAGGACTGGCATGCCTTTATGCAATGCAATTGTGTGGCAATGCACCCGCACTCGAGATATCTGTCAGAAACTAATTGATAGAGAACTTGGGGGAATGATAAAAGATCGTACTGGACTTTTGATAAATACCTACTTTTCTGGTCCAAAGATAAAATGGATATTGGATAACATTCCAAAAGCAAAAGAGAAGGTTCAACGAGGAGAGGCGATTTTTGGCAACATAGACACCTGGATTATATGGAAACTTACAGGTGGCACCAGAGGGGGTACACACGTTACAGATTATACAAATGCCTCTAGAACTATGCTAATGAATCTAAAAACCTTGGATTGGGATGATGAAATTTTAGAAGAATTGAATATTCCTCAAGAGATGATGCCGTCCATCAGACCATCTAGTGATAGATCTATTTATGGGTATACAAAGCGAGAAGGACCTTTAGGTGCGAAGATTCCGATATGTGGCGATTTGGGAGATCAGCAAGCTGCCTTGTTTGGTCAAGCGTGTTACCATGCTGGAGAGGTAAAAAATACCTATGGCACAGGAAATTTTATGTTAGTAAATACCGGATCAAAACCCTTCTCATCTAAATCTGGATTGCTCACGACCGTTGCTTATGGACTTGAGGAAGGAAAAGTGACATATGCGTTGGAGGGGGCTATCGCAATTACGGGGGCTGCAATCCAATGGTTAAGAGACAACTTGGGCTTAATAAAAAATGCATCAGACACAGAAAAAATTGCTGCCTCGGTTCCAGACTCTGGTGGTATATACTTTGTTCCAGCTTTTTCAGGCCTATTTTCTCCTTATTGGGATATGGATGCGCGCGGTACAATTGTTGGCATCACAAGGTTTGTACGGAAAGAACATCTGGTTCGTGCCACCCTTGAATCAATTTGCTACAGGACCAAAGATGTGGCAGATGCAATGATTGCCGACTCAGGCATCAGACTAACCTCACTAAAAGTAGACGGTGGCGCTTCCAAGAATAATTTCTTGATGCAACTCCAAGCGGATATTTTGGGTATTCCATGCATAAGGCCTTCATTTGAGGAGACTACTGCTCTTGGTTCAGCCTATTGTGCTGGGCTTGCCACAGGTTTCTGGGAAAATTTGAAAGACCTCAGAGATATCTGTAAGACATACAGAAAATTCGAGCCTATATGGAGTGAAGCAAAGAGAGAGAAGGAATATGCAGGGTGGAATAAGGCAGTGGAGTGTTCTAGGAGATGGGGTAAGCGTAGCTATATCTGATCCTGCACATCATGCCCGAGTCTCCCGATGGCATCTGCCCTACACCGTCTGCAATGCGTCATCTGCTTTAAAACTTCTCCTAATTCCTCTTGCTTCTTCTCCACATCTTCAGGTGTTGGTGGTTCTATGTCTTCAAATTTGTACTGCGGGATGAGTGGTATTAGGTTCTGCATATAGACACCGAGCTCTTTCACGCGTTTAGCAACCTCTATTATGTGTTTATCATTTATCCCGGGAATATATACTGTATTCACCTTGACGATCATATCATATTCCATCGCCTTCTTTATCCCCTCTAACTGCTTCTCCATAAGCACCTTTGCACCCTCTTCGCCCTTCAATATCTTTCCATGATAGTTCACGAAAGAATAGATCTTTGCCCCAATCTTTGGATCTACCGAATTTACTGTGACGGTGAGGTTCCCGACGTTAAGATCATTCAATTCTCTTGCCTTCTCGGGAAGCAACAGACCGTTCGTGCTAAGGCACTTCATCTGATGTGGGAAATTTTCCTTCATCAGTTCGAGCGTCTCAAACGTCTCCTCATTGTAGAGCGGTTCTCCCGGGCCTGCGATCGCGATGACCTTTATGTATGGGAAATCTTTTATTGCCTTTCTCACATAAAATACCGCCTCTTCTGGCTTTAAAACCCTGCTGCAGACGCCGGGTCTGCTCTCGTTCACGCAGTCGAAGTCTCGTATGCAGTAATTGCACTGGATGTTGCATTTGGGGGCAACCGCAAGGTGCATTCTTCCAAATAGATGGCATGCCCGCTCGCTGAAACAAGGGTGCTCCTTTATCCTTCGCATCTGGGAGGCGAAGAGGTCACGGTCAAACGGGATCTTTTTCTTTTTGCTTCTTTCTTCCATCACATCGCCTTGTGGGTAAAAAAAGGAGAAGCAATATAAAAAAGTATTCCTCTTATCCTTCTCCATACAAAGTGAAGGGGATATCTAAAGTTTCTTAAAGGTAGGAAGCGCTCTTCTCTTATGCTCTGAACGCTTTACGAGTTCCTTCACGTATTCAACCTTCTTGGTATCTGTAAATCTCCGATCTTTAGACTGCTCCAGCCCATACAATATTTCATCCAGTTCTTCGTAGCTTATTCCTACCTCTTCTTCATCCGTCTGCCCACTCCAAAGACCGGCGCTCGGCGCTTTATCGATGATCTTTCTTGGTATTCCAAGATTCCTCGCGAGATCATAGACTTCCGTCTTGTAGAAATCCCCCAACGGCTCAAAATCTGCTCCAGAATCCCCATATTTCGTGAAGTAACCGATCGCAAGCTCGCTCTTGTTACTCGTCCCGGCAACGAGATAATTGTTCTTATTCGCGAAATAGTAGAGTGTGATCATCCTAAATCTCGGTTTAAGATTTGAGGATGCCATATTTCCCCGAAGATCGCCTTCGGATCTTCTCTCTCCGATGGATCTACATAATTCATCGAGGACGAGTGAGAGGTCAATCTCTTTATAATCTATTTTAAACTGCTCTGCAACCGATATTGCATCCATTTTATCTTCTTCTCTACTATAGATTGGAAGTATCAAACCCAACGTATTTTGGACCGCCTTCTTACAAAGAACTGACGTAACCGAGCTGTCTATCCCTCCACTCATCCCAACAACTACTCCTCCGGCGCCTGCATCTTCTACAACTTCCCTTATCCATTCCACGATTTTATCTGCGTATCTTTTATGTGTCATACTGATTTGAAGTTATCTTTTTCTTTATTTAACTATAACGGCGATTTGTCCGTCCGATCAGAGATCGGAAAATTATTTATATTGCCTCTGTATACCATATATTCATCTCTTTATTTATACTATACCAAGATATTCGCCAAGCTTTTTGGCTAATCTATTTAAAGGCGTATCTGCAAGAAAAGTGGGGTGGGATATCCAAATTTAAGAAGAAAGGATGGTATATAGACAAGGTCATATTTTGTTTCTACAGATGGTCACGTCTCTTCGGATACCGTCCAAAAATATATTGAGGAACAGACAAAAGATGAAACGGACCAACATCTTAAGGATAAAACCTAACAAAGAAGAGGACAAACTGCCAGTCCACAAAAAATATAATAAGGCAATAAATGCAAGAGGGGAATAACTGGGTCTTGGCAAACCCCGATAATCGTAAAGGTTAAAGCACGATGCACATAAAAAGGTTGGAGATACGGAATTTCAAATCATTCAAAAAAGTGGCTATACCATTCTATAGCGATTTTACTGCAATTTCTGGTCCAAACGGCTGTGGGAAATCCAATATAATTGATGCTATCGTTTTCGTTCTTGGCATCTCAAGGTCAAAAGGGATGAGGGCCGAAAAACTCACGGATCTGATCTTCAAGGGGAATGGAATAGAAGAGTCCCATGCAGAGGTATCTTTAGTCTTAGATAACGATGATGGAACGTTAAGATTTGATGGAGATGAGGTAAAGATAAAGAGGAATATAAAAAAGACAGATAATGGATATTATAGCTATTATTACATAAATGGACATCCGGTAAGTCTGTCAGACCTTCATGATACTCTATCCGTAGCGAATATAAGCTCAGATGGATACAGCGTAGTTATGCAGGGAGACGTGACGAATATTATAGAGATGAGCGATTATCGCAGGAGGAGGATAATAGACGATATCGCCGGCGTTGCCGAGTTTGATGAAAAGAAAGAAGAAGCTTTAGAAGAACTTGAAATTGTTAAAGAACGAATAGAGATGGCTGATATAATATTAGACGAGATAAAAGATCGTTTAAACCAATTAAAATACGAAAAAGAGCAGGCTTTGAAGTATAAATCCTTAAAAGAAGAGAAAGAGATGTATGAAAATTATATAACAATTTTAGAACTAAGATACCTCCATAGAAGAGATAATATCTTGAAAGAGGAGCTAGAAAGATACGAAAGTGATAAAGATGCCTTCTCCTGCTCGATCTCTGAGATAAAGTCCAAACTCATCGTATTGAACGGTGCGTTGGAAGAGATAAATTCAGAGATATCTAAAGCAGGAGGGGGGAAAATAGATGTTAAAAGAGAAATTGAGGAGATATCAGAGCGTATATCAAAATCTAAAGGTAAAATAGAGGCAATGGAAAAAGAGATAGGATCTATCGGAGATAAAATGAAGAAAAAATTCATCGAATCGAATAGAGCACGGGAAGAAGTTGAGGAGATGGATGAAATTATTAAAAAGATGGCAGTTGGGCTAAATATCTTTCATCTGGGAAGAGGTGAGATGGATGATGAATTGAACGGGATAAAGTCCAAGATAGACAAAATCGGGGCAGCTCACGCGGAAGAGACAAAAAGATTGAACGAGATTGGACTTGAAATGAGGGAGACGAGATACGAAAAAGCTGAGAGTTTGAGAGAGGAAGACAGGATCTTGAGCTTTTCAAGGAGAAGATCGTCCGAGAAAGATGGATTGATCGGTAAAAGATCCGACCTATCTGAAAGATTGGAAGAGATAGATAATTCGATGGAAAAGACGCTTGAAAAGATTGGCGAATTGAGAAGGGAGAAGGATAAAATTTCAGGCGAATTGGGTGACCTAAAAGAGCGGTATTCATTAGAAAAACTTGAAGTAGATATGTTTGAGGGGAAAATAAATGAATTAAAAGAGATGTACGCAAAAACAGAGGCAAAAATTAAAGCATCAGAAGAATTAGACGCATATAGCAAGGGAGTAAGCTTCATATTAAATGCTAAGAGGAGTGGAGAACTTCGAGGAATCTATGGATCCGTTGCGGAACTTGGAAAGGTAGATGAGCGATATTCGGTGGCATTAGAAGTTGCGGCTGGTGGAAGACTCCAATACATCGTAACAGATACAGACGAGGATGCTACAAATGCCATATCCCTTTTAAAGAGAGAAAATATGGGTAGAGCAACGTTTTTACCGCTCAACAGAATAAGAAAAAGTAAGATTAACCATAGAGAACCAAAGCTGAACGGATTCATCGATCACGCATTGAATCTCGTCAAATACGATGAGAAGTTCGAAGATGTTTTTGGTTACGTATTTGGAGATACTTTGGTCTTTGATAATCTTGAGGATGCTCGACGCGGCATGAAAAATAGTTACAGGATGGTGACGCTCGATGGCGAATTGATCGAGAGGAGCGGAGCGATGACGGGTGGCTCCTTCAAGAGAAGATTAAAGTTTTCTGTCGATCGAAGAGATGAAGTACAGAAGATATCTGCAGAAATTATAAAGAGAGAGATGAAATTGGAAGAGGGAAGAGAAAAATTGGCAGATATGGGAGAAGAGATCGAGAGAAGAAGAGATCACCTAACGGAGATGGAGAGAAGATCATATAAATGTGAGGCGGTTCTCTCGGGTTTTGAAAAGGAGAAAGAAAACGTTTCTAAACAGATCGGAGAGATAGACAGAGAGATAAACCAGATAGAAGAAGAGGGAAGAAACTATTCTGATGAGATGGATTCACTGGAGAAGAAGATTCGAGAGATAGATCTGGAGTTTAAGGAGCTTGAAGCAAAGAAGAACGAGTTGGCGGATGGCATCAGATCTTCGAAACTTCCATCCCTCACAGAGAGAAGAGATTCTTTGATCGAAGAGGTATCGAGGTTGAACGATAAGATACGGGGGATAGAGGATGAATTGAGGGAGAGATCCCTGAATAAAAAGCATACAGAAGAGAGAATCGAAGAGCTCAAAAAGGAGCTTGAGGATGGAGAGAAGGATAGATCCATGCTTAAAGATGATATCGAGGGAGAAAAAAAGAAGATAGAAGAGATGAAAGTATTGGTGGAAGAGAAGAGAAAGATCGAAGAAGAGGCAGACGAAAAGACACTTAAATTGCGAGAGAAGAGAGACTCTATCCTAAATGAAATTTCATCGCTTGAAAGAGAAGAACTATCGATAAATAAAAATATTGAGATTATAAACACCAAGAAAGAGTCTGTAAAAGAAAAATTGGATGAATTGAGAGAGAGAATATCCTCCTTCGATGAAAAAGTAGTCGTAATGGATGTGCCAGAAGATCTTCCGCCAAAGAGAGAGATTACGAAGAAGATAGAAGAGTTTGTTGGAGAGATCAAGAGCATGGAACCCGTTAACATGAGATCCATTGATGAATACGGCTCCGTGGAGAAGAGATATGGGGATCTCTCGGAAAAGAGAGACGTTTTAAATCGAGAGCGAGATGATCTATTGGAGAGGATTGGAAGATTTGATGGGATGAAGCGCGAAGCGTTTATGAACACATTTAACGGGATAAACGAGAACTTCAAGGAGATATATGGGGAGCTCTCGGGGGGAAGCGGGGAACTGGTCCTGGAAGACGAAGAAGATCCTTTTAATGGGGGGCTTTGGATCAGGACGATGCCAGAAGGTAAAAATATGGTTCAAAGATTACAAGCGATGTCGGGAGGAGAGAAGAGTTTGATAGCCCTCTCTCTAATATTTTCGGCGCAAAAATTCCAACCGTCACCCTTCTACATCTTCGATGAGGTTGATATGTTCCTGGACGGTGTTAACGCCGGAAAGGTCTCAAGTATGATCCGAAGCTTCTCATCAGATGCCCAATTCATCGTGATCTCACTCAGGAAGAAGATGCTTGAAGGCGCGCATGGTGTACTAGGAGTAACACTCATGGATGGTATCTCTCACATAACGGGCGTGAGGTTGAATTAATTGGAATCAGATCTTTTACCGCTTGAAGACCCGATAAAGATACTTCTCGATATGGCATCGGATGGGACGATAGATCCGTGGAATATAGATATAGTGAAGGTGACAGATGAGTTTCTGTCGCATTTGGGTGAGATGAAGATGCTCAACTTGAGAGTATCTGGAAGGACGCTTTTATATGGTTCCATTCTTCTAAGGATGAAATCTGAGGTTCTATTAGAAGAGGATAATGAAAGCACGTTGTGTGAGGAGGAATTTTATGAAGAAGATTTTTTTACCGATAAAAGAGAGGTGGAGATAGGTAAAAAGGCGGAAGATAAATTCTTTCATCATGTAAAACTAAAAAAAAGACCGGTCACACTTTTAGAACTGATAGATCAATTGGACAAAGCAATAAAATTGAGAGAGAAGAAAAATAGATCTAAGACGCATAAAAAAGATGAGAGAGAGGACGAAAGACGGGAAAGAAAAGTTTTAGAGATGCTGGATGAAGATGATATAGAAACCATCATTCGGCAAATGAGAGAGATACTCGATGAGAGCTTTAAGAGTAAAGCGACCGTTACACTCTCAGAACTAATGGGAGAGGGTAAAGACAATCCTGCAAGTATAATACTGACCTATTTGCCGCTTCTTTTTCTCTCTGCCAGAAAATACATCGTCTTAAAGCAAAAAGACCCCTTCGAAGAGATTTATATCGAGCAGAAATAACCAAAAAGGATAATCCCTTCCTTATACGACCTTTATCTGCCCGGGGGAAAATCCTTTGGAGATGAGCATCTCTCTTACTCTAGCTTTGTGTTGCCCTTGTAGCTCTATCATCGAGTCTTTAACCGTCCCCCCGCAGGCGAGTCTCGATTTTAGAAAACGTGCCAATTCATCAAGATCTATATCTCCCCCATCCATTCCGTCCACAACAGTAACCTCTTTCCCGTAACGCCTCCTATTCACCCTTATGGTTACCTTTTGGCTCTCTTTGGCAACCTCTTCACATATACAAAGATCTTTTGGAAGTCCACACTTGGGACACACGTCCTGGTTCATCATATAAAATTATGCTATGGCAGGATATAAACCTTTTGAAGAGCAAAATTTTACCTGACCAATGATTGGGGAGATCTCTTCAGTCTTCGCCTGAGTTTACCCTTACCATCGCGCCTCTGGTTTGGCCCCGGTCTTTTATAGTTAGCCCTCTTTTGAGGCACAAGCCTGTATCTTCCCTTCTTATTTTTAATCTTCACCCATTTTGTCGTTCCTGTCTTTCCCATATATCAGTCTCCCTTTTGTTTTGGGGATTAAATAGTATGCCATATAAAGATAACTGCCATCTCCTTTTCCGCGTAAGCGAAGAATCAACGTTGTAAATAGCTTTTTATGTTATGCGATGCAAAGAAATTAGAGAGGAGAGGAAGATGATAGGCGAAGAGGCGGGCAAGAAGCTGATTAAAAAGGCTATGGAAGAGAGGGAGAGGGCCAAGAAAGGTCTTGAAAGAAGAGACGATTTTGAGACGTTGTCTTGGGTCCCGGTAAAGAGGATTTACACTCCAGAAGATGTAAGAGAGCTAAATTACGATAAAGATGTAGGGAGACCGGGCGAATATCCATATACGCGGGGGATATACCCCAACATGTTCAGAGGAAGGATATGGACGATACGAATGTTCTCCGGTTTAGGCGGTCCAGAAGATACGAATAGAAGATGGAAAGAACTTATGGCACACGGAGAAACGGGATTGAGTACGGCATTCGATTTTCCGACGATAAACGGGATAGATAGCGACGATCCACTTGCCCTTGGAGAAGTTGGTAGATGTGGTGTATCTGTCTGTACATTTGAGGATATGGAATCCCTCTTTTCGGGGATTAGACCGGATGAAATCACCGTTAACTTCACGATCAACACGCCGGCGGAATATATCCTCGCATCATACTTCGCACTTGCAAAGAAGCGAGGAATACCGATCTCAAAGGTTGGTGGCACGACGCAGAACGATTCACTGAAGGATTTTTATTCACAGAAGCATTATAGATTTTCACCCGAGGCACATCTCTATCTGAACACGGATCTGATAAGATACTGCACAAAGAACGCTCCGCTCTGGAATACGATCAGCATAAGTGGATACCACATCAGAGAGGCGGGTTCGACCGCTCTCCAGGAGCTTGCTTGGACGATCGCAGATGGCGTAGAATTTGTCAGGTATCTTACCGAGAGATGGAAGATGGATGTGGATAGCTTTGCTCCGAGGTTGAGCTTCTTCTGGAACGCACACGATAATTTCTTTGAGGAGATTGCAAAATTTAGGGCGGCGAGAAAGATCTGGGCAGAGATCATGAGAGACTGGTTCGGGGCTAAGAATCCGAGATCTCTTATGTGTAGGTTCCACGTCCAAACCGGCGGATGTACCTTGACATACCAATATCCGGAGACAAATATTGCAAGGGTTGCCATACAAGGGATGGCCGCGGTGCTTGGTGGTTGCCAATCCTTACACACAGATTCTTACGATGAGGCGATCTGTACGCCAACGGATAAAGCGGCGGATATCGCCACGCTCACCCAGAGGATACTGGCATACGAGATCGGTGCAACGGATACGGTTGATCCACTCGGCGGTTCTTACTATGTGGAATGGCTCACAAGAGAGATGACAGAAGGAGCGATGAGGGAGATCGAGAAGATCGAGAAGATGGGAGGTGCCACAAAAGCGATCCTCGACGGCTACTTCTGGCGGGAGATTGCAAAATCGGCATCGGAATACCAGGGTAAGATCGAGAAGAATGAGATTATCAAGGTCGGTGTAAATGATATAAAGCCAGAATCGATGGAATATTCGTTTGAACCTCTAAGAATACCTTTGGATCTCGAGGAGAAAAGAAGGAAATGGTTGAAGGAGTATAGAGAGAATAGGGACGGTAATAAGATAGATACTATCCTTGATACACTAAGAAAGACGGCAGAGGAGATGCATGATAATAAATTCGACGAACCTCAACCGATGTTTGAGCATATGTATGAGGCGGTGAATGTCAAAGCCACGATGGGAGAGGTGATGGATGCGCTCCAGGATGTCTTTGGTAGATTTAGGGAGCCGCCCATATTTTGAGATGGTGCAAATGATAAAACCGATTAAGGTATTGATGGCAAAGCCGGGATTGGATGGGCATGATAGAGGAATTAAGGTGGTCTCGAGGGGGTTAACGGAGTCGGGATTTGAGGTGATCTATGCTGGTCTCTGGAATACACCGGAGATGATCGTTGAGACGGCGATTCAAGAAGATGTCGACGTGATAGGTCTCAGTATATTATCTGGAGCACATGATGTTCTCATCCCAGCCATAACGGGTGCGCTTGAGGGAAGGGGATTGCTTGAGAATGTCGTGGTCCTGGTGGGTGGTACGATCCCATTGGAAGACTTTGACCTCTTGAAACGCTCGGGAGTCGATGGTATCTTCATCCCCGGCACAACGATCTCTGAAATTGCTGTTATGATCAAAAGACTTGTAAAAGATAAAATAGGGATAGAGCTAAAATAAAAAGAGATAAATGGCGAATATGGGTATAAATCTAAAAAATCTTTCGGATGGAGAGCTTATAAAAAGATTGCGGGGAGGGGATAAGCCTATTGCCTCTAAATTGATCAGTTTGGCGGAAGATCCCACTGAGGATCATACACCATTGGAAGCGGTATATAAAGAATATAGAGGAGACGCCCATATCGTCGGTTTGATTGGCCCCTTCGGCGTTGGAAAGAGCACCTTGATCAATAGGCTTATCGGGGCATACAGGAAAAAAAATTATAATGTTGGAGTCATCGCTATAGACCCCACAAGCCCCTTAAGCCATGGGGCGCTCCTGGGGGATAGAGTAAGAATGCAAGACCATGCAAACGATAAAGATGTCTTCATAAGGAGCATGGCATCGAGAGGCGGTTATGGAGCGGTTCCTCAGGGGGTCGGGGCTGCAATTAAAATTATGGACATCTTTGGCTGTGATATCATCTTTTTGGAGGGGGTCGGAGCAGGGCAATTGGATATAAGTCCCGCGAGATATGTACATACCGTGGTGGTCGTTGTGGGTCCTATGATGGGCGATGATATTCAGATGATGAAGGGGGGTGTAACCGAATATGCAGATATATATGCCGTCAATAAGGCAGATGACCCAAAATCGGAGACGGCCGTTCAAGTGATAAAAGAAGCTCTTAGATATAGTTCAGTAAAAAAAGAGTTTTTGCCAAAGATCGTAAAGACAGTCGCAACCTCTGGAGATGGTGTTGGCGAATTGGCATCTTCGATAGAGGAGCATAAAAGATTCATTGAGAAAAGAGGAAGATACGGGGAAAGAGTGGAGGAACAATTACGATCTGAATTGAGGGATATGATCGTAACGGATCTGGTGGCAAGAATGCAAGAAGAATTGAAGGATGAAAGGATCCAGCAGATATTCGAAGAGGTAGTAGATCGTGAGATGAGTAC
>Ga0209121_10003346_pt1 | contig 15605 bp, 13 predicted proteins | sample Cruoilmetagenom3_FD_187292 | JGI IMG/M metagenome (GOLD analysis project Ga0209121, IMG submission 187292) | Oil polluted marine microbial communities from Coal Oil Point, Santa Barbara, California, USA - Sample 3 (SPAdes) (version 2) | ecosystem: Environmental > Aquatic > Marine > Oil seeps ...
CATTATGAAACCTTTTAGGCTGACTTGTTAACAAATGAAATTTTAATATCCTTACACTTATACTTCTAATGAAGAGGCTTAATTATTGAGATACGCCGTGATTGCTGAAGCTTACAAGAAAATTGAAGCTACAACAAAAAGGCTGGAAATGACAGACCTCCTTGTTGGCCTTCTTAAGAGCACGCCAAAGGAAATCATAAACAAAGTTGTATACTTGACTCAGGGCAAAATACACCCAGACTTTGTTGGTGTTGAAATAGGCGTAGCCGAGAAACTTGCAATAAGAGCCCTCGCTCGGGCTTCCGGAAGAAGAGAAAGCGAAATTGAAGAGGATTTAAAAAAGAGCGGAGACATCGGGATAACAGCTCAAAAATTTGTGGCTGACAAAAGGCAGATAACTTTTTTTCAGCAGCCCCTAACAGTTGAAAAGGTCTATGAGGTCCTTGACAAGATGGCTCGGGCTTCAGGCTCAGGCGCAGTTGACCTTAAGATCTCACTTTTAGCTGGCCTCTTAGCTGGTGCAACTCCCAAAGAAGCAAAATACATCATCAGAACTGTTACGGGAAACTTGCGCTTAGGTATCGCTGACATGACAGTTCTAGATGCCTTAGCAATAGCCTATGGCGGCGGAAAAGAAGCCCGTGAACCCGTGGAACGGGCTTACAACATCTCCTCAGACCTTGGAAAGGTTGCAAAAACCGTAGCTGAAAAAGGCTTAGAGGAAATCAAAAAGTTCCAAGTTTCAATTGGTGAACCAATAAGACCTATGCTGGCTGAGAGACTTTCTTCACCAGAAGAGATTCTGGAAAAGCTTGACGGAAAGTGTATAGCCGAATACAAATACGACGGTGAAAGAATACAAATCCACAAAAAAGACAAGGAGATCACACTCTTCTCCAGACGCCTAGAAAACATTTCCCGCCAATACCCAGACGCCATCGAACTAACTAAAAGACGTGTGAGAACAAAGGACGCCATTTTAGAAGCAGAATGCGTAGCCATAGACCCGGACACAGGCGAAATGAGAGCCTTTCAGGAGCTGATGCACCGCAGGCGCAAGTACGGAATCCAAGAAGCCATGGAGGAATATCCCGTTTCTCTATTTATGTTTGACACCCTTTATGTTGATGGCAAAGACCTAACCTTAGAATCATATCCAATTAGGCGACAAGCACTTGAGGAAGCAATAGAAGAAAGTGACAGAGTAAAAGTTGCCAAGTACATGATCACAGACAATGTGGAAGATCTGGAAAAATTCTTCCAAGAAGCCATAGGAAACGGCTGCGAAGGCTTAGTCTGCAAATCCGTTGCAAAAGGTTCAGTATACCAAGCTGGGGCTAGAGGTTGGCTTTGGATCAAGTATAAGCGAGACTACAAAAGCGAAATGACAGACACCGTAGATTTAGTGGTAGTTGGCGCTTTTCATGGCAGAGGAAAACGAGCCGGAACTTATGGAGCATTACTTTTGGCGGCCTACAACTCTAACAATGACGTTTTTGAAACTCTAACAAAATGTGGAACAGGCTTTACTGACGAGGATCTAGCCGAGTTACCAAAAACGATGGAGAAACATGTTATTTCACGTAGACATCCACGTGTGCAGTCATTGCTTGAAGCTGACGTTTGGTTTGAACCCGTTGTCGTAATCGAGGTCATTGGTGCCGAAATAACTCTTAGTCCTATACATACATGCGCTATGGATGTTATACGTGGGGGAAGCGGGCTGGCCATGAGATTTCCAAGATTCGCTGGAAATTACAGAGTTGACAAATCTGCCCAAGATGCCACAAATACAAGTGAAATAATCGAGATGTATAAAAAACAGCTCAAAAAGATTAGTTAAAACTAGGATTTTCAGTTTCTAATTCAATCACTTCTGGCAGCATGTATCAATCAATGTCATACTTACTGGGTACACATATATAACATGAGAACGAAATACTTTGATTCAATTATACAACCTATTTTAAGATGAAAGCTTTTTAAGGATCCATCTTATTGCCTTTTGAGCTATAATTTTTGGAGGCTTCAGTTCATTTTAAGCATTGCAATTTCAAGATTATAGTGTTCTTTTTACAATCTTTATCATCATGTCTTTTTGGCGGAAATACTTGTTCAAATAACTTTCTATTTCTTCACTGCTGACATTTCTTCCGACAAGCAAACTACTTAATCCAGGTTTGGGCCTACTTCTAAACTGAGGCACTATCAAATCAGCTTTTAAGTTGTATTTTCTGATAACCCTTACTTTGAAGCGTTCTAAGCCATGTCTAGGACAATTCAGCTCTATCCATATAGACATTGTCCATCATTTTATAAATGGGAGGAGAAGAATAAAAGTTTTATGTGTTCTCACGTTGATAAACCTGGAAGTTAGAACAGTTACTGACACTATCACTGACGAAATTAAGGATATATCTTTGAACTCTTTTTTTACTCGTCCACTTTTCCAATTTGAGTTTAGTTAATGTGAAGGTTCCGCTGAACCGTTTAGGTACAATAAAACGTCATCTAAATACTTCCAAAACTCCTTTTTCAGCTCCATCCACACTTCATTTGATTTTAATTCTTGTAGGTAAAAATGTCCGCCACCGAACATGCCTAATAGAAAGGGCGAAACCCTAGATTCCTTGTTCCTTCCGCAAAGGCTAAACTCTAGATTGAAATCGTCTGGTTTTCCTTCTATCGTCACATCTACGTATCCTTGTAGCCTAAAGTTTGGTGAATCTCCTGCTAGAATTTGGTAGCCTTTCGGTGTCTCTCCTTTTACAATTTCGAAGTCTCTCTCTTTAAGGAAATTGCATATATGAGTGGCGAGTAAAGCTAAATCTACATCTTTTCCTTTCCAACTTTTTTGCATTTTCAGCACTAAAAACAATAGAGGATTTGTGGTGTTTTAAAAGTTATCGAATTTTTGGTTGTTCCGCGATTTTGTTAACGTTAGGAGCATTCCTTTCATGTTCTTCTAGAGCAATCCCAGTTCTTTGTAAATAGTTTGTCCTTTCCATGTTGCTGTTGTCACGTGTTCCGCTACCTCTAAACCAGTTACACTGAAGAGAACAGCTTATTCAGAAAAGTTAAGCGGAAGAAGTTGTCCCTTCCGGTTTTTTTTAAAAAAAGGGAAAGAGAAAAGTTACAGTTCTATCTTCAAGATTCCCTCGGCGTCGGAAAGGTCTGGGTTGACGAGTATCATTTCTCCTCTCAAGTTCACGTTTGGGGTCTCCATTTTTTCGTTTATGACGCTGAAGGTTATAGTTGCCAGTGTTCCTGCACCATAGATGCCTTGTGCTTTTCCCAAAAGAGAACCGCCTATTACGAGGACTCCTTCCATAGAGTCTGCGTCAGTGGCGAAAACCAAAAGCGAGCGAGTCGAATATGACGTCTCGATGGAGTAAACTTGACCAGTTGCATTTATCACTATGGCGTCAGAGGAAAGAAACTCACCCGTAGCAACATTGACAACTTTTAGAATGGTGGGATCATATGTTATCTTCCCTTGCCAAGCGTAAAGGTTAGCAGCGTTGGTGATACCCATCTTAACCTCAAGCGTTCCATCTGCAATCTGAGAATCTGCATTTAAATTGTGAACACGATGAGCACGTACTATGAGGGTGTTGGTGAACACAGAGCTAATCACCAAGAAAGCAATGAATGACACAATCAATAAGGAATCGCGGTTTCCATCAGGATTTTCCTTAATGAAGCGAACGACTTTCGATTTCAAATTGTGAAATCTCTTTGTTGAACGCCTCATCTGAAACTCACTGGCTTCAGGTGAATCTGTTAGGCGGTAGCCTCTGTCTTTGACTATTATTCTAGAATCAACGAGTTCTTTAAGTCTGAGATATAGAGTCTTCCGTGGTAGATGCGTTGTTCGAAGAAGCTGGGTGAAGGTCTTCGGTCCTTTATTGATGCTTCCAATTATTAGGTCCAAGTCTATTTCCTTTCTGTTTTTTAAGTTTATGGTTGTTCCACAACTTGGGCATCTTATTTGAGGCATTTTTTTTCCCACAATTGATCTTAAAACTCGAGCCTTATAAACTTAAGTGTAAAAAAAACCTTTTGTGGATTCTTTCTAGTTTTTTAGTGTAATAGAAACTTCTCACCTAGGTTAACGAAAAATTCTCTGTATTTCCTAAAAGCGCGCGCGATAGTGTATCAGGCTTGCTCTTTGCGAGGTTTTACCTAGTATATGTAAAGAGCGCGCGCTTAATTCATGTTAAGAAGCAAACCTTAACTTTTTTTGGACAGGACTTGAGGAGACCTAAGAATTTGTGGAAACACACGAGCTTTGAACGAAAGGTTTAACTTCAGAAGTGGATGATGATTTTCCCTTCAGCTTCTCTGGATTTTATTCTGATCGGCATAGGAAACTTACCATCCTCATTCATTTTAACTAAGTAAGCAACAGAAGAGACTTGGTTAACATATCTAAATTCGCCCTTCGGTATATCCATCAACTCCACAGGTTCTGCCGTTGCCCAACTTTGAACAATAACGTTGCTTGCATTTCCACCAATAGCTTGAAGTTTAAATGATATATCATATACGAGCCAAATTGTACCGTTTTCCCGAGGTTCGCCATAGTTGACTGTAGGCTCGAAAATCCTGAAGTACTCTTCAGCTGACTTTTTCTCCGGTCTTTGGTTGTTTGGCTGACTCATATATGAGCCCACTATTACGAGAACAAACAAACTCACGATGACCAATAAAGCCAGCATTCTTTTGTCTGTTTTCCTTGTTCTCCTTTTTTCCTTCCGCATCTCGCTCGCTTGTGCTAATCAGTAGAAAACAAATATTTAAGAATTATTCTTGCAGACATTTTTGGTCAAACAATTTCTGATGCATACTTAGATACTAGAATTTGTTAAAACTTGTAATATCCTGTAAGAATCAGAAGTCCATTGAAGTTCTAGCATATTGTTTAAGACAGTGATATAGGCTTATTATCGGATCACTACCAAACTAAATGTGCGGAAAACCCGTTACCTTGAGTATTTAGTGGATTTGATAAAATACGGCAAAGAGAAGTTCACTATGTTGGGTGGAAATCTTGGAACGTCTAGAAAACCGGGAGGGATCACTTAGCGCGCATGCTTGGTTCAAAATTCTTTTTTGTAAGATATGTGGTAGTTTTGTTTAGTGGTGTTTGTGGGTTTCGAGTCTTTGGAAGTTTTGTTTCGGAACTTGAATCTTGATCGTGTGAGGGATGTGTTGATGAGTGCTTACCACAGGTTTGGTGCTGGTAGGCCTCCATTCAACCCTTTGGGGCTGCTTCGTTTCAAGATAGTCCTCGTGTTGAAGGGTTATCGTTCTCAGAGGGCTTTGGAGAGGGAGGTCAGGGTTGACAGGAGGGTTAGGGGGCTCTGCGACTTCGCCGTGATCCCTAGTCACTCGACAGTTGTCAGGTTTGAACGTAGAATAGGGTTTGAGAGACTGAAGACGCTTATAAGCCGTGTCATAGAAGGCCTTGTCAGCCTTGGTTTCGTTAAGGGCTTAACTGTTGTCTTGGACTCTAAGCCTTTTAAGGCTAGGTGCAGGAGGGATCCGAAGAATCCGTCGAGGGGATGGCTTGACACGGAAGCTAGACTCGGCAAGGGCGTGAGAGGCTTCGTCATGGGCTACAAGGTTCACTTGGCATGTGACGGCATGACAGACATGCCTCTGGCTTTCACTGTTGCACCAGCCAACGAGAACGATAAACGACACGCTGCAGCGCTGCTGAGTGAAGCGGCTGAGAGGGTTAATGTTGAAGCTGTGATCTGTGACAAACAGGTACTCAAGTCGCAGGATACGGAAGTTCATAAAGGGTTTAGGTGCTGAACCGGTGATTCCTTTCCCTTCAAACCAGAAACGCGGTGTCAAAGGGTTGTTGAGGGTTGACAAAAAATTCAGAGTTCACGGGTCCCAGCGGCTTAAGCGCCTCTATAGGCTTAGAGGCTCTGTTGAGAGGGTTAACTCTAGACTGGCAGCACTGCTGGGCAAGATAACCTTCAAGGGTTTGAAGGCTGCAGTAGCACAAGTATCATACGCGGTTCTATCATTGCTTTTCATAGCTGAGACAGCTGTAAAAACTGGAAAACCAGAAAAAGCCAGATGTATAACATACTATGTCTGACACTTCAAAACAGAAAGGCTGAAAGATGCAGCCTGCATAACAGCCTTCACCATGTTCCGTAAACCCCAAAAGCCACGCCCTCACACCAACAGAAGAAAAACCGCCGATAACAGAAACAACAAAACAGTTCAAGATCAACATGACCCTCCAATCACAGACGACTAAAACGCGAATTTTGAACCAAGCATGCGCGCTAGACAGTTCATGTTACGCTCTACACCAAGGTGAAATACACGCTCTTCAAAGCGGTTGAATCGTTTCGTAATATCCGCGTCTGCGCCATATTTATCCCGCGCTCCCACCTAGAGCTTTCTTTACTTGCCAGACTCGGTGAACAAAACTCTGCTTCATAGGATACAGGATTCTATTTGAAGGCGTTCAAACGCGAGGAAAAATGTGATTAGTTCACATTTTAACTCCATTATTGTTTTATCGACGTTTAAAGAAGTAATATGCCAATCGCTACGGACAATCCCATTACACCTGATCCGATAATCATCACACACTTGCACGTACTCAGCCTCGCGCGCGCGATCTTAGATGTTGCTAACAGCATAAAGGAACCAGTGGCAAAGATCATCGCTCCTTCGATAAACAACAGATCGCTTAATGCACGTACTGCCTTGTCATACAAGCCTTGTTTACTCAAAAAGGTGACCCATACACCCACTATCAGGATATCAAGAATAAGTATGACAAAGACAACCAAAACAATATTTCTGATTACAGTTGGAAATTTGAAACGTTTTGTTTGCCTTGGTTTTGTTAGATGCATGGGCTCATCTGTAAAAGATGAGAAAATGCTTTTTAAAAATTTTGCCTTGTTGAGTCAAACGAAAATCAAATTGTGATACGCGTTAAAAGTCCCTTTAAGCGCTGTTATCGGGTTTGTATGCAGGTCTCAGCAACTTTTGTCCTAGACTACGGTACCGAGTTTTTGGTTGTATTTGCCTTGCTAATACTATATTTTAAGGGATAAAAAAGGTGTATGTTAGAACCTAACAATTTAAACTTTGAAGAGGTGGCAAGCTACAAAATGTGCATTTCCTACGTCTATTAGCTGAGGTTCTTCTCTACGGCAAATGTCCATTGCACTATCACACCTCGGATGGAATCTACACCCCGCAGGAGGGTTCACTGGGCTTGGCACATCTCCCTTAAGTATGACTTGATCTCGGTTTGCGGTTGGATCCGGAATCGGAACCGACGAGATGAGAGCCCTAGAATAGGGGTGAAGTGGTTTTTGGAATATCTCCTCTGTGTTAGCGAGCTCTACCACTTTTCCAAGATACATGACTGCAACTCTGTGGCTTATGCATTCTACAACGCTCAAATCGTGGCTAATGAACAGGTAAGTTAACCCAAATTCCTTCTGTAGGTCTTGGAAGAGGTTGAGCAACTGAGCCCTAACAGAAACATCTACAGAGGAGGTTGGCTCATCAAGAACCACGAATTCTGGAGTGGTTGCGAGGGCTCTTGCTATTGCGATTCTTTGTCTCTGCCCACCGCTGAACTCGTGTGGATATCTGTATACGTGTTTTTCTGTCATACCCACCTTGCTAAGCATTTCAAGCACTTTTTCCATCACTTCTCTTCCCTTGGCCAGTTTTTGGACGACGAGTGGTTCCCCGACTAGGTCTTTGACAAGCATCCTAGGGTTAAGAGAAGATGTTGGATCTTGATAGACTATTTGCATCTTTCTTCTAATTCGTTTCAGCTTTCGTCCGCCGTATGTGGATAGGTCGTATTGCTTTCTCAGCTTCTTCAGCATATCGGTTTCTTGGTTTGAATTTTCAAGGGTCTCTATTTCCTTGATCGCGTCGCGGGGAGTTTCAAAATAGATGTGACCAGTGGTTGGCTTGAGTAGTCGGATTATTGTCTTGCCAAACGTTGTTTTGCCGCATCCTGACTCGCCAACCAAGCCAAAGCACTCCCCTCTAGTTATTGTAAGGCTAACATTGTCTACTGCCTTTACGTCTCCTATCTTTCTTTTGAAAACTCCTCCTCTTATGGGAAAGAACTTTTTCAATCCTGATGTTCTTATTAGATCTGTCATCTTGCTTGCACCGGCAGTAGGTGACATGAAACAAAATGGTCTTTCTTTACTTCTAGAATCGGTGGCCTGACTTTACGGCATATCTCCATAGCCATAGGACACCTAGGATGGAATCTGCAGCCTGATGGTGGCTCTACCAAATTCGGTACCGTTCCTTCAATGGACTTAAATTCTGTTCCAGGCCTCGGAATAGATTCCAACAGAGCTTTGGTGTAGGGATGAAGAGGATTCTTGAAGATTTCTATTACATCGCCCACCTCACAGATACTTCCAGCGTACATTACAGCTACGCGATCACACATTTCTGCAATAACTCCCATGTCGTGGGTTATGTAAAGGATGGATGACTTGGATCTGTCCTTAAGTCTTCTTATGAGGTTCAAGATCCGGGCTTGAACAGTCACGTCAAGAGAGGTCGTTGGCTCATCAGCGACTAGGAGAATTGGATTACATGCGAGGCCTATGGCTATGACGACTCGTTGTTGCATGCCGCCACTGAGTTCATGAGGATACATGTCGGCGACCCTCTCTGGATCAGGTATCTCCATCTGTCGAAGGATCGTAACAACCGCTTTTCTTACCTCGTTCTTCAGTCTACGCATATACCAATTGGCAATTGGAATTTTTGAAAGTAGTTTCAGAGAAAAGGAATTTGGGTTTCTTAACATCTTGTTGAAAATTGTTTTTTCCCATCTATAAATGCGACCCTTTAAAGATCCTGCCTCAACGTTCTGAATGTCCTTTTCAAGTTGATCAAGTGCGCTCTGAATCAGTTCCTTTTTCCTGTGTTGTAAGAAGACTTCCGAGACCTGTTCATAAACGTTGTACACGGGGTTGAGGGCGGATCTTGGTTCTTGAAATACCATGGAAACCTCCTTTCCTCTGACTTTTCTCATGGTTGAATCGTCTAGGCTGAGGAGATTTACAGTGCCGTCTCTGGTCTTGAAATTCACCTTTCCGCCTTCTATCTTCCCAGGTGACGGGATGAGATTCAAGATTGAGAGGCCTGTCATGGTTTTTCCGCATCCTGTCTCTCCTACGATTCCTAGTGTTTCGTTCTCTTTCACAAATAAGTTGATCCCTTCTAGGGCTTTGACAGTTCCTTCATAGGTGTAGAATCTCAAGACAAGATCTTTGATTTCGACGAGTTTGCTCATTTATCTTCTCCTCAGAGTTGGGTCCAATATGTCTCTGAACGCGTCTCCTAATAGATTCCATCCCATAACGAAGGTGAATATGAATAGACCAGGTATGAGCCACACGTACCAGTGCTTAAATGGATTGGATATGTTCGCATATATGTAATTTCTTGACAGAGATATCAGTTGTCCCCAGTCGGCGTAACCCGGCGGGGCACCGAGCCCCAAAAAACTCAGCGCTGCAGCTGTCAAGACGATTGCCCCTATATCTAGGGAGGCCATGATTAAGATAGGGTATATCGCGTTCGGGAAAACATGCCTGAACAATACTCTAAGATCGGAGCATCCGACAGCCTTGGCGGCTTCAACGTAATCCTCCTGCTTGACTCTTAATACCTCCCCCCGGATCACCCTACTATACGATGGCCATCCAACTAGGACGAGGGCTAACAAAACCTTGTCCAATTTGTTCATACTGACAGTATAGGGACCCAAGTTAAACATAGAAGGCAAGGCGGTAACCAAGGCCATGCAAAAAATCAAACCTGGAAAAGCGTATATAACATCGGTGAACCGCATCAATATCTCGTCGATGATTCCTCCGTAGTAGCCAGCAACACCTCCGACAACGAGACTAATAATTAATGAACTGAACACAACATAGATTCCTACACGAAATGCTGTCCTGGTTCCCCAAATGCATCCATAGAAAAGGTCATAACTTTCTTCGGTGGTTCCAAATGGATGTGTGGGATTAGGAGGATGGGGCATCAATCGCTCGATGGCTGGAATGTCCAGATCCTTCCATACCATGTATGGGTCACGGCGTCCCATAGGCGGTGGGCGTGGAGGCGCCAGTACGGGAGCTAGTAACGCAAGTGCAACATAGAATGCTAGTATTGTTAAGCCGAGGATTGAAAGGGGACTTTTCTTTACTCTGCTAATCGTAAATCTTAATTCTTTCATGGTAGGGCCGATTGAGGCTTTAAATTCCTTTAACCTGAGCCGGATGTCCATCTTGTTACCCCAGTTTGATTCGAGGATCTACGTATGCGTATGCCACGTCTACTATCAGATTTGTAAATACAAAAACGATACCTGTTAGTAGAGAGAAGCCTAATACGAATGGTATGTCAAGGTGAAGGGCTGCATTGGCAGCGGCCCTTCCGAGACCGGGGACAAGAAAGACAGTTTCCGTTATCACCATACCCGTCATCATGCCTGCGAACAGAAATCCAGAGATTGTAACCACCGGGATCAAAGCGTTCCTTCTCGCATGTTTATTGATTACCTCACCTTGACTTAGACCTTTCGCCCTTGCTGTAACCATGTACCCTTTGTTGAGCGCCTCTAACATGCTTGACCGCATCACCCTTATAATGAGAGCTATCTGGACTATAGTCAGGTTTACGCATGGAAGCACAAGACGTTGTATCGCATCCCAAACTATCCATGGTTGTCCATTCAACAATCCGTCAATTGTATTAAATCCTGTGTAGTAATGGTAAGTACCAAGCCTTATGCCAGTTCTTATGAATTTATCTGCTTCCCTACTCAGTCTACCCGGCGGAAAAATACCGAAACCGCCGTAAAAGACTGAAAGCAATATTATGGCAGACCAGAATGTGGGAAGAGACCAGCCGATTATGGCCATAACCCTTGTTAGATGGTCAATGGGCTTATCGCGGTGCACAGCTGATTTAACACCTAGGTATATGCCTAGAAGGATAGTGAAGGGTGCGGAGTACAAGGCAATCTCGGCGCTGGCAGGAAACTTCTTGATGAGAGACGGTAGGACAAACATACGTTGCTCCTGCGAGTATCCCAGGTTGCCGTGCAGAACTTCGGAGATCCAGTGGAAATACTGGATGTAGACCGGATCGTTCAAGCCGTATTTTTCGATGACGGCGGTCATGTTTCTGACTTTGGTTATGTCAACGTAAAGGGAAGCCCTGGCCACCGGGGAAAAGAATTGGGTGATTGCGAAGATAAGTAAGGTAACACCAATTAAGATTGGTATCATCAGTATGGCTCTTCTGATGATGTACGCCCTTAAACCCACTTAACTCCCTTCTGTTTTTAGTACCGAGACTTAATATATAAGTGCGTCGGATCAGTAAATTTGAACTGTTGACAGTGTCATAATTTGGAGACAGCTTAATATTTTGCGATGACAAAAACTTCTTTGGTGTGATTACATGAACAACAGACTAGCAATAGCCGCTATACTTATTGCAACCATCACATGTCTAGTTGGCGCTCATTATTACCTGACGTTACAATCAGCCTCAAAGAAGGTGTCAAAGACGCCAAGAGCGCTAAAGGTTCTAAGCAACATCAGTTATATGGAGCAGATACAGAGCGAAGAGGAAATCGTCACATTTTTCGTAGTTGCCGGCGTAGTTGAGAATAACCTGTCAACTAACGTATGCTCTGTCAATGTGACTACGACGTTCTACGACAGTGAGGGAAAAACGATTGGAAGTTCACCTATATTAGGCCATGTCGAACTGGAGATAATCGAGTCTGGAAAGAGAGCCCCATTCAAAACGTATTTGTCATTAGGTTCATTAACTTCCATTCCGTCCCGACACCAAGTCAATGCTTCATGTTTTGAGACAGATGAAGAACCTGTTAGCGGAGTAGAAGTGATAGACCAGACTGCTGGTTTTGACAAGGAGGGGTTTCATATGGTTATTGGAGAGGTTCAGAACAATTGGAAAACGAGAGCTATTGGCGTAAAATTGATCTGCGCGTACTATAATGCGACAGGCTATCTGATAGCCATGTCTCATACCCCTGTCAGCACAGCGATAGATTCAGGGGACAAAGCACCGTTTGAACTCAGTTCAAAACCGTTCAAGATAAGGCCAGCAAGTTATGAATTATTTGTTGTCGTACATCATTATAATCCATTGCCTTTTACCCGTTACATATTATTCTTCGCTATGTTAACATTGTCGTTGATCTTCCTCATTTATATGAAGCGCGCGCGAGACTGGTGAAGGAGACGATCATGAAACCGCCGGCATTCATAGACACAAAGGAGTGGGAACTCAGAATTTGTTCCATCTACTGAAGATTTTGCTGCTCGAGCAGATATGGAAAAATGTTCCATAAGGATTAAATATCGGCTACCGCATACTTTTTAACGCTATAATTGAAAGTAAGGAGAAAAAATGGAAATGAAAGCGAAAAGTCTAATCATGGTCGTTTTGAGTCTGCTGCTGTTGGGGAGTTTCTTGGTTACTGCAGTTTCAGCGCCGGTGACGAATCCGTATGAAATCGTTGTGGGGACGATTGGTGAGCCACAGACTGTGGATCCAGCTGAGTGCTACGATACCGCAAGCGGAGAACTAATAATGAACGTGTATGACTCGCTGCTCTGGTTTGACGGAGAAGCAACTGACAAGTTCATACCCAGTCTCGCCACAGATTGGAGCTATGATGAAGAAACCTACACGTACACATTCACTATCAGAGAAGGTGTGCCGTTTCAAGACCCTGCTTACGGTACGGTTACTCCTGCGGATGTGGAGTACAGCTTTGAGAGGTGGATGGTCATGGACAAGGACGGCGGTCCCACATGGATGTGCTTTGAGCCGTTGCTAGGCGTTTACTATCATGACATTGAAGATCCAGAATTCATAAACAAAATAGACGCCGCTGTTGAGAGCGACGACCACCATGTCTACTTGAAGTGTGTCGGACCGTTTCCGTCAATGATCGTCTACCAAACGTTTGCTCAGCAATGGGCGAGCGTACTTAGCAAAGAGTGGGCCATAGAACAGGGATGCTGGGACGGAGAATACACCTGGGAGTCTGCAAAGACTTACTACAATCCTGAAGTTTCACCACTGATGGATCCAGAACCCGTAATGATGGGGCAGGGTCCTTTCATCTTCGACTACTGGGATCACGGCTTGGAGTGGTCAATCTACAAATTCGACGACTATTGGGATGGCTGGCCAGCTAAACACACTGTACTCGGAGCTGCCAGAGGCTACATTGAAAGGGCCACCGTGAAGTTCATCGATGAATGGCCTACGAGGAAATTGATGTTCCTAGCAGGAGACCTTGACTTCTGCTACGTTCCAAGAATGTACATGGACGATGTTTGGCTTCAACCCGGAATAACGTGCGAGTATCCTCTACCAGCGTTGTCAACTTCTGGCTTCTTCTTCAGCTTCGATGTACAAACTACGAGTCGTTACCTGAGAGCTCCGTTCACAAGTTACGAATGTGCAGCCGGCGAATTGAACGAGGGCGGATTTCCACCGGACTTCTTCACTGACGAACACGTAAGAAAGGGCTTCGCATACCTTATGGAGTACTCCGAATTCCTTGGAATAGCATTCCTCGGCGAGGCTGTGTACCCGTCTACCCCGGCAATCTTTGGATTGCCCTACAGACAGTCCGATGCGTGGTACGCCGAACATCAATATACGTTTGACCTAGCGAAGGCTGAGGAGGAGTTCAAGCTTGCTTGGGGCGGTGATTTATGGGAGACAGGGTTCTCGCTGACAATCTGCTACAACATAGGCAACCTCCCAAGAAAAACGGTAGCTGAGATGCTCGCAACTAATGCTGAGATGCTCAATTCGAAGTTCCACATCGAAACCCTAGAGGTAGAGTGGGGTACCGTTTATATCCCTGAACTGTTCAACGGTGAGCTGACACTCTTCATCATCGGTTGGCTGGCTGACTATCCTGACCCGCACAACTTCTTCCATCCATACATGCACACTAAGGGAGCCTTCTCAGGCTGGCAATTCTACAGCAACCCTTACGTCGACGCACTGATCGAAGAAGGAGGATCTTGTGTAGATCCTGTGAGAAGAGAAGAAATCTACTTTGAACTGCAGGAACTCTACATCAGCGAGTGCCCAGGAGTCTGTACTCATCAGGCAACCGGACGCCACTGGGAACGAGACACGGTCCAAGGATGGTACTACAACCCCATATACTCAGGTTCTTACTTCTACCACTACTGGAAAGAGGAACTACCTCTGGAAGACATGAATGACGATGGAATGGTCAACATCATGGACATTGCTAGAGATGCGGTGGCGTTTGGATCCTACTACAAAGTGGGCGACGTGCATCCGAGATGGGACCCTAAATGCGACGTAAACATGGACACAAACGTTAACATCCTAGACATCGCGGCCATTGCAAGCAAGTTCGGCTATGAAGCTCCGCCGTGGAGCTGAAACGTCGTCAAAACTCCATAACAAACATCAAAACAAATCCCCTCTTTTTTTTATCTGTCACATGCCAAAGAAGAGTCCGCGCCATTATAAGGAAAATACTAGTGTAAACCCAGTAAACATGTTTGAGATAATACGGAAGACGGATACATCTTCGCTGAAGGCGAAGGGAAGAAGGTTATGGAGAAAAGGTTATCAGCGTGATGATTTCTTGGAGTTATTATGATGTAGAAAGTAATTTGATTATCGTAACCAGTTCGTCTTGTTTCCGTCAGAAATAGAATCAGGAGAGAAAGCCTGTTTCAAGTTAACTGCAAGACCTTTTCAGATAACCCCGGCGTCCCGGGTTACTACTATTCCATATCACGCGTGCGCTCGTAATCGTGGTTTCCGAGAATCTTATGTAATCTAATTCTTGATCGTGTATCGCAATTTTTTAGTTTTTTATGTAAAAAATAGTGCGCGCGCTAAGCAACAACCTCTCCTTTAACCGCTCCGTCCTTCAGCAGTTGTTCTAGCAGCAACGAGAATATTCTCTCGTATCCATCCTTGCCGAGCCTATGTCTAAACTGGGTGAACAAACCGTGGCTAGGCGTCTCACGTTTGAAGCCGCAAGCCCTGGCAACCCGCTTATCCCTCTTCAGCAACAATGCAAGTCTTCGATCGCTTGGAACACGCCGCAGATGCTTCAACAATTGAGCCTTCAACATGCAAACAGCCGGATAAGGCGTCCGTCCACGCCCTTCTCGATGATAAAGAGACGTCAACAAACCGCGAATAGACCCCAAATCCAGTGAACCAAGCACCTGTTTAATACTCAAAGCTTCTTCCTAACAATAAATGGCCAAACCAACAAATTAATTTCTAAACAGCCTAGCGCGCTTTCTGGCCATTACGCGCACCCTAAGAAGTCATGTCGTAAGTTTCGAATTACTTCCTGAAGACTTTCTGAACAGGTTAATTGCAATACCACGTTCTCTAGTGCGCCGAATTCCGTTTCGAAGTTGTCTCAACATCATCTGACTTAGTGATCGAGATTGTTTGGGTTTCTGCTAGGATCGCGGTCGCGTTATCCCTCTGGC
>Ga0209121_10003347_pt1 | contig 15605 bp, 14 predicted proteins | sample Cruoilmetagenom3_FD_187292 | JGI IMG/M metagenome (GOLD analysis project Ga0209121, IMG submission 187292) | Oil polluted marine microbial communities from Coal Oil Point, Santa Barbara, California, USA - Sample 3 (SPAdes) (version 2) | ecosystem: Environmental > Aquatic > Marine > Oil seeps ...
GCCTAAACTTTAAAAAGGAGAATCTTTCGGGTCGTCTTTCATTTTTAAGGATGCTTGGCAAGAAAACGCCTGATATAGATCTGAAGCCGCATTCCTCAAACTTGTTAAGTTTATTAGGGGCATTTTTGCCTTGTCTAAGCTTCCACATTTCGTCAAATAAGCGTCTAAGGTCTCTTTTACTTTATGTTCCCTTGTCGCTTTTCAGAATTTACTTTGGTTTATTCATGTGCATCTTCTTGTTATCTAGGCATAGGAGTTAGTTCAGTTTGTCCCCGTTTAAAGTGCACATAATTCATGTTGGCAACATGGCGAATAAGGGAACTCAAGCTCTTCTTATGAGCGACGTTTCTGTGATAAAGGATGTTATCAGAGGCGATGTTGATTTTTCAGTTTCTACGGTTGATGTAGAGGGAGTGAAGCAACTTCTATCTTTGAACGGTGTTTTTTCTCCCATGGTTGATATACCTTACGAACGGGCGGATTCCTTCGCTAGAAAATCAGGGTTTTCACGTGATTGTTGGAAATACAAAGCTTTTGCATTTGCAAGTTTTATTTTTATGTTTATTCAAATGTTGTTGTCCGCTGTTTCCGCCGTGCTTGCCAAGACGAGGTTAAAACCTTTTTACCGTGTTGCTTTTCTGGAGCACGTGAAAAACTGTGACGTGGTAATCTCTTATAGTGATGAAAATTTCAAAGAAGGCGCATCGTTGCTTCCATCAAATATTTACTGGATTTTGGCTTGGTGGACGATGCTGATTTCAAGAACATGGGATGTTTTGATTGCGAAGTTTCTAGGTAAACCTGTAGTCATGTTTCCAAATTCTGTGGGACCTTTTCGCACAATGATAGGTCGCATTTTAGCGCGGTTAGCCTTAAACAGCTGCGACTGTATTTTGATTAGGGAACCGAAATCTTATAGAGAAGTGGACTCGTTGGGTGTAAGAATCCCTAAAATTTTAACGTCTGACACCGCATTGTTACTGAACACTGCCAACAAGACAGTTCTTGACGATATTCAACATCCAGTTATGGGCGTGTCTGTTGGCATTTATAGCTATACTCTCTCTAAAAAGGGACTTTGCAAATTCATTGAAGCCAATGCTAAGGCTTTAGATGCAGCAATAGAGAAGCATGGTTTTTACGTGGTTTTTTTGCCACATTATGTAAGCGGGTTTCGCTATGACGACTTGGAGGTTTCTGAACTAGTTTTGAGACGTATGCGTAACAAAAATAGGGCGAGGATCATCAACGCTTCTAATGTTGAGGAGTATAAATCGTTTTTGGGTCAAATGGATATTGTTGTTTCTTCAAAAATGCACCCGGCTGTGTTAGCAGTCGCATCTAATGTACCTGCTGTATGTATCGCTTATGACGATAAACAGGTGGCTTTCTTTGAACAATTACGCATAGTCAACTGCGTTTTACCCATGCATGATGTTTCCAGTGAAACTTTGCTGTCAAAAATTAACTATGTTTGGAGTATGAGAAATGAGTTTAGGGCTGAATTAAAGGAGCGTATTCCGGTATTGCAGGCAAACATAAAAACTGCGGTTAAGCAAGCCTTAACGCCTTATATAAATAAAGAATAGGTTGGCGGTGAAAGGATTAACTAACTACTTGAGAGCGGCATACTATTTATTTGCCATGATGAAACGTGTACATTGGAATCGTGATAAACTAAAAGATTACCAAAACAAGAAGCTTAGAAAAATCGTGAAGTACGCATATGAAAATTCGCCCTTTTACCATAGAAAATTCAGGCAGGTAGGAATAAGTCCTGAGGAAATAAGAACGGTAGAAGACTTAAACAAGCTGCCTATTATAAGAAAAGATGAACTAAGAAAGAACCTTAGTGAAGTTGTTTCACGAAAGTTTAACATTGCTAATTTGAAAGTTCTGCGAACAAGCGGTTCTACAGGACGGCCACTACATGTCTACGTAACTGAAGCGGAAAACGAGTTCAGGAAAGCTAAACACCTTAGAGCCAACATGAGCTGTGGACAAAAACCTTGGGACAAATGGGTTACAATAACTTCGCCTCTACATTTTGCCGAGACGACGAGGCTTCAGAGATTATTGGGTTTTTACGCAGTGACCCCTGTCTCAGTCTTCGAGGATATTGCCACTCAAATCTTAAAGATTGAAAATTTAGAGCCTGATGTTTTAGACGGATACTCCAATTCCCTTTTACTGCTAGCTAAGGAGGCGCAGAAAAGGGGATTAGGCACTATGAGACCGAAATTTCTGGTGAGCGGGGCCGAGCTAATAGATATTCCTTCTCGCAACTTCATTGAAGAGGTTTTTGAGGCACCTCTTTATGATCAATATGCCACTGTAGAATTAGAGAGAATGGCTTGGCAATGTCCAGAAAAAACCGAGTATCACATTGATGCGGATTCCATAATTATGCAGTTTATTGATGAAGATGGTGAAGAAGTGACGCCAGGCGAAGAAGGCGAAATAGTTTGTACGAGCTTATTCAACTATGCCATGCCATTTATAAGATACGCGCTGGACGATATAGGATTACTTTCAGAAACAAGTGAATGTCCATGCGGCAGAACATTCCCGCTAATGAAGGTAATGGAGGGGAGAAAAAATTCACTTTTAGCTTTTCCTAGTGGACGAGTTTTTGCGCCACTTGCCTTCATGTTGGGGGTGTGGATGTTCAAGTATTATAATTGTATTGATCTTTTTCGAGTTATACAAAAAAGAAAGGATCTTCTGATTTTCAAGCTTAAACTTAAAGATTGTAGAGTAGATGAGAGAACGATAGAAGAGGAGTTGTTAACGCATTTAAGAAAAGTGCTCGAGATTTCAGAGGATGAAGTAACTTTTGAAGTCGAGTTCGTTGATGATATACCCTTAGACAGAGATGGTAAATTCAAAATTGTCGTCTCCGAACTCGCCTAGACAAAGTAATAACGTTTGAAGATTGTCCCGGTTAAGCCCACAATTACAAGAGCTGAATAGACGTGTATAACTATTTTAGAGCGGCCTACTACCTTGCTTGCCTTTTGCGTCACGCTCACTGGAAACGCGAACAACTATTAAATTACCAAAACAAGAAAGTGCGTGAAATCGTGAAGTACGCATATGATAATGTTCCATTTTATCACGAGAAATTTTCGCAGTTAGGTATTAAGCCAGAAGACGTGAAGACTGTTGGAGACCTAAACAAGCTGCCAATAATAAGGAGAGACGAACTGCAAAAAAACAACGAGAGGCTTATTTCTAAAGAGTTTGAAGCTTGCAAACTTAAAGTGGTTTCGACAAGTGGTTCCACAGGAAAGCCTTTATTTACTTATCTGAGCGGAAGAGAAGACGCCTTTAGAAAGGCGAAACTTTTGAGACCACACGTAGTCTGTGGACAGAAACCTGGAGACAAATGGATTGTGATAGGGCCTCCAAGGCATAGTGGCAACGTGAGTGGGCTTCAAAGATTCTTGAATTTTTATGTGCCCATTTGGGTTTCAGTGTTTGATGATGCTGTCGCACAAGCTTCAGCAATTGGAAAGTTAAAGCCTGATGTTCTAGATGGATATTCAAATTCCCTGTTTTTGATAGCTAATGAAGTGGAGAAAAATGGGATAGAAACAATTAGACCGAGGTTTGTTATGGGTGGCGCCGAACTGATAGATATGCCTTCTCGCAGGTTTCTAGAGGAAGTTTTCAACGCGCCGTTTTACGATCAATACGCAAGTGAAGAACTTCAGATGATAGCGTGGCAGTGTCCAGAGAAGCTAGGATATCATATTGATGCAGATTCGATTGTTATGCAGTTTGTCGATGAAGAAGGTGAAGAAGTTGCACCAGGAGAAAAAGGCGAAATAGTTTGCACAAGCTTGTTCAACTATGCAATGCCGATCATACGTTATGCTCTCGGCGATGTAGGTATAGCCTCAGAAGAGACCGAGTGCCCATGTGGTAGGACGTTCCCTCTGATGAAAGTGGTAGAAGGCAGGAAGGACTCAGTGGTAATTCTTCCGGATGGTCGAAAGGTGCCAGCGTTGGTTTTCGGGTGGATAATGGAGTTCTACAAGTTCTATCGTAATATTTATCATTACCGTATTATCCAAAGTAAAATTGACTTTTTGAGAGTTCTTATTAAAAAGAAAAGTGAGGATGTTAACGAGAGGGATATGAAGGCTGAGCTGTTAACGCACATGAGAAGTATGTTGGCGATCAACGAGTCTGAAGTAACCATTGAAATTGAATTCGTTGACGATATCCCCCGAGATAGAACGGGAAAACTCAGGAAAGTTGTTTCCGAAATCCAAGAGTTCGAGGCTAAAATTTAGTATTTACGGTTTATGTTTGAAGTGTTTGGAAGCTGAGGTTCATGAAGATTTTGCAGGTTTGCCCCGATTCTTATGGAGCATCGGGTGGCATTTATGTGCATGTGCGAAACATTTCTGAGCATCTTGCAAAAAGGTATGACGTAACTGTTTATGCAACGAACCGCGGATTGAAACTTCCGAGATATGAGGTGAGAAACAGGGTTAAAGTGGAAAGGTTCAATTGTTATGCCCCAAGCGACGCTTATTTCTTTTCTTTGGAAATGATGCTGAAGCTTAGGAAGGTTAAGTTTGACGTTGTTCATGCGCATGGTTATCATGCGTTTCCATGTCACCTTTCAGTTTTGGCAGATTGCAGCAAGTTTGTTGTTACGCCGCACTTTCACGGCGTTGGCCATTCATCTTTCAGGGATGCGTTGATAAGGTTGTTGAAGCCTTTTGGAGCAGCGACGTTGAGAAAGGCGGACAAAATTGTTGCGGTGTCTGAGTATGAGAAGTCGCTTATCCTTGAGCAGTTTGGATTTGATTCAGACAAGGTTGTTGTGATACCAAACGGAGTTGATTTTAGCGAGTTTTCGGGTTTAAGAAGACAAAATCATGACTTTAGATCTGTTTTGTACGTTGGTTACTTAAGTGACTATAAGGGAGCTCAGTATCTGGTTGAAGTTTTGCCGAAGCTAGATGACAATGTGGTTTTGGAGATTGTTGGTAAGGGACCGCTTAAGCCTTTTTTGGAGAAGCATGCAAAAGAGCTGAAAGTTTACGATAGAGTTAGGTTTTATGAGAATTTGCCGAGGCAGGAGCTTCTGCAAAAGTATGCTAATGCAGATGTATTTGTTTTATTGTCTAAGTATGAGGCGTATTCGCTGGTTGTAGCCGAGGCATTAGCTGCTGGAACACCTTGCATAGTGGCTGATACTTCTGCTTTAAGCGAATGGGTGGACAATGAAAGCTGTTTTGGCGTAAGTGTTCCTGTCAATTTAAATGAATTAGCAAAGCTGATTAACAGCGTCATTGATAACCGCGTGGATAGACGAGCTATGAGAAAGTGGATAGGAACAAAAATTCTTGACTGGAATAATGTTGCTAAAAAGTTGGAGATTATCTATTCGCAATAATTTGTACGGATTTTATGTTTTACTCGTAATAAATATTGTTTTGTAATTGGTGGTAAAGTGTGAATATTCTGTTTTTGAGTGAATTGTTTTATCCTCATGGTGGTGGCGCTGAGCTTGCTACTTATTTTTATGCTAAACTTTTGAGCGAAGTAGGAGTCAACGTGGTTGTGATTACGAACAGGTTTGCTGGAGAACAAGAATGTTCAAAGAGGAAGAATTTAGTCGTTTATCGAATGCCCTTATTTGAAAATAATACTGGTGTTAAATATTCAATCTTGCGTAGGTTCGATATTCTGTTTTCCAGCTTTATGAAGAAACTGATGAAATGGGCTGATGTGATTTACATTCCAAGGTTATGGTATTCTATGATTCCCGTAGCGAAAGTTTTCAAGAAACCTGTTATAGTTCACGTCCATGATTACACTCCTGTTTGTCCGTTGGCTGTACTCTATGATTCATCAAAACGAACCGTGTGCGAGAATAAGTATATTTGTTCAGCAAGGTGCATTTACCAATTTGAAAGAAATAAGAACAGCAATCTTACGGAGTCTTTTTTCTCTGTTTTTTTGAACTTGTTTGCCAATAGATTATTTAAGATATTTATCGAACAGGCCGATGCCATTCTATGTGTATCAAAGGCACAGAGAGACATCTTAAGCAAACGGCTGCCGCAAATCAGTCATAAAACTCAAGTAATTTATAATCCATTACCAGATCTTTCGCCGATAGATATTAACGGCGATGATTTTGGATATTTTGGTGGATTAAACTTGCTGAAAGGCTTCGGGGTTCTCTATGACGCTCTCGCTTTCCTTAATGATCCGACCATTAAAGTTCATGTAACTGGTTTATTGCATATGGCGGAAAAGACGATGACATCTAGTCACGTTAATATAATATTTCACAAAAAACTAGAATATGACGATCAAGAGGGATTTTACAAGCGAATTCGGGGAGTCATATTTCCAACTATAGTTCCTGAACCGCTTCCGTATGTGACTGCCGAGGCGATTTTGAGGGCTAAAATAGTAATCGCCTCAAGAATAGGGGGAATCCCTGAACAAGTTAGAGGTTGTAAGGGTGTATTTTTATTTGAGGCTGGAGACCATCATGCTCTGGCTGGAATTCTGAGGTACGTTAAGGATCTGGACAAAGAGTCGCTACTAGATTTGGGTTTTCAGAACAGAGAGGCCTTTATTAAGAATTTTAACAATGAAGCAACAATTAATGAATTCTTGGACATAACTAGTCATTTGATTTAAGAAACCTCTCCGCGAACGTTTTTATTGAAGTACGAACTTCAGTCTGATGGCAAAAAGATAGGCATCTTGAATGAAGAGAAGTAAACGCGCCCACTGGATAACTCGCATCGAGTAGAGTGAAATATGACTCAAATATGGTCTGTTAGAATCTATAAAGAAGACGATGAGCTAAGCATTCTTAAACTCATGAAACTGAGCGGGATTGAACGAACGAGTGAAGACTGGTTTTGGGAGTATAAAAATAACCCGTTTGGTCATCTTATTGGAGTAGCTGAACATAACGGACAAATAGTCGGTCATATGGCGCTCATTCCTACATTAATGAAAATTGGTGATAAGGTTGCCCTAGGTTCTCAAGCTGTAGATTTGGTGGTGCATCCAGAATTTAGGCGCCAAGGGATGTTTCTGGCGATTGGAAAATTCTTAATAAAGGAAGCTGGAAAAGAAGGAATAGACATCTCGTATGGAGTTCCCAATAAACCAGCACATTCTGGGCATTTAAAATATGGTTGGTTTGATGTTTGTGAAGTGCCTCTACTTATCAAACCTATTAACATGAACAAAATAGTTAATTTTCTTGACAAATATAGAATGATAAGGTTTCTGATAAGGTATAAAATATCAAGAAACGCCGCAAAATTTTTGTTGCAGTTCATTTTTACAATCATCAGTTTTATCTCTAAAATATTCAATCGAATCGAAGACGATGATAACACAAGAAGTGTTGAAACTCGGGCCATTAAATCGTTTGACGACCGCATTGATGATTTTTGGAAAAAAATCTCAAGGGATTACACTATAATTGTCATTAGGGATAAAAAATATTTGAACTGGAGATATTTCAAAAAACCCAATGTAAAATACACTGTTCTATTGGCTGAAAAGAATGGGGAAATCTTGGGTTATATTGTATTGCGATCCAGAAACGAAAAAAACTTAAGAGTGGGCTACATCGTTGATGTTTTTACTTCATTAGATAAGGAGATCGTAATTCAATCTTTGATATCTCAAGCTATTGAACACTTCAGAAAGGAAAATGCTGACTTAATTATTTGCTGGATGTCAAAAAATAGTTCGAGTGCGTGTGTGTATCACAAAATTCTCAGGTACAACGGTTTCATCCGCTTTTTTACCCGATCATATCCGTTAATTGCTCGAGTAATTTCGTCAAAACTGTCTAGGACGTTTGTTGGAGACTCAAAAAAATGGTATTTTACAATGGGGGATTCAGACCATATCTGAAGAGAAAAAATGACAAAGGAATTGAGACGCTCGTCTCAATGTTTAGCTTGACTAATCGCACGCTGTATTTATTCTCTTGACGCATGTGATAACCTCATGCCATAGATTAATCTTGTATATCCAAAAACATCTTAACGCTTCATGAGTAGCAAAAAGACGCGCATAAGAAGGTACCAACAATGTATTTAAGGCCTTTATACGTCATTACGAGCTGGGATGATGCCGACCGATTTACTGCAAAGCTTGCTCACCTATTGGAGAATTATGTATTGAAGGCCACTTTTTTTGTACCCATAAAACCTACGAAATATGGTAAGATACTCAAAGAAGAGATAATCGCGCTTTCCACGACCTATGAGATAGGGTGCCATAGTATAACACATTCTGATTTGACGAAATTGCCCCTTGAGGTGATAAAAAAAGAAGTTTCAGGGTCTAAACATGTTTTAGAGCAGATAATTGGTACCAGTCTTTTATGCTTCTGCTATCCAGGAGGTTTCTTTAACGATGCCGTCAAGAACGAAGTCAAAGCCGCTGGTTACATAGCGGCTAGGACCACGAAGCCTTATAGAATCGATGCAGGTACGGATCCATTCGCATTACCGACTACGATTCAGGCTCGTCGTCAGACCAAACTATCGCTCAATCTTTTCGCTCTAGCCAAGATAAATGTAGGTCTGGCTCCTATTCTATTGACGAGTCGGAAGTGGAGCAAACTTGGCAAAAAACTGTTCGATATATGCTTGAAGCGAGGAGGAGTTTTCCATCTTTGGGGGCATGCGTGGGAGATAGAAAAGCAGGGTGGTTGGAACACTCTCGAAGACATGTTCTCTTATATCGCTTATCGGAAAGATGTGTTATATCTAGCCATGGGAGAGTATGTCAAAAAGGTTTATGGGCGTAATGGACTTGGGCTAAGCAAAGGCCCTACGTTTCGAAGTTTGTCTCACACCTTTATGGAGAGATGAAATCAATCATGCAGTTTCCACGCTTTATTCATTTTTTTGGTCCTGATGGGTCTGGAAAAACTACTCAGGTTAAGATCTTAGTTGATTTTCTTCAAAAGAAAGGAGTTCGAGTTAAAAAATGTTGGGTACGTTCTCCCCACACGATCGCTTTTGTTTTGTGGATGATATTAGTTAAAATTGGTTTTTATCGTGTCGTACTGAACCCGTTTGACGTTCCAACCAAGCTTCCAGCCATCGATCGAACCAGAGCGCTCCGTTCTTTCTGGACGATTGTTGAATTTCTTGGGGTGTTGCCCATAATTTGGCGGGTTCATATTTCGATTTTAAACGGCTATAGAATCGTTGCTGAACGATTTGTTTTGGATACAATTGTAACTGTCGCTTACTTTATTGATGATTTTAATTTTTTAAGAGGTTCGATTTCAAGGCTTCTTCTTCGTTGTATTCCTAAAAATACTGTGTTCGTTTTTCTTGACGCAGATTACCATACGATTTATAGAAGAAGAGCACCTTTGTTTGGTAAAAAAGCTAGTTTAGAGGGCAGAAGGAGAAATTATGGCGATATTCCAACAAGCGCAGTTGAACCGCAAGTTTTCATCGAATTTCAGAGAACCGCTTACAAGATTTTGGCAAAGTCCTTCGATTCCTTGGCAATAGATACCTCAAAACATTCTGTTGAAGAAACTTCAAAGATGATTCTGCGATACTTAGAGATTAATCAATAGGTCTCTCTTAATATATGCTTCATTAAGTCTCTGAGAAAATCCTTCGTAAACCTTGGGCCTAACATATGTAGAATTTGTCCTGCAAAGCTTCTTCTGCATTTCTTGACATTCGCTATTTCTAGAAGAGATCGTACCAGAGTAAGTAGTTTGTATTTGTGAGGTGTTTTGAAGTCTTTTTTGATAAGTAAGGTTGTCTCGAAAGTTTCTTGACCTAGGCTGTTGAGTATTTGTTGGAGTTTTTCAGGTATTGTGTTGTGTGCAGTTTTGTGTAATAGTGCAGTGATTGTTGCATGGGTTCTCGTTGCGACTGCTATGTTGTTTTGTTTCACGATTTTGAGAAAATCGTTAATATTCATTTGTTTAAGATAATGGATGAATGTGTAATATTCTGATAGAGTGTACATTTGTTCTTTTATTATGGAGTGAGCAATTATGCATGCCAAGTTAGCTTCAGGCTTCAAAGTTTTCACGTATTCGCCATTTGGCAACATGATAGTTGTAACATAAGAGATTAATTTTTGCTTATCCATGTAGGTTATGAAACTGACAGCTACTTGCTCGTATAAGTCTATTCCTATATTTGCTTCTTTATCCCATAATGTTGTTGACCTTGGCCCATATACAACTATTTTATATCCTGCTTTTTGCATTGCCTTTACAGATTTTATGCAGTTTCTGTCTCCAAAAATCAGTATATCAAGGTCAACAGTTGTAGATCTGTAAGGTCTAATAGTTTTGAAAAGTGAATGCTTTATATGTGCATCTGTTAAGACTCGTGAGGCCTTGGCAATAGCGTCATCTGTTTTCAGGTACCTAAGTTTTTCTTCTTGATAGAGAGTAGAAAAATCCTCTACGTTCATCTTGTTTATTGTTTCTAAGTAAAGAAAGAGTATTCTGTTTTTTCTGGAACATCGATACAACTTCATTAGTTCGATTCGATCTAACATGTAAGTTGTTGCTGGTGAGAACGGAGAGCCTAGTAGCTTTAAAAGCTTTATAGTTGCGTTCATGTTTTCTTCAGCAATCATACGTGGATATTTGGATCATATAAATCTACATAGATAAAAAAACATGGTATATGCTAGTTAGAGGCACAATTGTATGCACGCGTACGTTCCCAAGTAGGAGACTTTGGATATGTATTTCCATCTTCACAAGAGTCATTCCAGAGAAGTATAGTGTCCTTTCGTTAAGAAACTTTGTTCATTCTCTAGCGGACCTTTCTATTACGAGTGGGGGTCTGAAATGAGTTTAAAAGAGCAAATTAAAGAGACTTATGAACACGAGGCGAAAATCTATGATAAAACTAGAGCAATTTTTGAGAAGGGAAGGTTTGCATGTAGAGAGAGAAAGTTGCTATCTGAATTTTTAACAAGGAGGAGCTTAATCCTCTTTCTTGCCTGCGGAACTGGTAGGCACTTCAAATTTGTTGTGAACCAATTAGGAAGTGAGGTCATTGGATTAGATATTTCAGTTAATATGCTTAGAATTGCAAAAAGGAAACTGCTAAAAATTGGAAAGAAGCAAAATGTCCACCTAATTGCGGCAGACGTGGAAAACATCCCCTTCCGGCAAAATACGTTTGATGCGGTGGTATGTAGCAGAGCTTTCTATATTTTTGAGAATAAGTTTAGAGTCTTACAAGAGACGTACGAGATACTTAAAAGAGGGAAGAAGTCGATGATAAGTACGATATTCATGGACTTGCTATTAATAAGATTAGGGATTAGAATAGGCCTGCTTAACCGTGACCCATCGCAATATCCGTATACCTCTAGGCAACTTGCAGAAATGTTTAAGAAAGCTCACTTCAAAAATATACAGCAAAGGTGCATAGTTTTATTCACAGGTGACCCTTCGCATATACCTTCGCCGATTCTACGTATAATAAGCATGATAGAAGATAGATTACATGGCGGAAGATGGACTATGGTAATTGGCGAGAAGTGAATTTTTGTGTATGAGAATTTCATTCCAAATGCTAACCTTCGAATAGGCACTCCGAAAATAAAATACATGGTATTATCCAAAATATCATATGCGCTAAAAATATTCAGTTGCAAACCATGTCGGCGCACGCAAAGTTGCATACTTTGCCCATTGTATAAAAGAGGATTTACTTACATTCAATCTGGGAGTTGTTGCCAGTGCGAACGGAAACCCTGGAAACTGTAATAGTACAATAGTTAGGTGCGTAATTTTGGGGTTCTTTGAGTTACTTCTTCTTTTTGCGTTTGTGCTATTCGTGATTATTGAATTTCTACTTATTTTGACAAAACCTACAACAAGCATATCTACTGAACTGAAACACAAATCAAAGCTATTGTTCTTGGGATATTGCACTCTATCATTGAGTTTTATACTGCTTTCAGTGTATTATATGCTTCAAGGAACAAGAGAATTCTTGTGGTTTATCCTTTTCGCGATTGTCGCAGGTTCTTCACTTTATTTTGCGAATTCTTCTCGAACTTGGCAAAGGCAAATCTCAGTATTCGTCGTCCTGTCTATGATTGTTGTACAATCCACAATACCTATTATTCAAAACAGAGGGGTTATATTTGGACCTGACCAGTGGAGAGATTTAGAAGTAACAACCTTCATTAAAGATGAAGGGAGTTTCAAGAGTGCACCATATATAAGTGGTAGCTATTACTCTGTAATACCTTTATTCAATGTATTGAACGCTATGCTTTCTCAATTATCAGGCTGGGATGAAATCGTCACTTTCTCACTTTTCCCAGCTATTCTAGCATTGCTAGGTGCCCTGTCAATCTACGCTATAATAACGCGGCTAACAAAGAGCTCAGTATTGGCTCTCCTAGTTCTCATAGTATCAGCTTCGATGCCGCGCCACTCTTCAGGTCAATATATCCCATCAGAGCTCAGCGGTTCCTTAGGCATGCTCTTAGTGTTGTTCCTTGTAATGACGCAAATAAGGGGCGAAAGAAAACTCTACCTTGTTGCCTCATTGTTTGCTCTTGTGGTATCAATTACTCATCCTCTAGGTATGCTTACTTTTTTCGCGTTGTCCCTAGGTATTCTGATTGTAAACAAACTTTCCTCTACAGAGAAATTGCTCGCACATCAAGTTTCTCGAATACGCGGTGTCTTTAGCATCTGCCTTCTTATTTCCATTGGTTATTGGAGTTCTCAACAGATACTTTTTAATGGAGTTTTTGGACAAGTAGCGAGGTTGCTTGAAACACTTGTAAGTTTCAGACAAGTTCCATCCGTTTATCAACCTCAGTATCAAGTACATGGTTTCGAAATGTACTCACTTTCTTGGGCCCTTCCGGTAGCTACTGTCGCAGCTTACTTACTGTTCTCTTTGCCTAGGCTCGTTAGCAAAGCAAAGACAAAGGTGAATCGAGATTTCAGTTATATCTTCTTTTATGCCGCTGGATTGATGGGGATCGTAATGGTTCTGGGCGCCTTTGCAAGTGTCATTTCAAATCCAGGTGCCTCAGTGGAGCGATACATAAATGGTCCCGCATATACACTATTAGCCCTAACGACATCCTACGGAATTTTTTTACTGCTCCGGACAAAAAGGATATCTGCATTTGTTTCAATTCTGTTGCTGGCAACAGTGATAATTGGCACAAGCTCGCCTGATAATGCGCCCTTCGAGCATCCAACATTTGGTGCCTTCAGAAGTACATGGCTGAGCACTATTGAAGCGCGTAGCATTGTTTCCTTTTTGTCCAATAATACACGCGTTTTTAGTGATCATGACATTCCTGTTGTCGGAGTAGCAAGGCTCGAAGGCTTGACAATTTTCCGAGGTGAGACATACATAAGTTATCAAAGAATTCGCAACGTTCTCGAGATTTTCAAAAACAATTCGTGTGAACCTTTTGATACTGAGTATGTGGGGGCCGTCTTGGTGATAAAAACTAGTGAAATTAAAGATCCTGGTTTGTTCAGCAACTATATCAATATTTTATATGACAGTAAAAGGCATATAGTGGTCATGGTGCCTCATGCTTCTTAATGATAAAGATGAACTTCGGGTTTCAGAACCAAAATATGCCCAAATGTTTGCGTAAAAATAGGCTTGAGAGAAGCATTTTGTTGAAAACGTCAGGACGTCTGATGGTGAACGGCAATGAATGGAGGAAAAATAACATATGTAAGATGGCTTGTGCCTGATCATAGAAGATATGGGAGGCAATACTCAAGGATAACTCTTTTCGGCGGCGGAACAGTTCTCCCTATTATCAGATTTTGGGTAAGGCCGAACAGATACAATTATGCCTTCGGAGTAGGCGTTCGCGATTTAGCATTTTGGCCAGAGTTTTACCCAAAGGAAGTTATCGAGAAAACAAAGAAATTTAACTTCAGACTTCTGGGGGTTAGAGGAGAGATGTCGAGAGAATTGCTTAGGGGCTGGGAAATTAACTCAGAGGTAATCGGCGACCCATGTCTGCTCTTGGAGCCTTCTTCTTATAAAGAAAAAAACGACTTAATCGTTCTAAATTTGTCATCGAAACGTAGAATGTGGGGGTATGCGAATGAGCGAGTTCTTAGAGAAGCTATAAAACTGTGTAGAACTCTCAAAGGAGAAGGTTATTCCATAGTGCTGGTTCCTTTCTGCAAGGATGACATCCCTTTGGTTAATAGAGTATCAGAAACAGCTCATGTAGAAGTTTTCGAGAACTATAGAGATATCCAAGCCACAATCAATTTCATAGCATCCAGTTGTGTGTTGATCGGTGAAAGACTACATTCCGCAATCTTCAGCGCCTCTACATACACACCTTTCATTATGATCGCCTACAGACCAAAATGTTTTGACTTCGTCAATACCGTAGGCTTCAGGAAATATACTATCAGAACTGACGAAATGTCTAGTGAGAGAGTGATTACGTTATTCAATGATCTAATGGAAAACTGGAATTACATGCGTAGCCAATTGATAAGAAACGTCGAAAAATACCGCAAGAAATTGAGGGAATTTGCAAATAGAATAATAGACGACATTGAGTCTCTCCCAGATGATAAGTGGTCGACACCGAATATGATAGAATATATTAAATGGAGGGCTTTTCAACAAACGGACCGAGTCTTGCACTATAGGACTCACAGAATTTGGCGAGCTTGGCATAGTAGGGCGCGCGCTAAGTGGCTGAAAGAAAAAGCGCCGAGACTCGAAACGATATAAAATAAATGTTCGCTCGGAAAGTTTTTTGTAAAAAAGGGAATAGATGGTTTATCCATCATTCATGAGTTTGCACAGAATAGATTAGGTCCGTTTCTTGCCAATTTATTCTAATTCTAACTGTGAAATTGGAGAGGTTCCAGGAGAGATACAAGGTTCCAGCGTATTTCTTTCCTCCTCTTTGGTCGCCTAGCTCGTCGATTACAAGGTCCTTGAATGTACAATCCGTGCAGATGGCTGTTCCATTGCTGAGATTAACGGTTATTGAACTTTGAAAGTTGCATCTGACAAAATTGAACTTTACACCGCCTTGTAGGTTGATCTCTGAATCATGGATGTTCTTGAACGTTGAATCATAAATGAACGTTTCTTTGTATTTGCGTATCTCTGTTCCGTCAACACAATTATCGAATGTGCAATTCCTCCAAACGACATCTCCTGAGATAGCGCCATTGCCGCCACCGTAAAAATAGGAGTCTTTAACCGTTATGTTTGTGCTTTCCGTCACGCCGGATAAGCTCAGATGGAAGTGGGGTGTGTTCACATCGGGAAACCCTGTAAAGTTCAGATTCACGAAAGTCAGGTTGGCGCTGTTTTCTATGTTTAGGCCTACGACGTCAGGTTTTGAATAATGAACGTCGATGACGTATTTCGTGTTATTAAAAACGGCGTTGTTTACGTCGTTTAAATATAGCGGCATGGTGTTTTCCGTCAATTCGCTCATCGTCAGGTTGTTTACTGTTGCCCTGTTTATCTGTTGGAACTTGATGTACTTGCTAACTTGATGAATATACACGTTTTCTAAGTACACGTAATTGTTGGGGTAATTTT